>JAANMY010003480.1_pt1 | contig 12985 bp, 12 predicted proteins | sample 7279691 | NCBI WGS metagenome assembly JAANMY01 (sample SAMN14094543, study PRJNA606508) | bioreactor metagenome | isolation source: A lab-scale SPAN reactor treating ammonium-rich wastewater day 388 | place: Ireland: Galway | collected 2018-02-07
AAGTTTGAACGCCTACAACTTCTCTTATTATTCCAACATCTACTTTATTTTCAGGAGAATATTTTTTGCACTCAACTAAAATTAAAAAACTTGTTACTGCATTACGAATACTAGCAATTATGTCGCTTCCGCCATCTCTTGTCTGTTTTGTTAAAGTTACATCAAAGCCTAAGTCTTCCAAAATACTAGCAACGAGCTCCTCAAATTTTCTTGGCGTAAGGTCATATAGTTTTTCAGGATTTTTGCCTAAATATTTTTTAATTTCATCATTAACATCCAATAATAATATGGATGAGGTCTCATCCTCATTATCGGAATACAATTCTTCAGTTTTTTTATCTTCTTTCTCATATTTTGACATCCTATCTACTAGTGAATTTTGGGCTGAATTAAGCGATTCATAAGACGCATCTACATCAACAGCACGATACTGGTCATGTTCTTCTTTTCCAAGGATTACCAAAGCCCAATCATTATCTATTTTGTCCAGAATAACAATTCCAAGCAGATTTTCTTTTTCATCTATAAACCACTTTTTCTCTTCGCCTAAAACGGAAGCCATTGGATCTTTTTGAATGTCATTTAGGTAAAACCTATCTTTAGATATTTCTCTTATAGCCATAAACTTTTTTTAAAACCACACATAACTTATTTGTATGTATTGCATAATCATGCGTATTCATCCAGAATTAGAGATATAGGCATGTCAATCATAATATCTTAATTATTAAACTAAATATATAAAAAGTATGTATATTCCTAAGTATCTAAAATGCAAACAATTGTAAATCTCCATTACGACTTCCCGTAAAAGCAAAAAACCCCAACTCGCGTCAGGATTTCCTTTTATTTTGATTTTTAAATTCTTTTTCTAATTTTAGAAGTTCACTTTCTACTGCTGTACGCTCAGAATCACTCATTTTAATGAAAATCTTTGTCATTTCGATTTCAAGAAAATTACAAAGATTTAATAATGTAGTAATCGTAATATTTACATCTCCATTTTCAATCCTACTAATATGGGTCTTTGAAAGATTTACCTCGTTTGCGAGCTCAGGCTGAGACATCATCTTCCGCAATCGCCCAACATTTATATATAAGCCAATTTGCTCTTGTAGATCAATTATTTTCCATTTATACATTTTATAAAATTTCACTTTTTTTATAAAATTCATCGACACTTATAAGTGGACTTATAATTTAATTTACTATATTTGTAAAAGAATTACATCCAAAAATGTAATTTTGCGATACTTCAAAGTAAAAATAGAAGCTATTGCTTAGAATCTCGATTTGAAAACTGGCACTTTTTAATGGAACGAGACGATAAGTAAAGTAGCTCACGTCAAAAGGCGTGGGCTCACTTATCTGTTCCACGGTATGCCAGTACCTCAAATCGGATATGTTGAGACCCACGCTGTTTTGTATCCGGCATTCTCAATTCCCTAAGCCCCGCTTTCTATCAAGTATAACACGACACGTACAATGGTTGCGCAGCCATTGCGGCCTTCACGGCTTACTTGTGAAACAGCTTGGTTCAATCCGTCGCAGACGGAAAACACCCGGCATCCAGCACCCAGCATCCAACTTCTTTCAACCAAAAACATGAAAACAGGTTTGGTCCATTTCAATGATACCTCATAAGAGCTCCTCACATTCATATCAATGCTCTTTTTTTAAGGATTGGTCTTTAGCGGGAAAGTATTTTTTTTGATGTCTACCGCTTTCCCCTAAGGCAATCCGAAACGATATCATTGGTAATGAGTGATGGTTCCGGTGGCTGAGCGGAGTCGAAGCCACGGAGAAGTAGAAAGAATATGGTAATGTGGTGATGTGATGATGTGATGAGTGATAAGTAATGAGCGATAGTTGCGGTGGCTGAGCGGAGCCGAAGCCAACTGGCAAAAGCTGACATCCAGCACCCCACACCCAGCACCCAGCATTCAAGGACTGTCTTTAGCGGGAAAGTATTTTATTTTTTTCATCATTTGTGTTTGGCTTTCCCCTAAAGCATCCGAAATTTAAAATCTAAATCTATAATTTAAAATAATAAATAAGCCACGTAAAATGTAATAATGTCTTGAATCTTGGATCTTGAATCTAAAAAGGATTTGCTTCAGTGGGAGAGCGCCCCTCTTCATAGGTTTCTACACCGCTTTCCCCTGGGCGATCCGAATAATTTAAAATCTAAAATCTGTAATTTAAAATTATAAACAAAAAGCCCTTTCCCCTCCGGTTTGGCGACTTCGGGAAAAGAGCGTGAGCGTAAATAGAACATAATTATGAACTAAAAACAAACAAAACTATGAAAAATTTCTTTTGCAGGGGACTTCTTTCTCTTGCGCTGGCGGTAGGCATTCCGCTTTCGGGGCAATATAAACCCCTGAAAATCGGGGATTCCCTACCTCCGGAACTATGGACAACGCCGATGAAGGTGGTGAACCATCCGCAGAACAAAAGTTCTGTCACATTCGATGAACACAAAGATAAGCTGGTCCTCTTAGACTTTTGGGCCACATGGTGTGCCTCCTGTCTGAAAAACTTTCCAAAAATGCATGATCTTGAGAAGCAGTTCGAAGGCAAGGTCAAAATTATTCCCGTTACAGAAGAAAGCTCTGCTATACTGAATAAATTCTTTTCAACACCCAATGGAAAGCGCTACAGCAATACTTCGTCGGTGAAGGAGGATAAAATCCTGCATCAGTTGTTTCCGCATAAAGCAGTGCCTTATATCGTGTGGATCAAAAACGGAAAAATCATCAATACCACCGATGCGGAACAGGTAACGGCACAGACGGTTGCGGAAATTCTTAATAATCAGAATTCCTCACTCCAGACGGTCATTCAGATGGACCGCTCGCGTCCGTTCATGCTGTCCGAAAACTATGATCTGGAAAAGCAGACTCAAATGATGAGCTACAGTATTCTGTCCAAAGGGAGAATCAGAGGTGCTGCAGCAGGAAGTGTTTTCAGGAGAAACGGGGAGTCTGTTTATGGCAGATTATTTTCAAATATGGTACTCCTGTCGGTGTACCGGGGAATTGCTTACGAAATCTTTTCCAAAAATGGCCAGCAGTTCAGTGATAAGAGCATCTTAAACTTTGTGAAAAACCCCGAAGAACTCATTTTTGACGCAAAAGTTGATGACCGTATTCAGGACTCCAGGTATTACACTTTTGATTTTATCGATACGGCGTCTCATGCAGATTCCCTGTATCCCAATATGCTCAAAACCCTTAACCGTACGCTCCCCTACCAGGTTACAATCGAAGAAAAAACAATGAAATGCTGGATCATCAGCAAGTCAGACAAAAATATGCCTGGGAAAACATCCAAAGATTCAGAGCCGCTTACTCCCATGAAAAGTCTCATCAGCATTTTAAACGAAGATGACCGCTTTACGGCGCTACCTGTGATTGACGAATCGGAAATATCAGGAAACATCAGTATAGACATAAAAAACATGAAAGATACTGCTGAACTGAAAAAAGCGCTGACAAAACACAATCTGCAGATCACCGAACAGGAAAGGAGACTGATGATGCTGGTGATTAGAGATAAATAAACTGATAACAAAAATTAATAATCCCCAAAAATGTAAATTATGAACAAAAGCATTGCATTTTTATGTCTGTTTTCCTGTTCCGCGGTGTATGCACAATATACGGTAACCGGTGAAGTACTGGACGACAAGACGCTAAAACCATTGGCAGGAATAACCGTTTCTGCTGAACATGCAGCCACAGTTGCCGTAACAGACCGCTATGGAAGATTCTCTTTTTCCCTGGCATCTTCTGAAACAGTGATTAGCGCAACGGGTAAGAACTACGAATCTTCTACTGCTGAAGTAAAACTTCCGCTTACAGCACCATTAAAAATCCTGATGGTTTCAGGAGTAGGGAAAATCGAAGAAATCCAGCTGACCACCGGTTACCAGAAAATTGCAAAAGAAAGAGCGACAGGCTCTTTTTCTACCATCGACAACACGCTTCTGAGTCAGCAGGTCACCACCAACATCATGGACAGGTTGGATGCGGTGGGGAACGGTCTTCTGTTAAGCAGAGGAATTGACGGAAATCCGCAATTGTCCGTTCGCGGACTCAGCACCATAAGAGGACCCAAAAATCCCCTCATCGTGGTTGATGATTTTCCTTATGAAGGAAACCTCAGCAACATTAATCCTGAAATCATCGAAAACATCACCATTCTGAAAGATGCTTCCGCAGCCAGTATATGGGGCGCACGGGCAGCGAACGGTGTTATTGTCATTAGCACCAAAAAGGGAAAATTTAAACAGCCGTTTTCTGCGGATTTCAGCATGACTACCACGTTAAGCGGAAAACCGGACTTAAGCTACATCAGACAGATGTCCAGCGCAGACTTCATTGATGTTGAAAAAACGTTGTTCAGTCAGGGTTTTTACGACAGTAACATCAGTTCACCGACGCATCCTGTTCTTACTCCTGTGGTGGATATTCTTAATAAAGAAAGGAATGGGCTTATGAGCGCGCAGGAAGCAGCTTTAATGATAGACCGTTTGAGGTCAGTCGATATAAGAGACCAGTACAGAAGATACATGTATCAGCCTATGGAAAATCATCAGTATGGGCTCAACCTCTCAGGCGGCAGCCCGGGAATGAACTGGTCTTCGACGTTGGGTTATGATGACAATATCGGAAATCTGGGACAGTCTTACAAAAGAATGAATTTCCGTTTGAACAACAACTGGAAAGTTTCAGACAGAATCTCAATGGCGGTGGGAGCTTATTTTACCCGGACCGATCAGAACAGTGGGAAAAACGGCTACGGCAGCATTTCTGTCAACGGCGGCTGGCGGGTACCATATATCCGTTTTGCCGATGACAGCGGAAATCCACTGATAATGCCATATGGATATAATCAGGATTATAAAAATTCCCTGATTGGAACAGGACTTCTGGACTGGAATTTTTATCCGTTGACGGACTGGATGAACAGCCAGGCGGACACTCAAAACACAGAATTGATCCTCAACGGAAGTGTGAAATATAAAGTAATTACCGGCCTGGATGCGGAAATGAAATACCAGTACCAAACCATTCAGAACAATACAGAAACGCTGAATAATGAGGACAGCTATTACGCGCGGAACTATGTCAATTTATTTGCAAAACAGAATGCAGATGGAAGCATCACCTTTGTGGTTCCCAAAGGGGGCATTCTGGACGCCTACAGTTTACAGTCGGTCATCCATAATGTAAGAGGACAGCTGAATTATAACCGGAACTGGGACAGGCATGATGTTTCAGCGATTGCAGGAGCTGAAACCCGTGAAACACTTTCCGACACGGAAACTCAGAGGTATTACGGGTACAACCGCCGAAACAGATCGTCATCTCCCATTGATTTTACCAGAACCTACCCATTCATTACCGGAGAAGGAAGTGATTATATTTCCAGAGGACAGTCTCTGCGCTCCACTAATATAAGGTTCGCTTCTCTTTTTGCGAATGCCGCCTACACCTATGACAGCAGATACACCATTTCCGGAAGTATCCGCCGGGACGGGAGCAATCTTTTTGGACTGAAAACCAACGATCAGTGGAATCCTTTCTGGTCAGCAGGTGCGGCGTGGAATATTACCAATGAAAGCTTCTTTAACAGCAGATGGGTCAATACCCTCAAACTAAGGAGTTCTTACGGTTTCGGCGGTAATATTGATCCGGCGATGGTAGCGGCAACTACGATTATTTATGACAGTTTTAATTCAGTATACACGGGTACAGGCATGGCAAGAATAAACCAGTTTTACAATCCTGATCTCCGTTGGGAAACATCGGCAGTTACCAATATTGGTTTGGATTTTACCCTATGGAAAGGCCGGGTAACCGGATCAGCAGAATGGTTCAGAAAAAAAGGAAGCCACCTGTTCGGAAATGCGCCACTTGATTATACCACAGGCATTACCTCTATGCTGATGAATGTTGCCGGTATGAAAGGAGATGGATGGGACATTCAGATCAACACCCAGAACTTTAAAGGCGAAAATTTCCGGTGGAACTCAATTTTAAATTTTAGCAGTTACAAAGACAAAGTAACCGAATATTATAATCCTAATACCTTTGCTTCCGCTTACGTTTCTTCTTCAGGACAGGCTGTTCCGATTGCAGGCATCACCGGTTTACCCGTTTATTCTGTTTTTGCATACCGCTGGGCAGGTCTCGATCCTGCCACAGGAGATCCACGGGGATACCTTAACGGTGAAATAAGCAATAATTACACTGCAATTACTGGATCAGATAAGGGAATTGAGGACCTGAGATTTTTTGGTTCTGCGCTTCCCACAACATACGGGTCTTTTATCAATACGTTCTCGTACAAAAATATAAGTATGGACGTTGGGCTTATCTATAAATTAGGTTACTGGTTCAGGCGGAGTTCCATCAGTTACACCAATCTTATTACCAGCCGTTCAGGCCACTCTGATTATGCAAAGCGCTGGCAGAATCCCGGCGACGAACAGGCTACCAACATTCCGTCCAACCTGTACACCACTAATTCAGCCAGAGACCTTTTCTACCTCGGTTCTGAAGTACTGGTGGAAAAAGGCGACCATATCCGTTTACAGTACATCAATCTCAATTTTGAACCGGTGGCATCATGGAGAAATATTCCTTTGAAGAACCTGACATTCTTTGGTTCTGTGAATAATATCGGGGTCATCTGGCGGGCCAATAACCAGAAATTGGATCCTGATTATGCTTTTGGAAGTGAATCTTTAAAGCCTGTAGTAACGTATAGTTTCGGGCTCCGTGTCAAATTTTAATAATCAACAGTTATGAAAAAAACTCTTTTACTCTTTCCGTTATTGTCAGTGATGCTGACTGTCATGTCGTGTAACCGTTTCCTGGATGAAAAATCGGATTCAATGCTGGCCATCCCCGAAACACTGGAAGACAATCAGGCGATACTGGACCGTTATTTTATCATGGGCCTGAACCCCGTGTCTGCACAAATATCGGCCGATGATATTTATCTGACTGAGGCTAATTTTAATACCATGGCCGAAGAATCAGACAAACGGCTCTATACCTGGCAACCCGACTATGTAAGTGGCTCCGACTGGAAAAGCGTTTATAACCGGATCAATATCTTCAATAATGTCCTGTTCAACATCGAACATTATCAAATTCCCATGGCAGATAATGTAAAAGGTCAGGCCTTGGTATTCAGAGCAGGTGCGTATCTGGAGGCCGCACAGATATGGTGTCTGGCCTATGATCCTGCCACCGCTGATCAGGATTTAGGCTTACCGCTGCGCCTTGATCCTGACATGAATATTCCATCGGTAAGATCGACTTTGAAACAGACATATAGCCAGATTCTTTCCGATCTGCATGCCGCGTTACCCCTTTTGCCTCAACAGCAGATTGCTGCCTCACGGCCATCTAGAGTTACCGCATTAGGATTCCTTTCACGAGCCTATCTTTTTATGGGGGATTATGCAAACGCATTAAAGTACGGATTACAGGCATTGGAAATCAATAGTCAGCTCATGAATTTTAATACATTGAATACAAATGCTTCTTATCCTGTTCCGAATCTCAATGTAGAGGTTTTACTGCCTACCAGCATGTCCTATAACGCCTTCCTCACTGTAACAACTGCAAAAATCCCTGAAACAGTTTATGAATCTTATCATGAAAATGATTTACGGAAATCCATCTTCTTTAGAAAAAACAGTGAGGGGGAAGCCCTGTTCAGGGGAAATTACGGTGGAAGTTCAGGCAGAATGAACTGCCTGGCAACAGATGAAATTTACCTGATTGTAGCAGAATCTTACGCACATCTTGACAGACCTTCAGATGCAATGATATGGCTGAATGCGCTTTTGATAACAAGATGGAAAACGGAAACCTATATTCCGATAAGCATCAGCAATACTGCAGATGCCCTCCTTAAGATTAGGGAAGAAAGAAGGAAAGAACTTCTGTTCAGAGGTCTTCGGTGGGCGGATCTTAAACGGTACAATAAGGAAGGTGCAGAAATTACCCTGACAAGAACATTAAACGGTAAAACCTATAACCTTCCTCCCAATGACCTTAGGTATGCCATCGCCATTCCCGAAGAGGTTATTGAAATGACAGGAATGCCTCAAAACCCCAGATAAAAGCAAGCTGTCTCCTACATAAAGTAGTGAGACAGCTTTTTTAGATGATTTTACAATTAAGGTTCATCTTTATAACCTTCCGATATATCCAATACGTCAGCATTGCTTTTGCCGCTCAGTATGCTGCTGAGTGAACTGCCGGCGGGAACGGTAATTTGACATGGTCGGAAAGGTTGTGGTGATCCACACGCTCCATTTGCATTGGTGGTTTTCCAGTGCGAGGGATCAGCAAAGGCTCCTGCGCCCATTTCATCACTGTTGTAATAGTACACCGTATTAGCGGTCTCAACTTTTTCGGGATTGTCTCGCTTTTCAGTTTTGCCGGGGCCAAACGTGAAAGACATGGCCAGAACAATCGCAAGCAATCCTGCAATATGCAGCATGTTTGCTTTTAAATAATGAATCATTTTCATGATGATGGTCTTTTTTTAATAAAAAAGATTGCCTTAAAAACTCAAAGTTTAAAATTAAGATAGGTATTCTGCCTTTCAATGGCAGACAGTTTCTTCGGTGCTTCCCGGATCGTGAGCCGTTCCGCATCCGTACTGCAGACAGGAATTCGCTGTCTACATAGATCATAGAATGCCCGGACATTCCCACACTGTACTTGTACATTCTACTTTGTACTTTTATCCCGCCCTGATCAGCATCCACAAAACCTTCCTCCCATAATATTCCGGCATCATCTGACCCTCTGCAAATACAGCGGTCGTGCTTACCAAACCTATTATTTCCCATTCACCACTCTGAGGGCAGACCATCCCGCTTTTAGCGGTGACGGTGCCCAAGAGTTCAGCACCAGATTTTTTTCTATCACGAGGTTGGGAAAATGCACGCATTATGGGAGTATTTTCCATTGTTGCAGATCTTTTCGTGGCGGTTCATCGTCTTTGCCTCCGTTACTGTGAGAACTTTCTGTAGAATCCCGTTGGTAATATTGAGGTACAACAACATTCCCAGAGAATTCACTAAGAGGTGGATCTGCATTTTCGATGCGGCAGGCTGACAGGCTTACCAATAAAAAAACACTTAAAATTGAGATAGACTTTTTCATTTTAATAATTTTTAAAAGTTATCCCGGCGCCGGTTTTTTGTTATAGAAATCTGATCCGAAATTACTGGAGGGATATTGAATAAAAAAAGGTTTGCCGTCACAGAAGATGTTTGTGGGGGCACAAAAGATATTCTGCGACGCAGTGTTCTTTGTGATTATTGCACATTAACTCAGTTTTTGTATCTTGTTGTTTCATTTTCAGCAGGTTTGCTGACATTTCAACGTATCGTTGCAAAATTCACGGTGTGGGACCTTAAAAAACGGGGATATGTGTAGAAACATTCTTTTTTTATGGATTCTTTTGGGATCATTATGCACTGCGCAAAATCGCATCTTGCAGTACACTTTGATTCAGGAAACTTATGAAGACCTTCCTGAAAATGATTCAAGCGCCCTTCCTGCCGTCAAAAGAAACATAGCCTTGGGCAAAAAACACCACAACTTCAGACATTTGGTGTACGCTTATGAAGATGCCCTTTATTATTCGCCCCAGAAGACTGACAAACTAAAATATGCTGACAGCGCCATCGTGGCAGCAGTTAAAACTGAAGATCCTGCGCTGATAAGCAAAGCGTACCTCGGAAGGGGTATTGTATATTATTTCAACTACAGAAAGTACGACAGGGCCCTACACGAATACCTTGCCGCATCAGAATATGCAGAAAGGTCAGCCGACCCCTATTTGCTTCACAAGGTCAAATATCATATCGGAGTAGTGAGAAACTATCTTGGTTATTACAGGGAAGCCGTTCCGTTTTTTAAAGAATGTACCCGTTTTTTTTCAGCTCATATAAAGGAATCTGTACATCCGGCGGTGAGGTATAATAACACCAGGGGATATCTGAACAGCATCCATCAAATGGCCATCAGTTACCGAAATCTGGGAAATTATAAACAAGTTGACAGCCTGCTTAACAGGGCAGAGTTTTTTGTGGAGGATCCGCAGTTCACACAGGAAAAAGGTTATTTTCTCAAAGAGAAAGGGATCAGAGCCATCCGGCAACATCATTACAGCAAGGGAATTGATGACTTACTGGCGGCGACCAGATTGATTCGGGAGAAAAAGGATGAAGGAATGCTTGCCGCCTGCTGGTATTATATTGGAAAAGCCTTTCTACAAATGAATGAACGGAACACAGGCACCGTTTACCTTAAAAAGGTAGATTCCGTTCAGGTAAATGGATTAGTAGTTCCAGAAGTACGTGCTGCTTATGAGCTGCTTCTGAAAGCATCCGATCCTGACAGGAACACCAAAGAAACAGCATATTATGTCGGGCAGTTGCTGAAATCTGACAGTATTCTGCAGGCAGAGCTACCTTATCTTTCTTCCAGAATTTTTCGTGAGTATGACTCCAAAGCTTTACATGCTGAAAAAGAAAAACTTTTAAAGGCAAAAAGCATCGGAGACGGCGTCATCATTTTGTCTTTTATGGTCAGCGCGGCACTGGTGGCATTTCTGATCAAAGCTCACTTGAGAGAGAAAAATATTTCTGCAGCGTACCGTAAACTCCAGGAAAGAATTCAGTCAGAACAGCAGAATGCCCACATGATAGCCGTTATTCATGATGCCTCACGCAAAATGGTCTACCCTGCGGAAATCGTTGAAGAAGTATTGCAGAAGCTTAAATCTTTTGAAGAACGCCATGGCTTTACCAATCCTGATGTCACCATGACCTCTCTTGGAACCGAACTGGGCATTACCAAAAACCACCTCTCCTATGTCATCAATGAATATAAAAAAATGAATTTCAGAACCTATCTCGCAACCCTACGGATTCACTACATCACTAAACTGATGAATTCTGATACAGACACCATATACCTGCGCGTTGGCAATGAGGCACTGGCAGAAGCTTGCGGTCTGAGGTCACGCCAACAATTTTCACGGCTCTTCCGCGAGATCAATGGAATAGCACCGGCTGACTTCATCCGCCGAAGAACCAAAGAACTTAATCTTAATTAATATCTAGAAACTGTTGCACTGTTTGTAAGTATCTGCCTATGGATTCAAAATTACTCATTGAAAAAACGAAAGACCTGTTCATGGGTCTCCAGAAGAAAACCCGGCAACTTAAAACTGAAAAAAAGCACCATCTGGAATATGCGCAGTTTGCACTCGCCGAAACGGATGCAGCCATCCGCACCCTGAAAACCTGGGTCATTACCCACGATTTCGACTGCTGGGAGAGTGAAATAACTTTTTTTAAACATTGGAAGCCTAAGTTCATTGCGAAGTTTATCTACTATTCCAAAGTCATTTCCGTACTTTCCGGCTTGCCCCATTCCGGAAATAAATTAAAGAAAAACATCTACGAAATTGAACTTGAATCCCTCCGGTATTTTTCCCTTGAGCACAGGGAATTTATAAGCTATTGGAGGCGGAATGCCACCTATATGGATCTCAAATATTTCCTCAGATACAAGTACGACCTTGATGTAAAACTGGCGATCGACATCCACAGTTACGACGAACGGTTCTCCACCTCACATGACCATTTGATTTCTCAGATTTTGGCCCATGACGAATACGAGATTTTTCTTTCAACTCAAATTGCAAAACTGAAGGAAGGTACTCCCGATCAACCCTTGCCAAAATCTCCGCTCCGGTGGACCGCCTCAAAAGTGGGACTTACCGAACTGGTATTTGCCCTCCACCACACCAACTGCTTCAACGGCGGCAGCACCTCTCTTGCCGAGACAGTGAAACGCTTCGAAGAAGCGTTCAGTATCGACCTGGGAAACTATCACAATACCATCGCAGAAATCAGAAGCAGAAAATCCAACTCCACCAAATTCCTGAAACTGATCAGCGACAACCTCATCGCTTATCTAGAAAAAGAAGATTAGCCACACCCATTCAAAAACCATCGTCATTGCGGGCTGCCACAAGCGGCGAAGCAAACCGTCGAACACTGCCCACCCACCCCCCCCATTCAAATTTCCCTCACCTGGAGGGATGTCATCCACCTTAGCGGAGGACGGGGGTGGTTTTCATACAACCTTTTACGGCATGTGAATAACAAAAAGTCCCTACTACCGAAATCCTACTGAAACCATTTGCGTTCATTTTTCAACCTTTGTTCATTAAACAAAACAAAAGAGATGAAACCCCGCCTCACCAGAATCTGCATCTACCCGAAAGACGTACAGCTCATCACCGGAAAAAGCGAGCGCTACAGCCGTGACCTGATCCTGAAAATCAAAACTTCCCTCAACAAACCCGAACACCAGTTCCTCACCGTCCACGAATTCTGCACCTACATGGGAATCCCCTACGAATCCATCCGCGAACTCATCCACTAAACCACTAAACCATTCACCCAATCATCCACTAAACCACTCCCCCACTAGAATTCCCGGTGGCTGAGGCTCTCGAAGCCACCTCAACCTCAACCTTAACCTCAACCTTACCCTCCTCCACTCACCCACTCACCCACTCACCCACTCTAGAATTCCCGGTGGCTGAGGCTCTCGAAGCCACCTCAACCTCAACCTTAACCTTAACCTGAGCCTGAGCCTTATCCTCACCCAGCATCCATCATCCAGCACCCTACCCTTACCCTCAACCTCATCCATCACCCATCATCCGGCACCCCACCCTTACCCTCAACCTTCCTGCTCAAATTTTAACGGACAGAAGGATAATAAACATTAAAATATGTTAAAGTGCATGAGCATACTTTAGGGCCGTAGTAGGAAACGGCACTTGCGGAGAAGTGTTTACAGAGCCGGTCCTGATCACTGCAAAAACAACGGTCTGGAACGGAACATCTTGGGATAAC
>JAANMY010003486.1_pt1 | contig 12970 bp, 8 predicted proteins | sample 7279691 | NCBI WGS metagenome assembly JAANMY01 (sample SAMN14094543, study PRJNA606508) | bioreactor metagenome | isolation source: A lab-scale SPAN reactor treating ammonium-rich wastewater day 388 | place: Ireland: Galway | collected 2018-02-07
CTTCGGGCTCCAGCAGCAGTGTCGGCGGTGCCCGAATGAGATGAGAGATAGCCCGCGCGCTGGCGATCAGCTCGCCGACGGGCGCGGCAACGCCCGCCGCCTCGGCCGCATTCAGGAGCGCGAGCCCCTCCCCGACATGTTGCGGACGATGTCCACCCCGCTGCGCGGGGGACCGCCGCTGACGCCGCTGCCACCTGGGGATGCCATGATTCCTCCGTCCGTTACTGGCCCATCGTAGCGAATTATCGGTGGAAAGTCCTAGGGAATTCCGTGCCTTAAAAAAACCTAGGGGAAAATGTCGGGTCTTCCGAAACGGCCGTTCTAATCCCTTCGGCTAGGGGCTTGCTGTCAAAAATCGGTTTCATAAAATTTCAAAACCGAGTGTCTCCATTCAGGCCCTTCATAATAATATCATTAGAAATCAATGGGATAAACTCACGACCGGTTGGCACTGCCCTTGCTTTCTTTCATTGCTGAATTTCTCCACCTGGGGATTTTCGTCTTCGAGAGAGGTTTTTTTTTCGTGGAAGAGGGCCCATGACACTCCAGGGAATAGTAGGAAGGCAAATCCGGCGGACGATCGAGGAAATGTCGCCCGATGAAAGGCGCTTGCAAACCGAGACAGTGCCTTCCAGGCGAGAGGCGTTGGTAAAGTTGGAGTCTCTCCTGCCGCGATTCCCTTTTTTCGAGACGGGAATCTGGAACCCCTTGGCGGCCCGGTTGCGGGGCGGGCACCAGCCCGACTCCGTTTCTCCCAATCCGCCCCTTGCTGAAAATCAATCCAAGTTGTTGCAGGGAATCCTATCGGTAGAGGCCGCATCGGCGGAGTTGGCCCTGTTATCGGAGGCGGCGACGGGAGAGTGGACCTCCGAAGAGACCCATGCCCTCAGGGCCTACCGCAAGGAGCTGGTGTCTCGGACCTATGCATTGGAGGCGAGGCTCCATGAGGATCTCAACCTGCTGGAAGAGGCGATTTCGGATCGGGTCGACCTATTGTCGGGGAACGAATCGGAGAACGAGGGCGAATCCGCGGTCGAAGCGGAATTGGCGGAATGGGAAGGGAGACGATGCGTTGTTGAGGAGGAGTTGGCGTCCCTGGCGACCTTCCGCGAGGGCCTCGAAGAGTTAGATGGGCAAGGACCTGCGATATGGTTGGAAGAGTTGGCGGGCACGGCGAGCGATTTGTTGGATTTGGAATGGAAATACCTGGAAGAGGATTGGGCGAAGGCCGTGGAGGAGATCGAGGTCCTGGCCCCAAGGTATGTGGAGCTGGCGAGGGTCCAAGCGAAGTTGGTCCAGCTGGAGATCCCTGGTCTGCCGGCGATGGAGGCCTTGTGGGTCCTGCGGGCCGAGGCGGAGCTGTGGGCGGTGACGGAGGCGCGGATCGAGCAATTCGGACAAATGATGAAAACGGCGGGGATCACCGACGGGATCATCAACCTCGGGGGACTGACGAGGGAAGATCTGACCTTCGCCCAGGAATACAGCTTCCGCCAATCGGACTACACCCGTGTCCATCGTTACTTGACCGAAGGGAAGACGAAGGAGGCCCTGGAGCTGTTCCAGGCTTTGGAGGCGTCCCAAGAGACGCGGATCCTGTTCGAGACGATCCAAGAGGCGGAGAAGATCAACGCCTGTACGATCCACGCCCTCACGGTGGTGGGAGCCGGAGGGGTGGCGCGCCTGGCAATGCCGGTGATCCGAGGTCTGGCCTTGATGGGTAACGTGTCGAGCAAGGCGATTCCGACACTGCAATTCGCCGGGCAGGTGGGGACCTTCACGGTGGCGCATCGGCAGTTGAACGGCTGGGTGATGGAACAGCCCTTCTTCGATCCAAATTTAAGCGCGCTGGAGAACGCAACGGTCCTAAGCCGGGAGTTCTTGTTCAATGCGGGGATGTTTGCGTTCTTGGGCATATCGCAGCAGGTGTTCGCGGCAAGCGAAGCGAAGGTCTTACATGGGATCGCCAAGCGCCGCGGGGCCAAAGTCTCGCTCCAGAACTACGGGCCGATGACGGTGGATGCGGAGGCGGCGAGCAGTCTGACGCTCCAGGGGCTGAAGAGATCCCCGCTGGTAAAGCTGGCGCATACCGGAGGGAGTTTCGGGACGGAACTGGTCGGCTTCGGGGCCTGGGATTACCTGAGCGCGAATGTGAGAGGGCTGGTCCAGGGAGATTACAACGCGAAGCGGATTTTCGCGCAGACGCTGGGAAGCCGAGATCAGTGGGAGCACAACCTGGTGTTCTTGACGGCGTTGAAGGCGGGAGGCGCCTTGGCGGCACCGGCGTTTCGGCCGATGACGCGATCGGCGGAAGGGTTCGCCCGGGCAAAATATCATAACCGTCTGTCCGAGCTGGACCGAAGCGCACGGGGCTGCGTGGAGGCCTTGGAGAAGCACTTGGAGCGCCCGGCGGACGGCCTGGGGTTGTTGGAGAGCTACGAATCGGCCTTGCGCGCGAAGGCCGACTTTCTCAGAGATCTTCCCTCGGAGCTGACGCACCCCGCGGCCTTGGCCATGTTGGATGCGGAGATTCAAAATGTTCGGGAGCTGGGAGCGGCGATTAAAGCGGGGGTCTTCGATGCGGCGGCCAACGACGGCGGTTACCACCGGCCGGTGCCAAGCATCGGAATAGTGGCGGATCCCTTGGAGCAAGCGGCCAATGATGCGACGACTGAGATTCCCGCTTCCGAGAGTTTGACGATGGCCTCCGGGGCTTTTTATGCGAGCGCGGACGGAGGGGGAAGGTCCAAAGGTCCGAGGGGAGGCCGTGGCGGCAGGGGCCTTGTCACCCGAGATGCCGGTTCGGGGACGGCGGGGAAGTCTGAAAATGGCTCCCCGCAAAGATCCGTTTCGCGGAAGGCCCCCCCACGGATTCCGACGGATCCCGCGGCGCTCGCCCACGACATGAGGAGAGGGTCGAAATCCAGGGAAATCGTTGGTTCCTTGGAATATCGCGATTACCAAAGGCTGTCGGAGGGCATTGACCGACTGAACTCGGGAGAGGCGGGCCAAATCTTGAGAAATATGGCGAAACTCTATGCCGAGCCAAAAAACGCCCTCGGCGGTCACGGCCCCTTTCAGGACTGCCTTCGCTTGGCCTTCGAAAAGTCGGGAGCCGAGGATAGAGAGATCGCCCTAGAGATCCTGAGGCCCACGAATGGCGCGCTCTTTTTCTTGCTGGAGGGCAGGGTTCGGACGGGGGCGGAAGCAAAAATCGAGCAAGGGGCCGGCGACGACCGGTCCCGCGCTTTGGGTGGTATTCGAGGCCTGAGGCAGGAGTTCGATCCCATTCCGGCGACCCGCTATCATGAAAGGCCATGGATGGCGCGGATCGGCTACGAGATCGAGGCGGCTCTGCTCGATCTTTCCAGGGCCGGCGTCGGTCCCATAGGAATGGGCATGCGGCTTCTGCTCTTGCAAAGGGTCGACCCGGTTCCGGAACGGGTGGAATTCGTGTCCTTCGAGACCCTTCAGCCATTCAGCGTATTGTTGAGACAAGGTAGTCAAACTCCGCAAGAGGCCCTCGTGGCGACCCGAAATGAATTGGCGATCGCGCTTTGGAAGTCCGGTTGGCGACTAGGGGACAGCCCTGACGCGGATTTATTGGAGACCGCCGTTCGGGTCGTTATGCCGGACGGTGATTTGCCCATCGTAACCCGAGCCAATTTCCAGGGAAGGTCCATGTTGATCCACGGGGAAATGCCCGTCGCGGCCATCCTGAGCTTGGTGGCGGAAGGCGCGCTTCCCATGGAGGTGCTGGGGCGGCTCCCCGTTCAGAGGGCGGCGCTGCTTGACGGCGTTTCCTTGGTCCAACAGCAATGGGATAGGATTCTCCGGGACGAGCAAGAAGCGTTCGGGTGGCAGGATGTCTTGGCCTTCGACCCCTTGAGCCTTCGGTTTTTGGCCGAGAATATGCCCGCGGAGGCCCACTTAGGGGGATTTTCGAGATCCAGGGATTTGAGTCCCCTGAAAAGGATTTCGGTGGATGAAATATCGCCGCGCTTGGGAAGACAGCTTGGAGACGGGATGGCCATGAAAGTCTTCGCGGATAAAGAGAATCCTCATCAAGCTGTCTTTTTGCAGCACTGCGAATTTATCGAAGAGAACATCGATGCCAGGATCTCGCGCCATCGGGAGATATACGACTCCGGCTTGAGTTATGAGGGGCATCGGATAGGCTTCGAAATTTTCGAAGTCATTTATCGCCCGGCAACCGGGAAAGTCGTCGGCTATGTGGCCGAAAAAATCGAGGGAAGAACCCTATTGGACTTGTTGGAGGATGTAGCGCTCGAGCCCGAGCAACTCCCTCTGATCAAACGGCAGGTGCTCGATCAACTGGAGCTCTTGCACGGGCAGGGCTATTACCATGGCGATCCGAGTCTCGAAAATTTCTTGGTTGAGATTGGCCAGGACGGAGTCACGGCAGTTCGGTTGATTGACTTCCGTCTGGACCCGGATTTGCCGGACCTCCGCGAGAATCAAAGATTGGATATAGGAGCCTTCGGGAGTAACTGGGACGTTTATGTAGGAAGATTTCTTCGGGAATACGATCGCCTGGCGGAGAATTCCGGAGCTTGACCCCCTCTCGCCGACCCGTTGCTTAATACAGCGCAGGCTTCTTGACCGAAGGGGAGGCGGGGTTTATGAGGGGGCGGCCCGCTTCGCGGCGGGCCTAACCGGAGAGTCGCTCCCGCATGAACCAGATTCAGGAATTCCTCGATCGGACGGCAGGGGCCGCGCCGCCGCGCTTCAGCGGACTGAGCGGCTCGGCCTTGGCTTATGCGCTGGTCCGGCTGTTTCGAAGTCGCGGTGGTCCGCTTTTGCTCTTTCTTCCCAGCCCCAAGGCCGTCGCTGAGCTGCATGAGGACCTAAGCTTTTTCCTGGGCTCCTCGGAGCCGATTCTCCAACTGCCGCCCCACGGCATCCTGCCTTACTACGGCCTAAGCCCCAACCCCGAGGCCCTGGCCGGGCGCATGGCGGCGCTGCACGGGTTTTTGCAGCGACGCGAGCCTTACATCGCGCTGTTCTCGATGTCGGCCTTGATGCGGCGCCTGCCGCCCAAGTCCATTTTCAGCGATCACTCCGATTACGTCGTCGCCAAGGAGGAGCTGCCCCGCGAGGACTTCCAACGCAAGCTGCTCGCCGCCGGCTACCAAAGCGTCCCCATCGTCGAGGACCCCGGCAGCTTCTGCCGCCGGGGCGGCATCCTCGACGTCTTCTCGCCCCAGCTGGAGAGGCCGGTGCGCCTCGAGTTCTTCGGCGACCAAGTCGAGAGCCTGCGCTGGTTCGACCCCGAGACGCAGCGCTCGCAGGAGGCCTTGGACGAGTTCGTCGTCATCCCGGCGCGCGAGGTCTTGTTCACCGAGGAAAGCCTCGCCCTGGGCGCGCGACGCTTTCGCGAGCGGGCCGACGACCTGGGCCTTCCGAAGGGGGAGCGCGAGCCCTTTACCGACGCCCTCAAGCACCGCATGGCGCCGCCGGCCCTCGAGACCTATCTGCCCCTGTTCTACGAAAAGACGGCGACCCTCTTCGACTACCTGCCGGCGGGGGCGACCGCGGTGTGGGTGGAGCCCGAGCTGGGGCGCGCCCAGTTCGAGGAGCTGCACCAAGAGGCCGCGGCCGCGCGCGCGGCCAGCCACACCACCGAGCGGGTGGTCGCCCCCGAGGAGCTCTTCGTGGCGTGGAACGAGGTCGAGGCGGCGCTCGAGGCCCGCAAGGCCTGGACCTACACCGAGCTGAGCGCCGGTCCCGAGGTGGCCCGCTTCGCCACGCGCGGCCACGAGGAGCTGAGCGCCCTGCTCAAGCACGCCCATTTGAGCGAAGGGATGCTGAAGCCTCTGACCGACCGGCTCAAGGAATGGCTTCGAAGCGGGACCCGGATACTGATGGCGGCGGGCACGCATTCCCAGCGCCTGCGCCTCCAGGACCTGCTGGAGCGCGCCGAGCTGAGGCTGCGCGACCTGCCGGGCGGCTTCCCCGAGTTTCAGGACCTCAAGGAACAAGCCCCGACGATTTACGTCTGCGAGGGGCACCTCTCGCGGGGCTTCCTGTGGGAAGGCGAGGGGCTGGCCCTGCTCACGGACCAGGAGATCTTCGGCGAGAAGCAGCGCCGCCGGAAGGCGGAGCCGCGCAAGGCCGAGGCCTTCACCACCTTCGAGGAGCTGAGCGAGGGCGACTACATCATCCACGAGCAGCACGGGCTGGGCGTCTACCGCGGGCTGCAGACGCTCAACCTCGACGGCCACCCCAACGATTTTCTCCTGCTGGAGTACCTCGGCGCGGACAAGCTGTACCTGCCGGTCTACCGCCTCAACCTGGTCAGCCGCTACGCGGCCCAGGAGGGCCACGTCCCGCGCTTGGACAAGCTGGGGGCGGGCCACTGGGAGAAGAGCAAGACCAAGGTGCGCAAGGCGCTGCGCGCCATGGCCGGCGAGCTGCTTCAACTCTACGCCGAGCGGGCCAGCCTGCGCGGCCACGCCTTCAGTCCGGGCGGGGTGCTCTACGAGGAGTTCGAGGCGACCTTCCCCTTCGAGGAGACGCCCGACCAGCTGCGCGCGATCCGCGAGGTCAACCAGGACATGGACGCCGAGCGCCCGATGGACCGACTGATCTGCGGCGACGTCGGCTTCGGCAAGACCGAGGTCGCGATGCGCGCCGCCTTCCGCGCCCTGCTCGACAACAAACAGGTGGCGGTTTTGGTGCCGACCACGGTCCTCGCCTTGCAGCACGAGCGGAATTTTCGGGCGCGCTTCCAGAACTTTCCGGCGACGATCGAGATGCTCTCGCGGATGGTGCGGCCGAAGCAATACCAAGACGTCGTCGAGCGCCTCGCCAAGGGCAAGGTCGACATCGTGATCGGCACGCACTCCCTCTTGGGCAAGGAGATCCGCTTCAAGGACCTGGGCCTGGTCATCGTCGACGAAGAGCACCGCTTCGGCGTCGCGCAAAAAGAGAAGATCAAGAAATTTAAAAAGCTGGCCGACGTGCTGACCCTGACCGCGACCCCGATCCCGCGCACGCTCAACATGTCGCTCTCCGGGATCCGCGACCTCTCGGTCATCGCCACGCCGCCGGTCGACCGCCTCTCGATCCAGACCTTCGTCGCGCCCTACAACGAGCAGCTGATCCGCGAGGCCGTCCTGCGCGAGCTCTCGCGCGGCGGGCAGGTCTACTTCATCCACAACCGGGTTCAGGACATCCTCGACGTGAAGAAGCGGCTGGCCGACTTGGTGCCCGAGGCGAAGGTCGAAGTCGGCCACGGGCAGATGGAGGAGGGGAAGCTCGAGGAGGTCATGATCCGCTTCGTCAACCGCGAGTTCAACGTCTTCCTCTCGACGACCATCGTCGAGTCGGGGCTGGACATCCCCTCGGCCAACACGATGGTCGTCAACCGCGCCGACACCTTCGGCCTGGCCCAACTCTACCAGCTGCGGGGCCGCATCGGGCGCTCCAACCTGCGGGCCTACGCCTACCTGATGATCCCCGGGCAGGAGGCGATCACCCCGCGGGCCCGCGCCCGGCTGGCGGTCTTGCAGCGTTACACGGACCTGGGTTCCGGCTTCAAGATCGCCGCCCACGACCTCGAGATCCGCGGCTCCGGCAACCTGCTGGGCCCCGAGCAGTCGGGGCACGTCGCGGCGGTGGGCTATGAGCTCTACACGCGCCTCTTGGAAGAGGCGATCATGGACGTCAAGGGCGAGGTGCGGCGCGAGGCCCCGGATCCGGAGCTGCAGCTCAAGCTCTCCGCGGCGATCCCCGAGGACTACATCCCCGAGACGACGATGCGCCTCACCCTCTACAAGCGCCTGGCCAGCGTCGCCGACGAAGCAGAGCTGGACGCCCTGGCCGAAGAGGTCCACGACCGCTTCGGCAAGCTGCCCGAGGCCGTGCAAAACTTGATCGTGGTGATGCGGGTCAAGGCCCTGGCGCGGCGGGCCTGGGTGCGGATGGTGCGGCTGGAGGCCCGGCGCGCCGTCTTCACCTTCGATCCCAATTCCCCGGTCCAGGTGGAGGATTTGACCAAGACCATCGCCCGCGAGCCCGAGCGCTTCCGCTGGCTGGCGCCGCAGGAGCTGGCGATGAACTTCAAGCCCGGGAAAGAGGGCGCGGCCATCGAGTCGATCCAGAAGTTCTTGGCGGGGTTGAGGGTGGAGGGGTAATGATTGCTCGAAAAGGGGACTCTCTGGTAGGCACGGGACATGGCTAGAAGATGCCTCATCGTCGTCGCGGTCCTGGTTTTTTCCGCCTGCGCCCGCTTCGATGCCGATCAGACCGTCGCCGTCGTCGACGGCGTCGCCATCCCCGCCCGCGAGCTGCAACAGGCCCTCCGCCGCGAGAAAGAGAAGTTCCCCCCCGAAAGGCTCAACTCCCGCTCCGAGTTCCTCAAGATCAAAGAAAAGGTCTTGGGCGGGCTGATCGACCGCAAGCTCCTCCTCAAAGAGGCCACCGCCCAGGGCACCTTCATCAGCGAAGAGGAGTTCCAGGACGAACTGCTCAAGTACAAAAGCAGCTACACCGAGGCCACCTTCCAAAAGATGCTCGAGGAGCGGGGGGTCTCCAACGAGGAGTGGCTCAAGCTGAGGCGCGAGAGCTTCATCGTCGCCAAGTTTTTGGCCAAATCCGGGGCCGAGGCCCAGGAGGTGACTGAAGAGGCGGTCAAAAAGTACTACGAGGAGCATTCCGAGGAGTTCAAGGTCCCCGAGTCCGTCCGCGTTCGCCAGATCGTCACCGACACCAAGGAAAAGGCAGAGTCCATCCTGAGGCGCCTCCGGCAGGGCGAGAACTTCGCCAAGCTCGCGAAAGACTTAAGCCTTTCCCCCGACCGCCGGGAGGGGGGCGACTTGGGCTTCATCCCCCGCGGCAGCTTCCCCCGCGAGTTCGAGGTCTGCTTCACGATGAATCCGGGCGAAATTTCCCCGATTATTCCAAGTCTTTACGGATTCCACCTCTTTAAGGTAATAGAGAAGGCCCCCGGCCGGACCCAGGACCTGACCGAGGTGAGCAATAAGATTTTCATGCAACTTAAACAGCGGGCCCGCGAACAATATCTCAAATCCCTTTTGGAGAGGCTGCGTTCCCAGGCCAAGATCGAGATCCACCGGGACGTTTTGGAGAGGATGACCTTATGAAGAAAACCACCGCCGCATTTCTGACCGCCCTGACCCTGGCCGCCCTCTCGCCCCGGGTTCAGGCCGAGGTCGTCGACCGGGTCGTCGCCGTGGTCAACCAAGAGCCCATCACCCTCTACGAGGTCGACAAGCTGATGGCCGCCAACCTCGAGGAGATCAAGAAGGCCGAGGGAAAGGGGATGAAGCAGGAGAAATTCCAATCCTACCGCAGCCAGGCCCTCGAGAAGCTGATCGCCGACAAGCTCCTGGACCAGCAGATGGAGCAGATGAAGCTTCAGGTCACCGACGACGACGTCCAGAAGGCCCTGGGCAACATCATGCAGCGCAACAGCATGACCAAAGAGCAACTGGTCCAGCAGCTCAATCAGAAGGGGATGAGTTTCGACCAGTATATGGTCGACCTGCGCGTGCAGCTCAAGAAGGTCAAATTCATGGGCGCGGTGATCGCGCCCCGGGTCAAGGTGACCGACGCGGACTTGGACGAGTTCTTCGCCGACAACAGCGACAAGTTCGCCAACTTCCAAAGCGTCCAGATGGCCCAGGTCATCGTGCCGGTGGATCCCGTCGCCGCGGACGCCGAGCTGAGCGCCGCCCAGGCGAAGGCCCAGGAGGTCTACCAAAAGGCGAAGGGAGGCTCCAACTTCGAGGATTTGGGCAAAAAATATTCCGTCAACGCCCAGACCGCCGTGCCGGCGGTCTACCAGGTCAACCAGCTGGCGCCGCAGATCGCCGAGGTCCTTTCGGGGCTGAAGGCGGGTGAGGTCGGGCAGCCGGTGCGCTCCGAGATGGGCATCCACGTCATCAAGCTCATCGAGCGCAAGACTCTGGCCGGCGACGAGTACCAGGCGGTGCGCGAGCAGATCCGCGAAAAGGTCTTCGAGCTCAAGGTTCAGGAAGAGCTGGAAAAATACGTCGGCGAGCTCAAGAGCAAGAACTTCGTCCAGATCAAGAACTTCTCTTAACAGAACGGGTCGGCGGAATGCTGAGTATCGGAATAACCATGGGCGACCCCCTGGGGATCGGCGCCGAGATCACGCTCAAGGCCCTGCCGAAATTCCGAAACGGCCTTTCCTTTCAAGTCTTCGGCGACCCCGAACTGCTGCCGGGCCTTGAGCCCGGCGAGCTGCGGGCCGTCATCGTTCCAAAATCCGAACAGAGATATTCCCCGCGCGGGGCCGGGCAGGCCTCGATCGCCTACCTCGATCGGGCGATGCAGGCCTGGCGCGCCGGCGAGATCGACGCCCTGGTGACCGCGCCGATCTCCAAGACCCATGTCCAGGCGGCGGGCTTTCCCTTTCCCGGGCACACCGAATACCTGGCCGCGCAGACAAATGCCGAAAAATTCGTCATGATGATGGCGGGGCCCCGGCTGCGCGTGAGCCTGGTGACGATCCACGAACCCTTGAGCCGGGTCCCCGCGCTGTTGACGCGCGAGAAGATCCTCGACACCGTCGCGGTCACCTACCGCGCCCTGCGGGAACGCTTTCGCCTCCGGGAACCGAGGCTCGCGGTCTGCGGCCTCAACCCCCACGCCGGAGAGAACGGCCTGCTGGGCCGCGAGGAGATCGAGATCCTCGCCCCCGCCCTAGCCGAGGCGGCACGGCGCGGCTTTCCCTGCGCCGGACCCAAGGTGCCCGACGCGGTCTTCCACGAGGCCTACGAGGGAAAATGGGACGCCGTGGTCTGCATGTACCACGATCAGGGACTGATCCCCTTCAAGATGATCCATTTTCGGGACGGCGTGAACGTCACCCTCGGCCTGCCGCTCGTCCGGACCAGCCCCGACCACGGCACCGCCTTCGACATCGCCGGGCAAGGGGTCGCGGACAGCGCCTCGATGGAGGCCGCGATCCGACTGGCCGCCGAGCTGGCGGCGTCCAAGGAGCCCTCATGAAGCGCCTCGTCGTCGGCATCTCCGGATCCAGCGCCCCCATCCTGGGCGTGCGGCTGCTCGAGGTCCTGAAGGGCAGCCCCGAGGTCGAGACCCACTTGGTGTTCAGCGACACGGTGGCGCAGACCCTGGCCTTCGAGGCCCCCGACTGGAGCCTCGATCAAGTCAAGGCGCTGGCCGATCGCCATTATCCCAATAACCAAATCGCCGCGGCGATCGCGAGCGGCTCTTTCCCCACGGACGCGATGGTGGTGATCCCCTGCAGCATGCGGACGCTGGCGGCCGTCGCCGGCGGCTTAAGCGACAACCTGCTCACCCGCGCGGCCGACGTGACCCTCAAAGAGCGGCGCCCGCTGATTTTGGTCGCCCGCGAGACACCCCTGCACCTGGGCCACCTGCGCAACATGGCCGCCGTCACCGAGATGGGCGGCATCGTCGTGCCGCCGGTGATGGCCTTCTATCACCGACCCAAGACCGTTCAGGACCTGATCGACCACACGGTCGGCAAGGTCCTCGACCTGTTGAAGATTCCCCATGCGCTCTTCCACCGCTGGCAAGGCCCGAAAACCTAAGACCGAAGGGGAGTCCTTCGCCGAGAAGGTCCTCGCCGTCGTCGCCAAGATCCCCCGCGGTAAGGTCCTGACCTACGGGCAGGTGGCGACCCTGGTCGGCTCGCCGCGCGCCTCGCGGATCGTGGGCGGCGTCCTGTTTCGGCTGGGGCCCGATAGCCGGCTGCCCTGGCAGCGGGTGATCAATGCCCAGGGCAAGCTCTCCACTTATCGGGTCGGCAGCGGCCCGGAGCAGCGCCGCCGGCTCGAGGCGGAGGGATTGAAATTCAACCGGGAGGGTGCCGTCGATCTGAAGCGCCACCAGTGGTGGCCCCCCGAGCGCCTGCTCAAGGCCTGGGAGCTGGACGAGGACCTCGTCGCCTCGATCCATCGGCGCTTCGGTTGGTAGGATTTTTTTTACTGGCAACTTCCCGTCGCACCGGACGATCAGCTTCCGTCTAACTCCTTAGAATGGATGAGGTTTCAATTGGAACTGGGTGAGCGAAATCCCGCATGGGGGCGGTGGTTGGACTCCTCCGCGCGCGCGGAGTGGCAGTCCCTTAGCCGAGAGACCATTCCCGAACTCTTCTACGAGGCCGCCTTGGCCTTCGCCGCGCGACAGGAAGCCGCGCAGCGCCTGGAGACAGCCCTCGAGGTCTATGCGCGCTTGGCCCGAGAGGCGGAGGCCTTTCCCGGAATTCAAAGACGGGCCCAAGCGAGGCTCGATGCCATCGAGGGCCGCGGGCCCGGTGCGCCGCGCGCCGAGTTCCTACTGCGTTGCCTGGCCCAGGAGGCCTCCGAACCGACGGCGCTCTTCGCGATGGGCGCGGCCGGAGCGGCCTTTCGCGTCACGCGCCTGGCCGCCTTGAGCCGCTTGAGCGCGGCCCCAACGGCAAATTTTCTGACGCGCGGCTTCGGCGCGCGGGCGATCTCGGGCCTGACGGGCTTCGCCGTCGAGGCGCCGACCTTCACCCTGGCCGGGAGGCTGGCGGGGACGGCCCTGGGAAGGGAACAGGATTGGAGCCTGCCCGCCTTGGGACGGGACTTGGCCTCGAGCTTCTTGGTCTTGGGGGGATTGAAATTGGCGGGGTGGGGGGCGGGGGCGGCGCAGCGTGGCCTTGGCGGCGCCACGGGAGCCCTTCGCGAAGGTCCCCTACGGGTCTTGTTCCAACAAGGCGGCATGCTGACGGGCATCTTGCTCGGCCACGGCATGGAAGATTGGGCCGGCCTGCGCCGGCCCGTCGCCGGTGCGACCACCCTCGTCGACTCTTTGGCGATGCTGCTGCAATTCAACGTCGCCGGCCGTTTGGTGCACGCCGCCTCCGGGCCCCGACTGCGGGCATGGGAGCGAGGACTGCAAGCCCAGACCGACACATTAGAGCGCGGCCTGCCGCGCCTGCGGC
>JAANMY010003488.1_pt1 | contig 12963 bp, 17 predicted proteins | sample 7279691 | NCBI WGS metagenome assembly JAANMY01 (sample SAMN14094543, study PRJNA606508) | bioreactor metagenome | isolation source: A lab-scale SPAN reactor treating ammonium-rich wastewater day 388 | place: Ireland: Galway | collected 2018-02-07
CCGGGTCATGGACACCGAATGGCACCGCATCACCTGCTTCAACGGTCTCGGCAAGACGGTCGCGGAGCATTGCGAAAAGGGCATGAAGGTCCTCGTCCACGGCCGCATCCACTACACCAAGTGGATCGACAGCATGGGCAACGACCGCTACGGCTGCGAGATCATCGCCGAGAAGGTCGACTTCCTGAGCCGCCCGAAGTCGGCCGAGACCGAAAACCCCGAGCTGGTCGACCGGGACGACGAGATCCCGTTCTGACGAACGGGGCCTCCCCCTCGGGCCCGGCGGGGAAACCCGCCGGGTTCGGGCGATCTCGGCCCTAAGCCGACCTTCATCACGCTCGGTCTCGCGCGCCCGAGACCGGGCATTCGTTCATGCCGCAGTATCCCGCGGCTCACTGTGTGATGGGAGCCTCTGGCTGAGAGCCTCGCCTCCGCTTCTCCATCCGGAGCCTCGGATTGTCGCAGGACAAGTCGGTCCGAGGAGGGGTGACGTTCGACCCTTGGCCAGTCTGGACAACGGAACCCCCTACGCCCGCGGCGCGAACAGGATGACGGCGGCACCGGCGAGGCAGATTGCGACGCCGGTCATGTCCCAAGTGTCCGGGCGTTGCTTCTCCACTGCCCAAAGCCAGACGAGCGACGCGGCAATGTACACGCCACCGTAGGCCGCATAAGCGCGCCCTGCGAAATCGGAGGGGGCCAGGGTCAGGAGCCAAGCGAAAACGGCGAGGCTGAGGAGGCCCGGGACCAACCAAAGCGGGCTCGCCCCTTGCCGCATCCAGGCCCAGACCGCAAAGCAGCCCGCAATCTCGGCCAAAGCGGCACCGATGTAGATGGCGAGTGTGCCCGGCGCTGTCATGACGGCACCTCGCTTTCCGGATGGCGGTGATCAGTTGCGCAAAGGGAATGGTCGCTCAAAACCTCGATCACCCGGCAATCGGCAATGCTCCCGCCCGCACATTGCACGACCATGCGTTCCAGTTCGGCCTTGAGGGCGGTCAGGCGCGCGAGCCGGCTTTCGACCTCGGCCAGTTGCGCCTTGGCGATGGCATCGGCGGCGGCGCAGGATTGGTCAGGTCTGTCGGACAGGCTGAGCAGGTCGCGGATCGCCTCCAGCGTGAAACCCAGATCGCGGGCGTGGCGGATGAATGCCAGCCGTTCCTGCGCCTTGCGGCCGTAGAGCCGCTGGTTGCCCGCGCTGCGTTCCGCCTCGGGCAAGAGGCCGATCTGCTCGTAGTAGCGGATCGTCGGAACCTTCACCCCCGCGGCCTCGCCCAGTTTTCCGATGGTCAGCATCAGATTCCCCTTGAAGCTATAGTTGCTAGAGACATTAGGTTCCTGATTCGATGAAAACAACTGCCCGCACTGCGGCAGGAGGAATGACGATGTCGGAAGCTGCAAGCGAAACGTCCTGTGACTGGACCGTGACGGGCATGGACTGCGGGTCCTGCGCGACCAAGATCAAGGATGCGGTGGCGCGTCTTCCGGGGGTGAGCGGCGTCGAGGTCGGGATCATGACAGAACGCCTGCGGCTGACGCTGGATGAGGCGCAGACCGGGCGGGACAAGATCGAGAAGACCGTCCGGGCGCTTGGCTATCAGATTGCGCCGCGCGCTGCCGGTGCGAAGAAGGATTTTGTGCTGCCCGGCGCCCATGACGGGCACGGCCATGACGATGCGGCACATGAGGGCCACGATCACGCCGAGCACGACCACGGCCCGAAGGCGACCGCCGCAAAGCGCGACGACAGCGGTCACGGCAGCCCCGGCCATGTCCATGACGACCCCGCCGACCGGGGCAAGCGCTGGTATCAGACGGCCAAGGGCAAGCTGGTCATCTTCACCGCGCTTCTGCTGGGTGCAGCCTGGGTCATCGAATATCTTGCGCCCGAGATCGGCAAATGGGCCTTTGTCGCGGCCTGTCTGATCGGCGTGGCCCCGGTGGCGCAGCGTGCCTTTGCGGCGCTCCGGATGGGGCAGCCCTTTACCATCGAAAGCCTGATGACGATTGCCGCCATCGGCGCGCTGTTCATCAATGCGGCAGAAGAGGCGGCACTGGTCGTATTCCTGTTCGCCGTGGGCGAGGTGCTGGAAGGCGTCGCGGCGGGCAAGGCGCGCGACGGGATCCGGGCGCTGGCCAATCTTGTGCCGAAGACGGCGCAACTCGTTACAGGCGACACCACGCGTGAGGTGCCCGCCGCAAGCCTGACCATCGGCCAGACCGTTCTTGTCCGCCCCGGCGACCGCATTCCGGCGGATGGCGAAATCACCGAAGGCACTTCGGGCGTGGACGAAAGCCCGGTCACTGGCGAAAGCGTGCCCAAAACGCGCGGGCCGGGGGATGCGGTCTTCGCAGGCGCAATCAACACCGAGGCCGCGCTGCGGGTGAAGGTCACCAAGGGCGCGGAAGACAACACCATCGCGCGCATCATCCGTCTGGTTGAGGAAGCCGAGGAGGCGCGCGCCCCGACCGAACGCTTCATCGACCGCTTCAGCCGCTGGTATATGCCCGCCATCGTTGCTGTCGCGGCGCTGGTGGTGGTGGTGCCGCCGCTGGCTTTCGGCCAGCCCTGGGACACCTGGGTCTATCGCGGCCTCGCGCTCCTCCTGATCGGGTGCCCCTGCGCTCTGGTCATCTCGGTGCCTGCCTCCATCGCGTCGGCCATGTCCACCGGGGCGCGCCGCGGGCTTTTGATGAAGGGTGGTGCCGTGATCGAAGCGGCGGCGAAGGTCGATGTCGTGACCTTCGACAAGACCGGAACGCTGACCCACGGCCGCCCACAGGTGACGGATGTGGTGCCGTTCGGGGCAACGACCGAGGCTGAGCTTCTGGCTGTTGCCGCGGGCGTCGAGACGGGGTCGAGCCACCCGCTGGCGATTGCGGTCCTGAACAAGGCCAAGGACGCGGGCGTTTCCGCGCTGCCTTCACAGGATGCCAAGGCACTGATGGGCAAGGGCGTTGTTGCAACCGTGGGCGGCGCTGTGGCCTACGTGTCCTCACCCCGTTACGCGATAGAAAACGGCGGGCTCGATGGCATCGGTCTTCGGCAGGCCACCATCTTTGAAGAGGACGGCAAGACCGCCGTCGCCGTGTTTCGCGAAAAGACGCCACTCGGTCTGATTGCCTTGCGGGACGAGCCGCGAGCTGATGCCAAGGACGCCGTGCGCCAGTTGACGGCGATGGGAGTGACTTCGGTGATCCTGACCGGGGACAACCCTCGAACGGCTGCCGCCATCGCCGGAAGCCTCGGGCTGAAGTTCGAAGCCGACATGATGCCCGAGGACAAGCTCGCCTACATCCGCGAGATCGGCACCCAAGGCGGCGTAATGATGATCGGCGACGGTATCAACGACGCCCCCGCGCTGAAACAGGCGAGTGTCGGCGTGGCGATGGGATCGGGCACCGACGTGGCGCTGGAAACCGCCGATGCGGCGATCCTGCGCGACCGGGTGACGGACATTCCCGCAACGATCCGCCTGTCGCGCGCTGCGATGGCCAATATCCGCCAGAACGTCACTATCGCTTTGGGGCTGAAGGCGGTTTTCCTGGTGACCTCGGTCTTCGGCCTGACCGGCCTCTGGATCGCAATTCTGGCCGATACCGGCGCGACTGTGCTGGTGACGCTGAACGCCCTGCGCCTGCTGCGGTTCAATCCGGAACGGGAGGCGTAAGGCCATGATCTCCGGTTTCGGCTGGGCCGCGCTGGCCCTTCTCTTCGGCTATCTGGCCCTGTTCTTCTGGGGCAGCGCGCTGGCCGCTCAAGCCGCCGGCCGGCCGGTCTGGCTCTTCGCCCGCGCCACAGGGCGCGACCGTCTGGCCGCCATCGGGTTCCGCGTGGCCTTTGCGCTCGCCTTCTTCGGGCCACTTCTCTGGCTCGCCGTGCCTATCCTGCACAAGATCGATCCGCTTTGGACCGAGGGGCGCGCCCTCCTCCTTGGTCTGGTCGGGGTCTTTGTCGCAGGTCTTGGCGGGATGGTCGCCTTTGCCGCGCAGATGTCGATGGGATCGTCATGGCGTGTCGGCGTGGTCGGCGGCGAAACCGGCGATCTGGTCTCGGGCGGGCTTTACCGCTTCAGCCGCAACCCGACCTTTGTGGGGCAAGCGGCGCTGCTGGCGGGTGTTGCCATGGCGGTTCCGGCAATCCCTACAGTCATGGCCTCGCTCCTGTTCCTCTGGTCTGCCAGCACGCAGGTCCGGTCCGAAGAGGCCGCCCTGCGCATGGCAATCGGGCCGGACTATGACCGCTACACCGCATCGGTCCCGCGCTGGATCGGCATGAAGGGCAAGACTGTTCAATGACCAAGGCGATGCTGATTTCCCTGATCGCTGCCGCAGTGGTGGCAGACCAGTTGACCAAGGCAGCGGCACTATCGCTGCTGTCGCAAGGGACGGCGGTCCCTGTCTTTCCGAGTTTCAACCTCTCCCTCGGGTTCAACACAGGCGCGAGCTTCGGCATGATGGGCGGGATAATGGCGGGTAAGCCCCTTCTGATGGCCGCGCTGACGGGCGCACTGACCATCGCCTTCGCCGTCATGGCATTCCGGGCGCAGCACGCGCTGGAACGTGCCGGCTTTGCACTGGTCGTGGGCGGGGCGCTTGGCAACATCATCGACCGGCTGCGACAGGGTGCCGTGACTGATTTTCTCGATTTCTATTGGCGTGACTGGCACTGGCCCACGTTCAACGTCGCCGATACTGCGATCACCCTGGGCGCGGTCCTGATCCTCGCCGCATCTCTTCCCGTTCGCCGCCGCAAGGAGCCGGTTCTTGACCAAAGCTGACTCGGAAACCCTGTCGCGCGACGACCTTGCCTTGACTGCGGCCTTCCTGATTGCGCTGGCGGCCACACTTGGCGCGCTTTTCATCGGTGAGGTGCTGGGCCAGATGCCCTGCACGCTTTGCTGGTATCAGCGCATCGCCATGTTCCCCTTGGTGCCGATCCTTGGCTTGTCACTCTGGCGGGGCGACGGCGTGGCGCGCGCCTACGGCTTGCCCCTGGCCCTCGCCGGGCTGGCGCTGGCGGCGTGGCATTCGGGCCTTTACGCTGGGTTTTTGCCCGCGCCAATCGTGCCCTGCACCGAAAATGGCCCCTCCTGCTCCGGTGAGGCGCAGATGATCCTCGGCCTGCCGATCCCCTATCTTTCTGCGGTCGCCTTCGCGGCGATCCTTGCCTGTCTCATCTTCCCGAAAGGACACCACCCATGAACCGCCGCACCCTTCTGATCGGGGCCTCTGCGCTCGGGCTTGCCGCCTTTGCGGGTGGCGCCTACGTGCTGAACCAGCGCCGCGCCGCCGAAGCGGAAGCGGCAACCGCCGCAGCGCCTACGGCCGACCTGGCGCTTCTGGTCCGGGACTATTCTCCCAGCTTTGGCCCTGCCGATGCGCCCGTCACACTGGTCGAGTTCTTCGATCCGTCCTGCGAGGCCTGCCGCGCCTATCACCCCGTGGTGCAAGAGATCCGGCGGCAGTTCCCCACGCAGGTCCGCGTCGTGCTCCGCTACACCGTCTTCCACGAAGGATCGGACGAGGCCGTGCGCATCCTCGAGGCTGCGCGGATGCAGGACAAGTTCGAGCCGGTGCTGGATGCGCTGCTGGAACAGCAACCGGGCTGGGCCGTGCATGGTTCACCGCAGCTGGACGTGGCTTGGGAAATCGCCGGGGCCGCGGGGCTCGATCTCGAAAGGGCGGAAAGCGACAAGCTCTTTCCGGGGATTACTGGCATCCTCAACCAGGACGCAGCCGACGTCGAAGCCTTGGCCATTCGACAGACGCCGACCTTCTTTCTGAACGGCAGGCGGCTGGAGAACTTCAGCGCAGACAGCCTGATCGCAGATGTGCGGTTTGCAGTCGAGAACAGCTGAGGCCGATCAGGACCGATTGGCGAAGGCCGCGAAGAGCGCCAGCGTTCGTTCGCTGACGTGATGCTCGATGCCTTCGGCGTCGCGCTCTGCCGTCTCGGGGTCAAGGCCAAGGCTGATCAGGAACCGCAGTACGATCTCGTGCCGCCGCCGGCATTCCTTGGCCAGCGCGCGGCCCGTGTCGGTCAGAAAGACCGACCGATACTTTGCGCGGGTGATCAGCCCGTCGCGCGCGAGACGGTCGAGGGTCTTGCTGACCGTCGGCACCTTCACACCAAGCCGCGCGGCAATGTCTACAGGGCGCGCCTCGCCCTGTTCGTGGATCAGTTCGGCGATCAGCTCGACGTAATCCTCGGCCAGTTCATTCCGCCGTGCCTCGCGCACGCCCTGAAACGCTTCGGTGCGCGGGTCTGCGGGGCCGTCGTGCGGCGCGGTGCGGGCGGTCGGATCCAACTCTGTCATCCCGTTAATGTCGCACAGGATGGATTGACAAGTAAAGTCGCGGGGCAGATTGTTAGCACTGTCTAACTTTATGCGCCACGTCTTGTCGGGATCGTGACGAAACCCGGGAGCGCCCTAAACCATGTCCACCCCAGCCTGGCGACAAGAGCGCGAGACGCCCTCACTTTCCGAGGTCTTCCGCACCATTGCGGTCGGCAACGGCGGTACCAGCCGGTTCCGCCGGTTCCTCGCCTTCATCGGCCCCGGCTATCTGGTGGCCGTAGGCTACATGGACCCCGGCAACTGGGCGACCTCGCTCGCCGGCGGGGCGGCCTTTGGCTACACGCTGCTGTTCGTCGCCCTGCTGTCGAACATCATGGCGATCCTCCTGCAATCGCTCTGCGCGCGGCTGGCGGTCGCCTCGGGCCGCGATCTGGCGCAGGCCTGTCGAGATGCCTTTCCGAAATGGATGTCCGTGCCCCTCTGGGTCTTCGCCGAGCTGGCCATCATAGCCACCGACCTGGCCGAGGTGATCGGCACCGCCATCGGCCTGAACCTGTTGTTCGGCATTCCTCTGGAGATTGGTATCTTCATCACCGCCGCCGATGTGTTCCTGATCCTGTGGCTGCAGAACAAGGGCTTTCGCTGGATCGAGGCGCTGATCATTTCGCTGATGGCGCTGATTGCTGCCTGTTTCGTCGTTCTGATCGCTCAGGCCGACCCGGTCTGGGGCGAGGTCATCGCCGGGTTCGCGCCCAGCAGCGAGATCGTCAGCAACCCGACGATGCTATACCTCGCGCTTGGCATCATCGGGGCCACGGTCATGCCGCATAACCTCTATCTGCATTCGGGCATCGTGCAGACCCGCGCCTTTGGCATGGATCTGCCCGCCAAGCGCGAGGCGCTGCGGTTGGCGACCTGGGACAGCACCATTGCGCTGATGTTCGCGTTGACGATCAATGCCTCGATCCTGATCCTTGCCGCTGCCGCCTTCTACACCGTCGGCGAAACCGACGTGGCCGAGATCGACAAGGCGCATCTGCTGCTGGAGCCGCTGCTGGGGTCGTCACTAGCGCCGGTCCTGTTCGGGGTGGCGCTCTTGTGCGCGGGGCTGAATTCCACGGTTACCGCCACCATGGCCGGGCAGATCGTGATGGAGGGCTTCATCAACCTGCGCATCGCGCCTTGGGCGCGGCGGCTGATCACCCGAGGGCTTGCCATCATCCCGGCAGTCTTCGTGATCCTGCTTTACGGCAGTCAGGGTGTGGGCGAGCTTCTGATCCTCAGCCAGGTCGTGCTGTCGTTCCAGTTGCCCTTTGCCATCGTGCCGCTGGTCATGTTCACCGCCAGCCGCGCCAAGATGGGCGACCTCGTCGCGCCGCGCTGGCTGACAGGGCTCTGCTGGCTTATCGCCGCCGTTATCATCGTGCTTAACGTGAACCTCTTGTCGACCGTGCTCATAGGCTGACCCTTCACCCTTCGGTGACAACACGAAATCGGGCTTGAACCTCAAGCGGCTGGAGGTTCTAGACAGTGCGAACGTGTGAGGCGGGATGCGGATGCGGTTGACAAGGTTACAGAAAATCCTCTGGGCGGCGGCGGGACTGGCCACGCTGGCCTATGGGCTGCTCGTGCTGTTGCCAAACCGTGCGCCGGAGGCTGTCCCGCAAGCCGACTTCCGGCCGACCTTCTCGCTTCCCGATGCTGAGGGGCGTATGCGCACCCCTGCCGAATTTGCGGGCCAGCATCTTCTGGTCTTCTTCGGCTTCACCAACTGCCCGGACGTCTGCCCGACAACACTTTCCGAAGTGGCGCAGGTGATGGACGATCTGGGCGACGACGCTGCCCTTGTGCAGCCTCTGTTCATCTCGATCGATCCCGAACGGGATCGCAGACTGGGGCTGGCCGAGTTCACCGCGGCGTTCCACCCGTCGATCATCGGACTTGCCGGGGACGAGGCACAGACCCGCGCCGCGGCGGACAGCTTCCGCATCTTCTACGCGCGCGAGGGTGATACCGCCGCCCCCGACGGCTACACCATGTCGCACAGCCCGGCGCTCTACTTGATTAGCCCGGAAGGCGACTGGTTGCGTCAGTTCACCTACGGCACGCCCGCCACCGATATCCTTGCCGACCTTCAACCCAGATTGTGAACCCAATGAAATCCCTGATCCTCTCGGCCCTCCTCACCCTATCCGCCGCCCCCGTGCTGGCCTGCGAAACCTTCACCTTGGGCGATCTGAATATCGAACACGCCTGGTCCCGCGCCACCATCGGCGCGGACCGGCCGGGGGTATTCTATGTCGAGATCACCAACAACGGCAGCACAGATGATGCGCTGATCGGCATCGCGACACCTGCGGCTGGCATGCCGATGCTGCACGAAACCGTGGTGACCGACGGCATCGCCTCGATGCCGCATGCCATGTCGATTCCGGTTCCGGCTGGCCAAACCGTCGAATTGGCCCCCGGCGGCTATCACGGGATGCTGATGGGCCTGACCGCGACACTGGCCGAAGGCGACAGCTTCCCCGTGACGCTGACCTTCCAAAATGCAGGGGAGGTCGTCGTCAATGTCGAGGTTCTGTCCCTGCGGGCGGAGGGGCCGGATTGCGCACACGCCGGGCAGTAACACTCGGCCTTGGTGGGACGGCCGCAGCACTGGCCTTCACTCTCGGCCTCGGCTGGTTGCAAAGCCGCGGCCGCGCGCAGCCGCCCGCCGCGCTTCTGCCACTGCCCATCGGCGAGATGGGCTTTGCCCTGACCAACCATCGCGGTGAACCGGTGCGCCCGGCAGACTGGATCGGCCGCCCGACCATGGCCTTCTTCGGCTTCACCTGGTGCCCCGATGTCTGCCCAACCACCCTCAGCGACATCTCGGGCTGGCTGGAAGAGCTCGGGCCCGACGCCGACCGGCTGAACACCGTCTTCATCACCGTCGATCCCGAACGGGATACACAGCAAGTTCTGGCCGACTACCTGGCGAACTTCGATCCGCGGATCACCGGCCTGACCGGCCCGCTGGCCGAGGTCGAACGCGCCGTCGCAGGCTTCCGCGCCCGGTTCGAAAAGGTGCCCCGCGACGGGGATTACACCATGGACCACACCGCCGGCGTGTTCCTGTTCCGCGCCGACGGACGCTTTGCCAGCATCATCGACTACCACGAGGACCGCCGCTTCGCCCTGCCGAAGATCCGCAGGGTTCTGACGTGACAGCCACACCTGTTTTTCCGGAGAGCCACATGACCAACAAACCCCTTCTGACCCGCCGCACGATGCTGCTGTCCGGCCTCTCCGTCGCGACTTTCGCGGCCAGTCCGGTGCGCAGCGCCGCCCCGTCGATCCATGTCGTCAAGGGAACCGGCTGCGAATGCTGCAACGCCTGGGTCGCCTATCTTCGGGACGAGGGTTTCACCGTGACGGACGAGGAGCGCTACGGCACGCTCCTGATGATCTACAAGGCCGAAGTGGGTGTGCCTCAAAGGATGATCTCCTGCCACACAGGGATGATCGAGGGCTATGTGCTCGAAGGCCATGTCCCTGCGGCCGATATCAGGCGCCTGCGTGAGGAGCGGCCGGATGCGGTCGGGCTAGCCGTTCCAGGGATGCCCTATGGATCGCCCGGGATGGGACCGGAGGACAGCCGCGAGGCCTACGACGTCCTGCTGATCGGCCGCGATGGCTCAACCGAGGTCTTCACCCGCTATCTGGCCGCCTGACAATTGTGTCGGCCGTGCTTCATGCCGCCTTCGGCCAACGGCGATGCAGGTTGTAGATGAAGACGGCATGGGTGTGGTGGGGCCCGTGTTCTGACAGGTGGAGATAATCGGCGGACAGGTCAGGAAGGTCGTGCCGCAAGATCGTCTGATCGTTCGCGGGCCAGAGGCGCAGCACCGCAACAAGGCCAGCCGCGCCGATGAGCGCCGTGACGCACAGTCCGGGCACCGGCGCCGATCCCGCCGGCCAGCGGGTAGGTGACCAGCCAGCAGGCGTGCGAGAGGGCGAAGCTGTCATTCATGATGACCTTAGCGACTGACCGCCTTCTAGAGTGAGAGGAGTGCCGGTTTCCCGGTGACGGGTTGAGGGCTGGGAGAGTGGCTCCCGGCGCCCGTCGCGGGAGATAGCCGATGGGCGTTGTCGAAGTTCTGGATCCGGTCGCACCGGCGCGGGCGGGTGGCTGGAAAGTGGATGTGAGCCGGGGTGAGCGGAACGGGCGGGTGTCGTCCGAATGGTTCAACCGGCCCGATGATGAGCGGTACCTGTCGCTCGATGATCTCTGGGCATCGGTGAAGGGCCGGTCCGAGCGCAGCCGCAGCCGGGTGGTGCAGACGGCGGACATCCGGGTCGAGGCCACGCGCGACAGCGCCGAGCGGCTACATCTGGTCCTGCCGAAAGCGCATGAACCCGTTGCACCCACGCATTGGGCCTTCGGCCAGCTTGCCAGCATCGTCGGCGCACCGGCCTCCTACCTGCGGCAGTTGCCCGCGCCACTGGCGGGGATCAACCTGCAATACGGCCTAACCAACCACCGCGCAGAGCAGGTGAAGACCTTCGAGACCGAGGATGGCCGCACTGAATTGCGCGCGGTGACTGGCCCCGACTACGGCCGCATCCATGACCACGAACTGGTCGAGGCGGTGCAGCGCATCGCGGGCAATGGCACCGGCGACACGCGCTGGAAGGTGCCGGGCGTGCTCGACTGGTCGACCGGGGTCTACAACCCCGATGTCGAGATCAGCCGCGACACGACCACGCTCTACGCTTCGGACCGTGACGTGTTCCTGTTCCTGGTCGACGACCACAACCCGATCGAGGCGGGCCGCCTGCCTGATGGCTCCCCTGATCTCTACTTCCGGGGCTTCTATTGCTGGAACTCCGAGGTCGGGGCCAAGACACTCGGCATTGCGAGCTTCTACCTGCGGGCCGTCTGCCAGAACCGCAACCTCTGGGGCGTCGAAGATTTTCAGGAGATCAAGATCCGCCACTCGAAATACGCCGCCTCCCGCTTCGCTCATGAAGCAGCACCGGCGCTCACGCGGTTTGCCAATTCCTCGCCACAGGGCTTCGTGAATGGCATCAAGGCCGCGCGGCAGCAGATCGTGGCGCGGACGGATGACGACCGGGATGACTTCCTGCGCAAACGCGGCTTCTCGAAGGCGGAGTCGGGCAAGATCATCGAGAAAGTGCTTATGGAAGAGGGCCGCCCGCCCGAGAGCATCTTCGACTTCGTGCAGGGCATCACGCGGCTCGCGCGCGTCAAGACCCAGCAGGATGCACGCCTCGACATGGAAGGGCGCGCCAAGAAGCTCCTCGACCGGGCCGGCTGAGGCTGGGCTCGGCAACGCGACCGCCCTCGCGCGCGGCGGTCGCACTTTCCCCTTCCACACGCACGCTAATGGCCCCGCCCCGAGAGGGCAGGGGGCTTCTGCCTGCGCATTTCAGCGAGAACTCCCATGACCCCCCAGGAAGAAACCGTCATCCTCGAGGCCCGTGACATCCTCGGCCGCTATCTCAGCCAGAACCCCGTCATCGGCAGCTGGCAGGCGCTGATGGACTATTGTGCTCTGACCGTCCGTGGTCCGATCGAGCGCTTCCACGTGCTCTACCTCGACCGCAAGAACCGCATCATCTCCGATGAGCTTCTCTCGACCGGCACGGTCGACCATGTCCCGGTCTATCCGCGCGAGGTGATCAAGCGAGCGCTGATGCTGAACGCCAGCGCCCTGATCCTGATCCACAACCACCCGTCGGGCGATCCGACGCCGTCGGAGGCCGATCTCAGCATGACCAAAGAGATCCAGAAGGGGTGCAAGTACCTCGGCCTCACGCTGCACGACCACATCATCGTCGGTGCCGGTACGGAGCTGAGCCTGCGGGCCCTCGGAAAGCTCTGACGCGTCTTTCCGACCTGGCACCGCCGCCCCTTCGAGGAAGAGGGCGGCGGTTTGGTCTTTGACGGATGAGGCGGGGAGAGAGGCTTCCCGCGCCGTCGGAGATACTCCCATGTTCGACCTGCCCTTGCCGATCCACCCGACCGCCCACGCGCGGGGCATCCCGCCGCATTTTCCCTCGGGCGAGGCTGACCCCAGTCACCCCTTCGCCCTGACCCTGTCGCGCCGCACACCGGCTGATCTCATGTCAGGCCGCGCCGCCCCGCTGGTCCTCGCCCGCTTTGCGACGTTGGGTGAGGCCATGCTGAGGGCGATCGACCATGCCGAAGGGATCGCCCCTGACGCCGCGCCCCAGCTTCTGGCGATCCTCGATCGCGACGAGCGCCTTGTTCTGGCCGGGGCCGCCAGCGACCACGCCGTCGCCTGGTGCCACCCGGTGACGAGCGCGGTCGAGGCGAGGGGCGTGGTGACCGAGGCGAGCCAGCTGCGCGCGCAAGCCGGCTGCGCGGCCGCCTGGGGTGAGGCCGATCTGGCGGTTCGGCTGCGCCACCGCGCCGATCTTCTGGACGGGCGTCTCGTCGACCCGCTCTGGCGCGCTTTCGCCGCCCGGGCGCTGCAACTCGCGGCGTGACGCCCGAGAGGCAGAGAAGGGCAGGGGGGATTTGGAGCTTGTCCGGGGGAGAGAGATCGCCCGGCCCGGCTCCGATCCCTTCCCCTTACCGGAGACACCCGATGACCCTGAGTGAACCCACCCTCGCGCCCCCGATGGCGCC
>JAANMY010003489.1_pt1 | contig 12953 bp, 13 predicted proteins | sample 7279691 | NCBI WGS metagenome assembly JAANMY01 (sample SAMN14094543, study PRJNA606508) | bioreactor metagenome | isolation source: A lab-scale SPAN reactor treating ammonium-rich wastewater day 388 | place: Ireland: Galway | collected 2018-02-07
TGATGACCTTGCCGCCGGCGAGCAGCGCCGGCACCAGATAGGCGAAGGTCTTGCCGGTGCCGGTGCCCGCCTCGGCCACCAGCACGCGGTTCTCGCGCAGCGCCTCGGCGATCTTCTGCGCCATCTCGATCTGTTGCGGGCGGGCGCGAAAGCCGGGGATCGCGGCAGCGAGCGGACCGTCGGCGGCGAAGATCGGGGTGGGGTCGGACATGACGGGCCGAAAGCGCAAAAAAAGTTTTGCAGTATAACCCTCGACGTGCAGCGCAAGCAGCCTTTGTTTAATACCAAATACATAAAGACAGAATCGCCGACGCAGCCAGCGGGCAGTAGCTGTCAGCGGCTAACGCAAGGCGTTCTCATGACAAACCGGCTGGCGCGGAGACGTTGGGTGAGGTGAGGTCAGGCCTAACTCCTGGGCCGCGATCTTCAGGTAGTGCAAGGGCATCGAAGGGATGCATGAGGTCAATCCTGTATCATCTCGAAATCTTAAGAATTGCCGGTATCAGAATGACGTCGTTGATGGACCGCGTGTTTCGTGATTCCGCACTATGGTCTGCATTTCTTGGCTCCGCTGCCTGGCTCATCGTACTAAGCGCCTTTGCTTGGGCTCTCTCGGCGCTGTTCTGGGCAACCGGTGGCACCCTTTCACCCAGCCCCACCCCTCGCCATGAGAGCGACCCGCTCAAGGTAGCGGCAATGCTGGCGCAACGACTTACTGCCGGTGAGTCCGCGCCGGCTGCGGCCGTTTCGTCCTCTTCGGTGTCGAGAATGCACCACCATGCGCTCGTCGGCATCGCCAACGGCTTTGGCGCCAGCACGGGCTTCGCTTTGATTGAATCCGACGGGAACCCCGCACAGGCCATATTGTTGGGCGAGAGCCTCGCCGACGGCCAGCGACTGGTTCTGATCGGACACGACCATGCGGTTCTCGAGAAAGACGGAAGGGATACCCGGCTTGCACTCACACCACCCGCAACCAAGCCGAGCGAACGCTCCACCTCGCCTATTGCCTCAACGCCCGTACGCGCGCGATGACCCCCTGAAACCGGGATTAGTGATGCAAAGCTCCATCCTCCACGCAACACCCGCCGTTGAATGCCCACGCCCGTTCTCCCGCTCGCGAGCGCTTTTGCTGTCAGCCGTAGCCGCCACCCTCCTTGCGCACGGCGGTATCAGCCTGGCGCGTAACCCGTCAGAGCCAGTCTCTCTCAACTTCCAGAACGCCGACATCGAGACCGTGATCGGGGCCATCGGCCGCATCACCGGGCAAAACTTCCTGATCGATCCCCGTGTGAAAGGCAAGCTGAATATCATCACCAACACCCCGGTGGCGCCGGAACTGAGCTACCAGATCTTGCTCTCGGCATTACGTCTTCAAGGTTTCACCGCCGTTGAAGGCGATGGTGTGATCAAGATCGTGCCGGAGGCCGACGCCAAACTGCATGCCGCGCCGGTCTCCCGGCAGCGTGCGCGCGGCCAGGGTGACCGCTTGGTGACGCAGGTCTTTCCGCTCAGGTTCGAGTCGGCCGCGCAGATGTTGCCAGTGATCCGACCGCTGGTAGCGCCGAACAACTCGGTGACTGCATTTCCGTCCAACAACACATTGGTCGTGACCGATTACGCATCCAACCTCGAGGCGATCGCTGCAGTGATCGCTTCGATCGACGTGAGCCAGAGCGATGTTGCAGTGCTGGACTTGCACTACGCCGCGGCGTCCGATCTCGCGCCGGTGTTGACGCGCCTGCTCGGCGAGCAGGCTAGTGCGAGCAATCAAAGCGGCGTAAGTCCGCCGCAGATCATGGCCGAGCCGCGCACGAATACCCTGCTGGTACGCGCGGACAATCCAAGCCGGCTCAGTGCAATCCGCCAGTTGGTCGCCTCGCTCGACCGCCCCGGTGCAGGCGGCAATCTGCATGTGGTTTATCTACGCAACGCCGACGCCGTTCAGGTCGCTGCCACACTGAACGCAGCGCTTTCGGGGGAAGCCCGCAATCAAACCGATGCGGTCGCCGGCACGCCCCTCTCACGCGCGAACTCAGGGCTTCGCAGTGATAACACAAGCACCGGCGTGATCACCCCCGTCGCTGCGACTGACACCGGCGTAAGTGCAGGGACGGTGCAGGCCGACCCAATGAGTAACGCCCTGATCATCACCGCACCAGATGCCATCTACCGCAACCTGCGCCAAGTCATCGACCAGCTCGACCGGCGCCGCGCTCAGGTATACATTGAGGCGCTGATCGCGGAAATCTCAAGCGAACGAGCAGCCGAATTCGGCATCCAGTGGGTGGGGGGTGGATCCACCGGCAGCGGAAGCAACGCAGTCGGCATCATCGCTGGCACCAACTTCAGCTCGGGCGGAAACAACCTCTTCCAGCTGGTCGGCAGCGGCGCCCGGGGCGACCTGAGTCTGCCGGGCACCGGCCTCAACGTCGCGATCGGGGGCGGCAAGGTGAACATCCCTGGCATTGGCGAGGTCTTAAGCCTCGGCGCATTGGCGCGCTTTCTCGAAAGCGAAGTCAAGGCCAACATCCTGTCCACGCCAAACATCGTGACCATGGACAACGAAGAGGCCAAGATCGTCGTCGGCCGTAACCTGCCCTTCGTCACCGGCCAGTACACCAACACCGGCGGCGGCACCACGCCGGCCAACCCGTTCCAGACCATCGAACGCCGCGACGTCGGTCTGACCCTGCAGGTTCGACCGCAGATCTCTGAAGGCGGGGCGATCCGCCTGCAGATCTACCAGGAGGCCTCGGCCGTGATCGGCAGCACCGAAGCGGCGGCGAGCGGCAACTCAGTGACTACCAAGCGCTCGATCGAATCCACGGTGCTGATCGATGACGGCAACATCATCGCCATCGGTGGGCTGGTGGAAGACAGCTATGCCGGAGGCGAGGAAAAGGTCCCGTTTCTCGGCGACCTGCCGGTGGCGGGCAGCCTGTTCCGCTACAACAACCGCAAGCGCAGCAAGACCAACCTGGTCGTATTCCTGCGGCCGGTCATCCTGCGCGACAGCGCCAGCTACGCGGACATGACTACCTCGCGCTACGACTATGTAATCGGCCAGCAACGCTCCATTGCCGACCCGCGGAATCTCATGCGCGGCGAGGCGCCCCCGCCCGAACTGCCGCCGATCGATGAAGCCCGCATCGTGCCGATCGCCGAACTGCTGGGCCGCCTGCCCCCCGCGCAGCCCGCTGCCCAATGAGCACGGGCACCTCCCTGCCCTACAGCTTCGCACGTACCCACGGGGTGCTGGTGCAGGCGGTACATGCTGAACATGCCGAGGTACTGGTGCGCGAGGGCGTGAGCCTGGACGCGATTGCCGAGATCCGCCGGATCCTCGGCCTGCCGCTAAAGCTGCAAAGCGCCAAACGCGCGCGGTTCGATGTCCAACTCGCGGAAGTCTACGGCGGCGGGGAAAGCAACGCCGCCGATATCGTCGCTGACGTTGGTCAAGAGGTCGACCTCGAGCAGTTGATGACTGAGCTGCCCGCGGTAGAGGACCTGCTCGACGCCCAGGACGATGCGCCGATCATCCGCATGATCAACGCCCTGCTCGCCCAGGCCGTGCGAGAGCGCGCATCCGACGTACACGTCGAGCCCTACGAGCAGGCCTCAGTGGTGCGCTTACGCCGCGACGGTGTGTTGCGCGACATCGCTCACCCGCATCGCGCGCTGCACGCGGCCATGGCCTCGCGCATAAAGATCATGGCCAGCCTGGACATCGCCGAGAAACGGCTACCTCAGGACGGCAGAATCAGCCTGCGCCTGGCAGGGCGCCAGATCGACGTGCGCGTGTCAACGCTCCCCACCACGCATGGTGAGCGCTTGGTGCTGCGCCTGCTGGACAAGGAGGCAGGCCAGCTTGGGCTGGATGCGCTCGGGATGGACGGGATCATCAAGAACGCTTTCGTTGATCTCCTCGGTCAGCCTCACGGCATCCTGCTGGTGACGGGCCCGACCGGTTCGGGAAAGAGCACCACGCTCTACGCCGCGCTGCGCCAGCTTGACGCCGGGCGGCTCAACATCATCACTGTAGAGGACCCGGTCGAATTCGACCTTCCCGGCGTAGGCCAGATCCAGGTCAATCCCAAAATCGAGCTCGACTTTGCCCGTGCCCTGCGGGCCATCCTGCGCCAGGACCCGGACGTGATCATGATCGGCGAGATCCGCGACCTGGAGACCGCACGCATCGCAGTGCAGGCCAGCCTCACCGGCCACCTGGTGCTTGCCACCCTTCACACCAACGATGCAGCCGCGGCGGTGACCCGGCTGATCGACATGGGAGTAGAGCCCTTCCTGCTCGCATCCACGCTACGTGGGGTGCTCGCCCAACGCCTGGTGCGCAAGCTCTGCCCGCACTGCCGCCAGCCAGAGGCCAGTGGCGCCGGAGGGGGCTCCCGCTGGCGGCAGGTGGGCTGTGTCGCCTGCGGCAACACCGGCTATACCGGGCGCGTCGGGATCTACGAGTTGATGAAGGTCGATGCCTCCCTCGAGCGCCTGATCCACGACGGTCGCCAGGAGGCCGAGCTGCGCCGGGCGGCGCGTGAGGCCGGTGCGCGCTCTCTGGCGGACGATGGCCTGCGCCACGTCGTGAGTGGCACCACCTCCTTCGAAGAGCTGCAGCGCGTGATGCGCGACTGAGGGGCGCGGCAGAATGGCGGCGTACCAGTACCGCGCGCTCGACTCGAGCGGGCGCGAACAGAAAGGCGTGATCGAGGCCGAGAGCGCGCGCTCCGCGCGCGCCAGCCTGCGCGAACGCGGCCTCGCCGCGCTCGACGTCACGCCGATCGCCAGGGGCAGATCGCGCGCGGCGGCGCGTACCCGGCTGTCGACGACAGATCTGACGCTGACCTCGCGGCAATGGGCGACCTTACTGGCCTCTGGGCTCACCCTGGAGCAATCGCTGGCGGCGCTCATCGAACAGGCCGAGACCGAGAACCTTCGCCGCGTGCTGGCCGGCGTGCGCAGCGAGATCGTCGCTGGCTTCAGCCTCAGCGTCGGGCTGGACCGCTTTCCGGCTGCCTTTCCCACGCTTTACCGGGCTTCGGTGGCGGCAGGGGAACAGTCGGGCGAACTCCCGCAGGTCATGCTGCAACTCGCCGACCATCTTGAACAAGCCAGCACGCTGCGCCGCAAGACACAGCAAGCGCTGATCTATCCGGCGCTTGTCGCCACCGTGGCCTTGCTGATCGTCACCGCGTTGATGGTGTGGGTGGTGCCGCAAGTGGTGGGCGTTTTCGCCCAAACCCGGCAGACCTTGCCCCTGTTGACACGGGTCATGATCCAGATCTCAAGCTTCCTGCAGAACTGGGGCTGGCTGGTGCTGATCCTGTTGAGCGGTGCCGGATTGCTGTTCGCTTGGGGGCTGCGACTGCCCGCCTTCCGCCTGAGCGTCGACCGATTCCTGCTCGGCCTGCCGGTCCTCGGTCGCCATCTGCGCACGCTCGATGCGACCCGCTTTGCCAGCACCTTGTCGATTCTGGTCGGCAGTGGCGTGCCGCTATTGGCCGCACTCGACGCCGGCGCGAAGGTGGTACGCCGCATCCCGCTGCGCAACGCGGTGCTGAGCGCGGCCGTGAAGGTGCGCGAAGGGGTGAGCCTGTCACGAGCTCTGACGGCCACCCGCAGTTTTCCACCGCTGCTACTGCACATGATCGCCAACGGTGAGGCCACTGGCCGGATCGGTCCGCTGCTCGACAAGGCCGCACGCCTGCAACAGCAGGAACTCGAGACCCGCACCGCCACACTCACGAGCTTGATCGAACCGGTACTGCTGCTCGCGATGGGCGCGGTGGTCATGCTGATCGTGCTGGCAGTGATGCAACCAATTATCGAAATCAACACGTTACTGAGGTAATCATGCCTTTCTTCTCTACCGCCCTCCGCACTTCACACCGCGCACGCACGTCTTTACTGCGCGCGCGTGGCTTCACCCTGATCGAGGTGATGGTCGTCATCGTGATCCTGGGCGTGCTGGCCGCGCTGGTGGTACCGCGCATCATGAGCCGCCCGGACGAGGCGCGTGTGGTCGCCGCCAAGCAGGACATCGCTTCGCTGATGCAGGCGCTCAAGCTCTACAAGCTCGACAACCGACGCTATCCAACGACCGAACAAGGCCTGAACGCGCTCGTCACCAGACCGGCGTCAGCCCCCGCGCCTGAGAACTGGAAACCCTACGTCGAGCGTCTGCCCACAGACCCCTGGGGCAACGCCTATCAATACCTCAACCCTGGGATAAACGGTGAGGTGGATGTAATGAGCTTCGGCGCCGATGGCCGCAACGGTGGCGAAAACTTCGACGCCGACATCGGCTCATGGGCCCTCTGATTTGTGCACGCATCATCGACGCTCGCAATGGCTACTTCATGCCCCGGACGCTGCCCGCCGTAGTCATGACCAACTCTGCCCTGACATCCCCAATGCAACGCGGCTTCACGCTGATCGAATTGCTGGTCGTACTGCTCGTTCTCGGCATCGCCGCGGGTGGCGTGAGCCTGGCGGTGGAGAGCAGTCGCACGCACGACCCGCAACGCGCGGTGGAGCAACTGCGCCTGTCGCTCGAGGCCGCCGCCGCACAGGCCAGAATCCGCGGGCGGCGGATCGCCGTGGAACTGGTGCCCGATGGTTACCGCTTCGTCGAACTCGACCGCAATGGCGAATGGCGGCGTGTGACCGACGACCCAGTGTTGCGTGATCGTATCCTCCCCGACGGCGTGCGCTGGATGAGCTTTGGCGCCGGGACTCAGAGCACGCGCGATACCGACAAGTTGCCGCAACGGCGCATCGAATTCAGCACCCGCGGACCACGCTTCCGGCTGCAATTGTCGCACGCAGGAGCGGTGCACACGCTCGAGTCCGATCGGTCGGGCCTCGTGAAGCTGGACACGAAAGCGGCGACGGGCGCGATCCGATGAGTCGCCCAACCCACGGCTTTACCCTGCTCGAGACCCTGGTCGCCTTATCGATCATCGGTCTCGCACTGGTGTCTGCAATGCGCGCAGTCGGCAGCACAGCCAGTGCGGCCGCCAGCCTGCGCGAGCATACGCTGGCGACCTGGGTCGCAGAGAACCGACTGGCGGAAATCCGCGCCCTCGGATTGTGGCCCTCCATCGGCGAGAACACGGGCAGCAGTGAAATGGGAGGCAAAACCTACCCATGGGTGGAAAGGGTCAGCGGTACGCCCAACCCGCTTTTCCGGCGCGTGGACGTGGAAGTTCGGGAAAGTGAATCCGGTCGCGTCATCAGCCGCCTGAGCGGCTTTGCGGTAAAGCCCTTGCGATGAGATCTTTGGCCTTCAGATCAACCGCCAGCGGCCTTACGCTGATCGAATTGCTGGTCGCGCTGTCTCTGTTTGCGCTGCTGGGCCTGCTCACTTGGCAGGCCACGCATCATCTGACACAGGCTCGGACACGCATCAGCGACGAACTGGCGCGCTGGCGTGCGATCACGATGGCGATGCACCGAATCGAAAGCGAGGCCATGCAAATGGTGCCGGGAGCGGATGGGCTGCAGTACTTCGCCGAAGGGGACGCGATGCTGACGTCGGGAACGACCCCACCAAGCGGTGCGCTGGTTTTTTCTTCCACCGCAAGCGCTGACGACGCACCCGGACGCATGGCCTTCGTCATCGTCGGTGAGCGCCTCGAATGGTGGCTTTGGTACGCGGGGGATGCCGTGGGTGTGCCTGAGCGCGTGGTGCTGCTCGACCGGGTTCGTTCGATGCGCTGGCACTTTCTGTACCGTGGTGATTGGATCGATGCCTGGCCCCCCGAAACCAGCACCACCCAGGAGCTACCAGCCGCACTCGCAATCAACCTGGAACCCTCCGATGCCGGCAACCTCGTCCGCATCCTCGCGCTGCGCTAACAGCCAAGTGAAGCGCGCCAGGCCAATGGCCGGGTTGCAACCCCAGCGTGGGGCAGCGCTGATTCTTGCACTCCTGACCGTAAGCCTTGCAACCATCATCGCTGCGGCGGTGCTGGAGGATTTCGGCTTTGGCTACGAAGTGCATTCCGGACGTTTCGAGCAGGCTCAATCACGCCAACTAGCGCTGGGCGCGATCGACTGGTCGCGCAACGTCCTCGCAGAAGATCAGCGCACAAGCAGCAGCGATCATCTGGACGAAGCTTGGGCAATCGAGATTCCACCAACGCCGATCAGCGAGGATCCAGAGGCTGGGACGATCGGCGGACGCATCGTCGACTTGTCGGGACGCTTCAACCTTAATGCACTTCAGGCTTCCAATCGCCTACGGAGCAACTCACGGATGCGCGCCGAGCGACTTTTTGCGCTTGTTCTGGATAACCCGGCGCAGGCGGCCACGCTGGTCGCGCAGCTCGTGCGCTACCTGAACCGCGGCAAAGTTGAGGATGGCCCGGATGGAGATATGGCGAACCACCGCGCGCGCCTGCTCTCTCATCCCGAAGAGTTGCACCGGATTCCGGGCTTCAGCGCCGATATAATCACTCGCCTGACACCGCACGTGACGGCCGTGCCCGAGAACCATCCGGTCAACGCCAACACCGCGACCGCCGAGGTGTTAGCAGCGATGGTAGACGGCCTTGGGTTAAATGCGGCGCGGATCCTGGTAGCAGAGCGGGAGCGCGTCTGGTATCGGAACGTGGGTGACTTCGTCGCTCGCTTGGGCGACGGATTGACGGCACCCAACGACAGCTCGATCAACGTGCGTAGCCGCTATTTTCTGGTAAGCGTGCAAACCAGCCATGGCCGCTCGATCACCCGACTCGAAGCCCTGCTCGATCGCGAGCAGACTTGGCCAACGATTCTCTGGTACCGAAACCGATGACAACACGCCTCGCCCTGCTGATCCCGGAGAGCTGGCCGCTGATGCCAGAGTGCCCATGGGCCTTGATGGACCGCCATGGCGAAATACTGCAGCTCGGCCAAAGCGCACCGAGGCACTGGCCTCGTGCCGACGAGCACATCGCAATCCTGGACGGAGGCCAAACGCGGCGGGTCGAACTGACGATTCCGCCCGCGCGACGCAAGGATCAGGAGCGCCTGGTCACGTATGCACTGGAAGCGCACCTCGCGCGTGACGTGGAGCAGGAGCACGTCACGGTCATCGCACAACGCAGCTGCCCCGCGACGACCGATGGCGACCAGCCGCAACAGGCCGTGACAGTGTTGATCGTGAACGCGGCGCGGCTGCGTCAGGTGTGCGCCCAGTTCAACGCTATTCAGCGCCCGCTTGCACACGCCGTCAGCGCCCTTGAATGCTTGCCCCCCGCTGCAGACCCCACGAGCTGGCAGGTGTTCATCACCCGGCCCGGCTGCGCCATTCTGAGATCGCCACGTGGCGATGCGTGGCCGCTGGATCTACCCGCGCATCGAGACGACGACGACGCCGAGCTATTCAGCCAGTTGTCTGCGCACGTGGCGTTCGTATTCGAAGATCCACGATTTGCAGCAAACAAACCTGCAGCGCTGGAGCTATCCGACGAACGCCCGTTTAATGAGGCTCAACTCTCGAGAGTGGGACAAGACCTTGGTTTGCGCATGTCGCAGCGCGCGCACTCGGGTTTGTGGTCTCGCGCATCGGCCGCGCGTTCGTTGTTGCACGGCAGCTTTGCACCGCGCGGGCATCGATCCAGCGGCTGGACTGCGCTGCGCTGGCCCATGACGGTCGCGGCGGCAGGCATCGCGGTGTCGACTATTGCGGTGTCTGTCAGCGTGCTGATGCAACGCAGCGAGGAGGCCAGTCTGCGCCAACGCAGCGCTCGAATCTTTGCCGAGGCGCTCCCCGGTACGCCGCCGATCGTGCCAGATCGGCAATTGCGTCGCGCGCTCGATGACGCTCGCCGGACCAAGGGCGAACTGGCTCCTGCAGACCTGCTAAGCCTGCTTGGCAAATACGCCGAAGCGACCGGAAGCGTACCGGACACGTTCACTTATCGAAATGACGAACTCGTGATCGAGTTTCCCAGCGCTGCGGGCGTTCCCACGGGTGTAATTTGGACCGACTTCGGCCTGCAGGGCCGGATCGATGACCAACAGCTCAGCCTTGGCGTTCAACCCTGACAGCGAACGCGAGATGCAGCACCAGATCGAAAAACGCCTGCGCCATCCCCTTCCCATTCAACGCGTGAAGCCATGCCTGCCTCTTTATTGCAACGTGCCGCTGACAGTTTCCATTCTCGCTCCGAGCGCGAGCGCCGTGCCCTGCGACTGGCAGCGTTCATCGTGCCCCTTGCAATCGTGCTGCTGCTTGCAGACCTCCTGCTCTCCGAGCGCAGCCGTCTGTCCAACCACCTGCCGCAAGTCCGGCACAGCGTCGAGCGCATGGAGGTAGACGCTCTTGAGCTCGGCCGCTTGCGCAGCGTGCCACGAACGGCAGGCGTACCCGATGCGGCGAGTTTGTCTGCATCCGCCCGCGCCCGCGGTATGGATGTGACGATTCAGGCCAGCGATGGCCGCTTCCAGCTCTTGGGCACAGCCACTCTCGCGCAATTGCTTCCCTGGCTGGCCGACCAACAGGCCGAATCCTTCTTGCGCGTCGTCGAACTGCAGTTCGACGGTGTCGAGGCGCGGCGTGTTAGCGCGATCCTGATCCACCCTGACAGCACCCCGTGATGCGGCGACTGCTTTACTCACGGCTGTTTCGGGCTAGTTACTTCCTTGCCGTGCTGGCGGGTCTGATCACGTGGCAGGCCCCCGCGCGACTTTTCGATCACGCCCTCGCGGCGATAACCGACGGCCGTATCCGCCTGCTCGCAACCGAGGGCTCGATCTGGTCGGGAAGCGGCACACTCAGCGAGCGTGACCGGCAGGCGCACTACCCCTGGGCAAGGATAACCTGGGCGGTGAATGCGAACACGCTACTCACCGGCACATTGTCATTGCGCCTTGCGATCGACGACCAACCGGGTGTGCTTCTGGAGGCAGGAATCAGCGGCTTTCGTGCGAATCTGCCCCGTCTCAGTCTGCCCATCGCGCCTATGATGCGCGCCATCCCGCATCCGCTAGGGCGGCTTGGCTGGAGCGGTCAAGCTGATCTCAGTGGCACCCTGCGCCACTGCAACTGGCATGGAGTGTGTGATGGGCAACTCCTGCTCGTACTCGATCGCACAGCCGTCAGCGTGCTTCCAGATCCTACCCTGGGCGCCTACAACGCGCACCTGCAACTCGCAGCAAACGGTAGTGAACTAACGATCGATAGCACCGAAAGCAATCGCCTGCGGGCCAAGGGCTCTGCCCGCCTTGGCCCGCAGCACGACTTCCACGGCGAAATCAGACTCGACGGTGATCCCGTGTTTCTGGACCAAATCGCCTCAATGACCGCTGACTTTTCCCGCCGGGATGCTCAGGGCGTGTTACTGCGTTGGTGAAGAAGCGTCAACAGCTCCTCGCGTTACGCAGCACTCCCGAACGGCCCCTCCGGGACATGGACTACTCTGTGAACACATATCGATGATCTGCCGTTATTAACCCGGCCCTTAAATATACTCACTTCGCAGCATACGCAACGGCCGGGTGATTGAAGTAAGACCGAATACGCCCGGGGAGTGATGCGATGCGGTGCATGATGGCGTGGGCCTTCTTCACGAGCTGCGAATCATCGCGGCTGGGCGGATCCAGGCGCAGGGCGGTCTTGAAGTCGTGATTCAGGTATTCGTCCGGCGGAACGTGTCAATGACTTTGCGTCACCGTGCTTCATGAATTTACTGCGGAAGCCAGGGTGTTCGAGTCGTCGCTTGTCTCCGTTGCGGGTGGGTTGATCCAGACGGCGGTCGGCAGCGCTGGGGGTTCAGGGCGGCGCCCCTTGAATCGTTTCGGGTTGGCGAGGAAGGCTGCATCGAGGGTGTCCTGACGGCGCGTGCGTGCAGCCTGCGCCTGGCCGTAATGGACGCTGCTCGGGGTCATGTAGCCGATGCCCGAGTGCCGGTGTTCGGTGTTGTACCAGGCGAAGAAGGTCTGGCAGTGGGCGCGGGCGTCGGCGAGGCTGCCGAAGCGCGCGGGGAAGTCTGGACGGTACTTCATCGTCTTGAACTGCGACTCCGAGTACGGATTGTCGTCCGAGACGTGCGGGCGGCTATGGCTCTTGGTGATGTCCAGATCGACCAGCAGGGCAGCCACGGGCTTGGATCGCATGCTCGCGCCGCGATCGGCATGCAGCGTGAGGGTGCCGGGCGCGATGTCGTGGCGGGACACGGTTTCGGCGATCAACTGTTCGGCCAGTTCGGCGCTTTCACGCTCGGCGATGAGCCAGCTCACGACTTGGCGGCTGAAGATGTCGAGGATCACGTAGAGGTGGAAGCAGGTCCATTTGACCGGCCCCTTGAGCTTGGTGATGTCCCAGGACCAGACCTGGTTGGGCGCGGTGGCCAGCAGCTCGGGTTTGACGTAGCTCGGGTGGCTGAGCTGGCGCCGGCGTTCGCGCGTGCTGCCGTCGGCGGCGAGCGCCCGGTACATGGTGCGCACCGAGCCCATGTAGCGGCCTTCGTCGAGCAGCGTGGCGTGGATGGCGGCCGGCGCCGTGTCGCAGAAGCGTTCGCTGTTGAGCACCTCGAGCAGCGCCTGCTGCTCGAGAGCGTCGAGCGCCAGCGGTGGGCGGGGCCGTGCCGCCCGGCGGGGGTGCGGCCCGTGAAGGGTTGCGCGGTGGGCGCGTGCCCGCGCCCGGGCCGGCGCGCCGCGCCATAGGCCGACGGCCCGGCAGGCGGCGGCCATGCCGAGGGTCGGAGCGAGTTCGTTCGCACAGCACGCCGCGGTCGCGCTCGCTGCGGATCAGGCGCCCGGCGCCCTGCTTCATATTGATCACGGTCTTGGGCAGCTGGTGATGCACGAAGGGACTCAGGCCCTGCTTCTGCATGTGCTCGACGCGCGCGGCCAGCACCGGGTCGTCGGGCGGCGCGAACGGCAGCTTGTCGATCACCACCAGCGACAGCGCGTCGCCCGGCACGTCCACGCCCTCCCAGAAGCTCTGG
>JAANMY010003491.1_pt1 | contig 12953 bp, 10 predicted proteins | sample 7279691 | NCBI WGS metagenome assembly JAANMY01 (sample SAMN14094543, study PRJNA606508) | bioreactor metagenome | isolation source: A lab-scale SPAN reactor treating ammonium-rich wastewater day 388 | place: Ireland: Galway | collected 2018-02-07
GATTTTGACAGGAGCTTCGCGAGAAGAGGTCTTGGAGAAATCCAGGAAGTTCTTTGACGAAACGGCGATTGAAGGCGTGAAGACCAATTTGCCGCTCTTCGACCAATTCATTGAATCGAAACCATTTATAGAAGGAAATTATGCGGCCGCTGTATTGGCTCAGTGGCTTACACAACAAAAGGAGGAAAAAACAGTATGAAACAACTAACAGCATCTATGGCCGGAACGGTCTTGAACATTGCAGTATCCGAAGGGGATTCCGTATCTGCGGGACAAACCGTCATGACTCTTGAATCAATGAAAATGGAGATTCCGGTAGAAGCGGAATTCGGCGGAAACGTTGAAAAAGTCGATGTGGAAGTTGGCAGCTTTGTCAACGAAGGGGACACATTGGTGACGCTCGGCGAATAAGGCATTTGAATCCAAAGGGGTGGAAGAAATGACGAAAACGACTGAAACAACGGGATATAATACACGGCTCGAAGAAAAGCTTTCCAAGATTTTCGCGGGCGGGCAAGAGAAATACCATGAGAAATTGAAAGAAAGCAATAAACTATTTGTCAGAGACCGCTTGAATCTACTTTTTGATGACGGTGACTATATTGAAGACGGCCGTTTCGCGAATGTCCGCGAGGCTGTAGCAGGAAGCAAACTCGCCCGCCTTCACCTTGCGCTCGCGGAGTGGGGTGAAATCGATAACCATCAGGCTCCTCAATCCGTTGAATGAAGGTCACGCGAACAGGCAGCTGGCCCCGTCCAGCCCCGCGTGCAGCACACACGGCGCCTGTCTATAAGTCTCGACGCTTGCGCGCCGCACAACCTAACCGGAGAATCATTAGGTCTTTGTTAGACTACTCGAAAGCCATACGAAAATTGCGTTAAGCGCAGTAAAACTTGTTGCGGATTGGGCATTAGGCTACAATTCGACACGCGTGGGCGGGGGATGACTGGGGAGTCCAACCTGCCAGACGAAGGCAAACGCCTAAACACGCAGCACGAAATTGGCACTACGCGCGGGAGCGCGCTTTGGGGTTAGGTGGAGGTGGACCGTGGGTGTGTTGATGGAGGTCAAGAACCTCGTCACCCGCTTCTATACCCAAGAAGGCACAATTTACGCCGTAAACGACGTGAGTTATGTGCTCAACGAGGGTGAGACGCTGGGAGTCGTCGGGGAGTCGGGCAGCGGTAAATCCGTGCATGCCCTTTCGATCATGGGGCTGATCCCTAGCCCACCGGGAAAAGTCACCCACGGCGAGGTGAATTTTCAGGGGCGTGACCTGCTCAAGCTGAGCCGTGACGAGATGCGGCTGGTGCGCGGGGCGGAGATCGCCATGATTTTCCAAGACCCCATGACCTCGCTCAATCCCGTGCTGACGGTTGGCACGCAGATCACCGAAGCGCTCAAACTTCATCTGGGGATGAATAACTCGCAGGCCGACAGCCGCGCCGCCGAGCTGCTCGATATGGTCGGCATCCCGGATGCGCGCCGGCGTCTGAAGAACTACCCGCATCAGTTTTCGGGCGGGATGCGCCAGCGTATTATGATCGCCATGGCCCTCAGCTGTAACCCGAAGCTGCTCATCGCCGACGAGCCGACGACCGCGCTGGATGTCACCATTCAGGCGCAGATCATCGAACTGGTCAAGCAGCTTCAGAAAGAGCTTGGCATGGCGATGATCTGGATCACCCATGACCTCGGCGTCGTAGCCGGGTTGGCCGATACGATCAACGTCATGTACGCCGGGCGCATCATCGAACGCGGACCGATTCGCTCCGTGTTCCAAGACCCGCGCAACGCCTACACGCTTGGCTTGCTCCGTTCACTCCCCCGCCTCGATGTCGGTGGTGGGCGTCAGCGCTTGGTGCAGATCGAAGGGTCTCCACCGGACATGCGTGTAGAACCTGTCGGCGACGCATTCGCGCCCCGCAATCCGTATCGCAGCGAACGCTGCTGGACGGAGACGCCACCGCTGCGCCAAGCTGAAGGAAGTGTTGAAGGTCATCTTGTCGCGGCTTGGTATGACTTGCCGGCGGCTCTCAAGGCTGAAGCGGAAGGGAAGCAGTAAATGTCGGCAGTGGCGAGCGCAGTTCAACCCAATTCGGCGGCGACCTCAGATACGATTCTTAGCGTCCGCAATCTCAAAAAGCACTTCCCGATTACGTCGGGTTTGATTATTCAGCGGCAGGTCGGCGCGGTGCGCGCGGTCGATGGCGTCAGCTTCGACGTTAAGCGCGGTGAGACGCTCGGCCTCGTGGGCGAGTCGGGCTGCGGCAAGAGCACCACCGGCCGCACCATTCTGCAGCTCTACCGTCCGACGTCCGGCTCGGTCGTCTTCGATGGGCGCGAGCTGACCACGATGAAAGGCGAGGAGCTTCGCTCGCTGCGCCGCGAGATGCAGATTATCTTCCAAGACCCGTTTGCGTCGCTCAACCCGCGTATGACGGTCGGCAACATCGTCAGCGAGCCGATGCGCATTCACAACATCCTGCGCGGCCGCGAGCTGCGTGAGAACGTCGAAGCACTGCTGGAACGCGTGGGCCTCAACCCGTTCTACATCAATCGTTATCCACACGAGTTCTCAGGCGGTCAGCGGCAGCGTATCGGCATTGCGCGCGCGCTCGCGCTGAACCCGAAGTTCATCGTATGCGATGAGCCGATCTCGGCGCTCGACGTGTCGATTCAGGCGCAGGTGGTCAACCTGCTTGAGGACTTGCAGCAGGAACTCAACCTGACGTACCTGTTCATCGCCCATGACCTGTCGATGGTGCGGCACATCTGCGACCGCGTGGCCGTCATGTACCTCGGCAAGATCGTCGAGCTGGCCCCGACCGACGAGCTGTATGACAACCCGCTGCACCCGTACACACAGGCGCTGCTCTCGGCGGTGCCGGTGCCGGATCCGAGCGTGGAAGAACATCGTCAGCGCATCATCATCGCCGGGGACTTGCCCAGCCCCGCTAATCCGCCGACCGGCTGTAACTTCAACACGCGCTGCCCGGTGAGCATCGAGTACTGCCACCGCGACCCCGATCCTGAGTTGATCGAGGTCACGCCGGGGCATTACGTGGCGTGCCACCGCGTGCCGGCCGTGTAGATCACCGGCCGTTCACACCGTAAACAAAACGCCGTCCGACATCCGGGCGGCGTTTTTGGTTGACGGCTCACCGTACATATAGCGCAAACTGCACCGCACCGGTATCGCGAACAGGCATCCCCATTCGGCCGACGGCTGTGATCTGGCGAACCGGACGTTAGCGCGTTACAATACTGGAACGTTTGTTCTGTACGCTCGACGCCGGACGATGAGGTCGATTGATGAAGATTACACTCGAACACGCACGGACAGCGCTGCTTCATGCGCAGGGATTGACCGGTCGGCAGCGCAAGGTGAAGAAGGCCGACCTGCTCGACACGATCCGGCGCATCGGCGTGCTGCAAATCGACACGATCAGCGTGGTCAACCGCAGCCCGTATGTGGTGCTGTGGAGCCGGCTCGGTGGTTATCCGCTGAACTGGCTGACCGATTTGCTGGCCGAGCGTAAGCTGTTCGAGTATTGGGCGCACGCGGCCTGCTTTCTGCCGATTGAGGACTTCGGACAGTACCGGCGCTTCATGCTCGATCGGCGCGTGCCGGACAGCGAGGTCAACGCGTGGGCGTCCAACCGCATCCTCGCTGGAACCATTGACGGAATCCGCAGGCATATCCGCGAGAACGGAGAGGTTCGCTCGGCGGATTTCGAGCGCAATGACGGTTACAAGGGCGGCTGGTGGGGCTGGAAGGCCGAGAAGATGGCGCTTGAGTATCTGTTCTATGTCGGCGAAGTCATGGTCGCCCGGCGCGACAACTTTCAGCGCATCTACGACCTACAAGAACGTATCCACCCGTGGAGCGATGCCAAGACACCCGATGTCGACGCGATTCACGCTGATTGGATCGAGCGCACGGTGCGGATGCTCGGCGTCGCGCCGGAGCGCTGGCTGGCGGATTACTTCCGCATCAAGAAAGGTGACGTTAAGCGCGTGCTGCCGGGATTGGTGAAGGCCGGCGTGTTGACCCGCGTCCACGTCGGGGATGACCCGCAGGCGTGGCTTGTCCACCGCGACGACACCGACACGCTCCAGCAGATCGCGGACGGCGCGATCAAGGCGAGCCGGACGACCGTGCTGTCCCCGTTCGATCCGGTGGTGTGGGATCGCGACCGGCTGCTCGGCATGTTCGGCATGGACTACAAAATCGAGGTCTACACGCCGGAACACAAGCGCAAGTTCGGCTATTTTACGCTGCCCATTCTACACGGCACACGCATGGTTGGCCGGCTTGACCCGAAGGCGCACCGCAAAGACGGCGTTCTGGAAATTCGACGCCTGCACCTTGAGCCGGGGGTGAAGGTCACGAATAAGCTGGTGACCGGTCTCAACAGCGCGCTGCACGACTTCGCACAGTGGCATGGCACGCCGCAGGTGAAGATCACGGACACGGACACGCCGGCGTTCGCCGACGCGCTGCGCTCGTCAGGATTGGACTAGGCGTCTGGCGCGGTGAGATCAGCAGCTTCAGGGAAAATGTCCGTGACGGCCAGCGTAAAGCCGGGCAGGATGTCGCCGCCGTTGAGCGTGCCGTCGATGCCGACGATCTGCGCGGGCTGGTTCGGCGCGTGGACTTCAACTTCGCGTGTTTCGGGATAAACGACCTACACGGTCGTGCCATCCGCAGCGTAACGCGCCAGCTTCTTTTCGAGCCGACGCTGCGATCTGATGCTCGTTGGGAACTCGACTTCGACGGCAAGGTCAGGCGGCACGGGGTTATAGCCTTCCATCGCAACTTCGTCTTGTTTCTCTCGACGCACGAACGCGACGTCCGGTGCGTAGCGATCACCCGATACGCGATAGCCGCCGGCCTCACCGGTCAAGTGTCCAATCGGCTGCTTGAGCAGATAAACGCCGATTAAGATACCGACCCGCATAGAGACCTTTGACGCATACGGATTGCTCGGTACTTCGAAGATCTCTCCGTCGATGAATTCGAGGATGCGCTCGCTGTTCTCGTCCGCAAGGGCAAAACGGTCGAATTCTTCAGCGGTCATAGGCTGTACGCGTTCTACAGCAGCGGCCATTGGCGTACCTCATCTTATGTATGACTTTAGTATAACAGAAACGGCCGGGAACCTATGCGATCCCCGGCCGTTGAGCGTCTTGATCCGGTGGCGCGTTACTGCTTGAGGAAGTTGCGCAGCACGGTTTGGAGGATGCCGCCGTTCTTGTAGTACTCGACCTCGACCGGCGTGTCGAGGCGCGCGATCGCGGTGAAGCGCTTCTCACTGCCGTCCGCACTGGTGGCGACCACGGTCAGCTTCTGCTTGGGCTGGATGTCGTCGTTCAGGCCCTCGATGCGGAAGTGTTCCTGCCCCGAAATGCCGAGCGACTGCCAGCTTTGGCCGTCCTCGAACACCAGCGGCAGCACGCCCATCATCACCAGATTCGACCGGTGGATGCGCTCGAAGCTCTGCGCGATGACCGCCTTGACGCCGAGCAGGAGTGTGCCTTTGGCGGCCCAGTCACGGCTGGAGCCCATGCCGTAATCCTTGCCGGCGAAGATCACCAACGGGGTATTGTCGGCCTGATACTTCATCGAGGCGTCGTAGATGCTCATCAGCTCGCCGGTGGGGAGGTAGTACGTCACGCCGCCCTCGGTGCCGGGCGCGAGCAGATTGCGCAGGCGGATATTGGCGAACGTGCCGCGCGTCATGATGCGGTCGTTACCGCGCCGGGAGCCGTAGCTGTTGAAATCCTTACGCTCGATGCCCTTGCTGAGCAGATACTGGCCGGCCGGGCTGTCCTTGGCGATGCTGCCAGCCGGGCTGATATGGTCGGTCGTCACGCTGTCGCCGAACAGGGCCAGCGCCCGCGCGCCGGAGATCGGCTGTACGCCCGGCGCTTCGACCGGCATATCGACGAAGAAGGGCGGCTCCTGCACGTAGGTGCTGGCCGTGTTCCAGCTGTAGACCGGATCGCTCTTGGAGGGGATCGCGTTCCAATCCGGGTTGCCGTTGTAGACGTTGCCGTACTGTTCGCGGTACATCCCGGCGGTGATCGATGAACCGACCACGTCAAGGATTTCGCGCTGGCTCGGCCAGATGTCGCGCAGGTAGACCGGCTGACCGTCTTTGCCTGTGCCGATTGGGTCGGTGTCGAAGTTGATGTCGACGGTGCCGGCCAGCGCATAAGCGACGACCAGCGGCGGGGACGCGAGGAAGTTAGCCTTCACATCCGGGCTGATGCGGCCGGCGAAATTGCGGTTGCCGCTGAGCACGGCGGCGGCGACCAGATCGGACTCGTTGACGGCGGCGCTGACTTCGGCGGGAAGCGGGCCGCTGTTGCCGATGCACGTCGTACATCCATAGCCGACGGTCTGGAAGCCAAGCTGATCGAGGTATTCGGTCAAGCCGGCTTTGTCGAGGTACTCGGTGACGACCTTCGAGCCGGGCGCGAGGCTGGTCTTGACATACGGCTGGCGGGTCAGCCCCTTCTCGACCGCATTCTTCGCCAGCAGGCCCGCCGCGACCATCACCGACGGATTGCTGGTGTTGGTGCAGCTCGTGATCGCCGCGATGACCACCGCGCCGTGCGTGATCTCGTGCGTAGCGCCGTTATGCACCACGCCGACGCGCTCCAGCTGACTGCCGCTGAGGGCGTATCCACGCTCGGTGACCGGCGCTTCGAGCGCGTGCTTGAACGTCGCCTTGACCTCGCGCAGCAGAATGCGATCCTGCGGGCGAAGTGGGCCGGCCATGCTCGGCTCGACGGTGCTGAGGTCAAGCTCGACGACGTCAGTGAAGAGCGGATCGGCCATGCCGTCGGTACGGAACAGCCCCTGCTCTTTGGTGTATGCCTCGACCACCGCGACCAGCGAGTCATCGCGTCCGGTGCGGCGCAGGTAATTGAGCGTCTCGTCATCCACCGGGAAGAAGCCCATCGTCGCGCCGTATTCCGGGGCCATGTTGGCGATAGTGGCGCGGTCGGGCAGGCTGAGTTTGCTCAGGCCGGCGCCGAAGAACTCGACGAACTTATCGACCACGCCCTTCTTGCGCAGCATCTGCGTGACGACCAGCACAAGGTCGGTGGCCGTCGCGCCCTCACGTAGTTGACCGGTCAGCTTGAAGCCGATCACTTCCGGCATCAGCATGTAGATCGGCTGGCCGAGCATGGCCGCTTCGGCTTCGATTCCGCCGACGCCCCAACCCAACACGCCGAGGCCGTTAATCATCGTCGTGTGGCTGTCGGTGCCGACCAGCGAATCGGGGTAGAGCGATCCGTCCGCGCCGGTCTGCACGACTTTGGCGAGATATTCGAGGTTGACCTGATGCACGATGCCGGTGGCGGGGGGGACGACCTTGAAGTTCTTGAACGCCTTCTGGCCCCAGTGGAGGAACTCATAACGTTCGCGGTTGCGCTCGAACTCAAAGCTGGCGTTGATCTTGAACGCGGCGTCAGAGCCGAAGGCGTCGACCTGCACGGAATGGTCGATTACGAGGTCGACGGGGATGTTCGGGCTGATCTTGGCCGGGTCGCCGCCCATGCGCACCATCGCGGAACGCAGTGCAGCGAGGTCGACCACGCACGGCACACCAGTGAAGTCCTGCAAGATGACGCGCGCCGGCTTGAACGGGATTTCGGGCTTGTCCGCGCCGGTCGGATCCCATGCCGCCAGATGGCGGACGTCCTGCTCGCTCACCTCGAAGTTGTCGAGGTGGCGCAGGGCGTTCTCTAGCAGGATCTTGATGCTGAACGGAAGGCGGCCGACATGACCAATGCCCTGTTCCTCCAGCTTCGAGAGCCGGAAGACGGTGTAGTCCCGGTTTCCGACGCGGAGCGTGCCGCGAGCGCCGAACGCATCGACAAAGTTCGCCATAGGGAAGCCCTCATTTGTGTAGACGAGAGTATCCCCATTCTAGCCGATAACACGCCGTATTTATAGCGCCCGCTCAGTCCAATAACGCCGGCGGGCGTGCGCCCCCTGATGCTCACAGTTGTCTGGAATACCGTCTTGCGCATCCGCTTGACCCACGACCACCGCAGCCGCCACGCACACGAACACAAGGATCCTTGCGGCCATTCCGATCCCCTGTTTCCAGATCAGTTGCGCAGATCGTAACACAGCCGGCGTCCTTCCGAAGAAGACGACACCTGACGGAATCACGACGGCCGGGCCAAGTTTGTGCTACACTTTGCGCAGTAAGCATCCCGTGGCGCGGAGCGACGTGCGCCCACCGAGGAGGACATGAACCCACTCATAGAGCTAAGCGCGGTGGTCACGGCGGCACAGGTCGCCCCGACTGATAGCGCGCCCGCCGGAACAGTCGGCGGAATGCTGTTCTACATCGCTCTTGGCCTGAGCTTGTCGTTCTTGTGTTCGTTGCTCGAAGCCGTTCTCTTGACGACCTCGGCCTCCTCGGTAGAGGTCGCGGTGGCGGAAGGCAAGCGCGCCGGTGTGCTGATGCGTAAGCACAAGCAAGACCTCGAATTGACGATCAGTGCGATCTTGACCCTGAATACGGTCGCCCATACCGTCGGCGCGGCCGGCGCGGGCGCTGAGGCTGTTGCTCTGTTTGGCAGTGAATACTTCGGCTTGATCTCGGCCGTGCTGACGCTGCTGATCCTCGTGGCCTCGGAAATTCTGCCCAAGACGATCGGCGCGAACTATGCCAAGCAGCTCATGCCGTTTACGGCGTATACGCTGCGCGGGATGGTGATCGTGATGTATCCGGCGTTGGTCGTGATGCAGTGGATCGCGCGGCTCGTTGGCGGGCAGTCCGCACAGCCGACCGTCTCGCGCGCCGAGCTGGCCGTCTTGGCGGATGTCAGCCACACCGAGGGCGGCCTCGCCGAAAGCGAAAATCGCGTGCTCAAAAACCTGCTCAAGCTCAGCGAGCTGTCGGCCTATGATGTCATGACGCCGCGTACCGTGATGTTCGCGCTGCCGGCGAAGATGACCGTGGCCGAGGCCAGCGCACGCCACAAGGTGCTGCCGTTCAGCCGTATCCCGATCTACGGGCGTGACTATGACGACATCGAGGGCTATGTGCTGCGCTCCGATATCCTCGGCCGGGTCGCGGAGGACGCCGATTCGGTGCAGCTTCACGCGCTCTGCCGGCCGATCAACAGCGTGCCGGAGACTCTGCGGGTTGACCGCGCCCTTGAGAAGTTCATCGCCGACGGCGACCACCTGTTTCTGGTCTTTGACGAGTACGGCGGCACGGCCGGCTTGATCACGTTGGAGGACGCGCTGGAAACGCTGCTCGGTGCGGAAATCATGGACGAGACGGACATCAGCCGCGATATGCGCGTGCTTGCGCAAGAACGATCGCTCGCCAAGCTGCGGGCTATGGGCATTGAGCCGGACAGCTTGAATCCCAACACAGAGGAACCCGATGACACGGAATCAGCAACCACAGGATGATATTCGCCTGAGTGACGACGAAATCCGGGCGATGGCGCAGGGCTTACGGCGCAGTGTCGCGCCGGATGAACCGGGGTTGGTCGGATCGGTCGGCAGCGCGGTCGTCGGCGGTGTCGAGGGCGTCGTCAAGCGGATCATCGTGCTGCTGCGTCTGCCGTTGATTATTGCCGCGTTGGTCGTCGGCTTTTTGGCGCTGAATGGGCGCGAGGGCGTGTCGTTCTTCGTGGCCGTGGCCGCTGGCGTGATCGCCGCAGTGGTCGTGGCCGCGCTGCTTGGCTTCGTGCTGCGAGTCCTGAGCATGCGCCAGTTCCACCGGGATATCCGCTGACCGATGAACTCCACGAGCCGCCGTCGTGTTCGCTGGCGGCGTATCGCCGCTGGCGCGGGCGTCATGCTGATGGTGGCCGCGGCCGGCGTGTGGGCATGGCTGACGCACGACCTGCCGCCGATTGAGCGCTTACAGGCGGGTTTGGCGCTGCCGTCGACACGCATTTTCGACCGGGACGGCGCGCTGCTGTACGAAATTCTGCCGCCGGAGCAGGGCCGCAATACCCCGATTGCCTACGACGACATCCCGGAACACTGCGTCAACGCGATTGTCGCCACCGAAGACGCGAACTTCTGGTCGCATCCCGGCGTCGATCCGGCCGGCATCGTTCGCGCGCTGTGGATCAATCTGCGCGGCGGCGATATCGTGGCCGGCGGCAGCACGATCACGCAGCAGGTGGCGCGTCTGACCATGCTCAACCCCGGCCGTCTGCCGGAGCGCACGCTCAAGCGCAAGCTTCAAGAGATGCTGCTGGCGCTTCAACTTGAGACGGCGTACAGCAAGCAGGACGTGCTGGCGCTGTACATCAATCAGGCGTATTTTGGCAGTCTGGCGTATGGGCTGGAGGCCGCGGCGCGCGCGTATTTCGCCAAGCCGGCCGCGGAGCTGTCGCTGTCGGAATGTGCGCTGCTGGCCGGTCTGCTTCAGGGGCCGGCGGTTTACGACCCGATTCAGAACCCCGATGCGGCGAAGGCGCGCCAGCAGGTCGTCTTGCGACTGATGGTCGAGGCCGGCGTCATTGAGGCCGAACAGGCACAGCGTGCGGGCGAGGATGCACTGCAGTACGCCGCCGCGCCGTTCCCGATTGAAGCGCCGCATGCCGTCATGCGTGTGTGGGCCGAGCTGGCGCAGCGGTTTCCGGAGCAGTTGTACCGCGACGGGCTGGACGTGGTCACGACGATCGACCTTGACTGGCAGCGCGAAGCCGAGCGAATTGCACGGTTGCGGCTCGCCCAACTGAACCGCACCGACAATCCGCAGCGTCCACCGGCAGACGTAGACGGCGCCGCGCTGGTGGCGCTCGATCCGCGCACCGGCGAAGTCCGTGTGATGCTGGGCAGTCCCGATTATTTCGACGATGCACATGACGGCGCAGTGAACGCCACAACCGCGCTGCGTCAGCCGGGGAGCGCGCTGAAGCCGTTCACCTATGCCGCCGCGTTCGACCCGAATCGCAGCGATCCGTGGACGGCGGCGTCGATGGTGCTGGATGTCGAGACTGCGTTCTATACACGCAAACGCGAGCTGTATGTGCCGGCGAACTTCGGTTTTGCCGAGCACGGGCCGGTGTCGATCCGTGAGGCGCTGGCGTCGTCGTTCAACATCCCTGCCGTCGCCGTGCTGGACGACATCGGCACATCCAGCATGATCGAACTGGCCGCGCGGGCCGGGCTGACCTCACTCGCCGCGAACCCGGAACTCGATCTGGCGGTGACATTGGGCGGCGGCGAGGTGCGCCTGCTTGACCTGACCGCGGCCTACGGCGTGTTCGCCAACGGAGGTCTCGCCGTCGATCCGGTGTTGATTACGTCGGTCGTACAGCGGGACGGGCCGGTGCTGTATGAATGGACGCCCCCCGCCCACCGTGATCGCATCATGGATGAGCGCGTGGCGTGGCTGATCACGGACATCCTCGCTGATCCGGCCGCGCGTGAACCCGGTTTCGGGCGCAACAGCCTGCTCAACATCGGACGTCCGGCCGCCGTAAAGACCGGCACCACGACCGACTTTCGCGACAACTGGATTGTGGGATACACGCCGTCGCTCGTGGTTGGCGTGTGGGTCGGCAACCCGGACAATCGACCCATGCGCGAAGCGACCGGCCTGACCGGCGCTGGCCCGATCTGGCATACGTTTATCCGGTCGGTGCTGCTTGGCACGCCGGAAGAGTCGTTCGGCCCGCCGCCGCCGGGGATCGTCCGTGCGCCGGTTTGTATCGTGTCCGGCATGCTGCCGACCGCCGACTGTCCGAATACACGCCTTGAGTGGTTCATCGACGGAACCCAGCCGACCGAACCCGATACGCTGTGGGTCACGCTTGAAAGCGACCGGCGCACCGGTGATCTCGCAACCGCCGCAACACCGATGGTGGATCGCGTTCGGGTGCATTACATGGTGCTGCCAGAGCGCGCGATGGATTGGGCGCGTAAGGCCGGTGCTGCTGCCCTTACGCCGGAGATGCTTGAACGTGTGCGCCGCGTGGCGGCGTTGGGCGATCCAACCGTTCCGGCCGTGTTTGCGCCGCACGATGGCGCGGTGTATCAAATCAGCCGGAGTATCCCGGCGGCGACGCAACGCCTGCGGTTGGAGGCATCGGCGCCGCCCGGCACGACTCGCGTAGACTTCGTGATTAACGGGACGGTCGTCGGCTCGGCCGACAGCGCGCCGTGGCGTGTGTTCTGGACGCTGGAGCTTGGCGACTTCGCCCTGCACGTCCGGGCCGTCGACAGCGCCGGTAGACAGATCGACAGCGCGCCGGTTTCGTTTAGCGTTGTACCTCCAAGGTGAGGGAGTTTGAGGCGGGGACGTTGACATAGAACACATTTTCGAGTAAACGTTTGTGTAACGTTTGTCTGTCGGAAGAGGCAGGTATGAACGACGTAATCGGACGTGTATTGCGCGCCAGCACCCGCGGCTTCAACGCTGGAACGCACAGCACGCGGATCGGTGACCGCCACGACTTCGGCGCGTTCGTGCGCGTGCCGGTCGCCAATGACGAGAACCAGTGGGTGATCGGGCTGATCAGCGCGGTCGAGATCAAAGACGACCTGATGATCAGCGAGTTGGTCATGGCCGAATGGGTCAACCCGAACGTGCTGCGCGATCAACGCGAAAACCGAATGATCCCGGTCGAGGTGTCGGTGCTGAACATCGGGTATCATAACGGGCAGCAGTACATCCACAGCCTGCCGCCGCGCCCGCCGATGAGCCTCAGCGAAGTCGTGCTGTGCAGCCCCAGCGAGATATGCGCCTTCACCGAGCGCTTCGACTTCTTCCGCTTGGTGCTGCACGCCGCGGACGTGCCGAGCGAGGACTTGCTGGCGACGGCGCTGCGGTTCGCGTTGGACTGCCGCGCGCCCGATGAGCGCGAGTCGTTTCGTATCGCCGCGGGCCGGCACTTGGCGAAGCTCCTGACGACGGATCTGCGGCGGCTGAGCAACGTACTG
>JAANMY010003494.1_pt1 | contig 12946 bp, 10 predicted proteins | sample 7279691 | NCBI WGS metagenome assembly JAANMY01 (sample SAMN14094543, study PRJNA606508) | bioreactor metagenome | isolation source: A lab-scale SPAN reactor treating ammonium-rich wastewater day 388 | place: Ireland: Galway | collected 2018-02-07
GCCACGCCTTGCAGCATCTGGTCTGGTGAGGCGTCTTTTAGTACGTCTTCCAATGCCCGAATGGCCACTCTGGCATCACGGCTGACGTCTTTGTTGCGGAAGGCTTAAATGGCAGACTTCACCTTTCCGTAGTATCAACCCGCTTGCTGATCCTGATGGCAGAGGAGCACCTGACTCGATGAGAGCGAACAGAGAATAGTACTGAATCTGACGCTGCGCCCAATTTTCCACTTCTGGTGGAATCGAAAGACGTTCAATCAGGTGATTGAGCGACTGAAGCTCATGTTGATGGACGCGCCTATCTGCGATTGCCTGCTGAACAACCTGCATAAAGATTTCGTTTCGTAGCTTGTCGAAATCTTCTTGGCTCAATTCGCTTTCACAATAGAAGCTATTGATGTACTGCAGCTCTTGATCGCTTATTTGTCCGTCAGCTAGAGCATTCCAAATACTTTCACGGAGCCGGTCGATTTGCTCTTTCTTCAACTTGCTGGTTGAAAATGATGAGTTTAACTTATCGAATATTCCCATCTGTTCTCCTAGCGACGGTACATACACCGCAAACAATCACCCAGAACCTAACCAACCACACTTCACTCAACGTCGTACCAAGACCGCGACATTCCATTACTTCCTAAACATTCCCAACATCCGATTCGTGACGAGAAATCCGCCGGCGATGTTGATGGCGGCGATCAGGACGGCGATGGCACCGAGGATGACGGTCAGGTCAAGCGACGATGACGTCAACTGAAGCATTCCGCCGACGAGGATAATGCCGCTGATAGCGTTCGTGACGGACATCAGCGGAGTATGCAGCGCGGGTGTCACGGACCACACCACGAAATAGCCGACGAAGACGGCCAGAACGAAAATCGACAGCCGAAAAACAAAGGGATCGACGGCCTGCACGACATGTTCCATGGACGCATTCCTATTCGTCGTTTCCGGGCGTGCGAAAGGCGTGAGCAGCAAATCCGGAAATCAACGCGCACGTCGCACTGTCCGGAATAATCCGCTGACCGGCCGGGCTCATGATCATCATGCGCCTTTCGGCTGGAAGTTCGGATGAATGATCGCGCCGTTCCGGGTCAGCGCTGTAGCCTTGACCAGTTCATCATCCCAGTTCACCGCCAGCGCCTTGGTCGTCTTGTCGACCAGCGTTTCGATGAAGGAAAACAGGTTGCGGGCATACAGGCTGGACGCCGAGGCCGCGACGCGGCCGGCGACGTTGGTGAAGCCGATGATCTTCACGCCGTTGAGATCGACGACCTTCCCCACCTGGACGCCCTCGATGTTACCGCCGCGCTCGACCGCGAGATCGACCAGCACCGATCCCGGCTTCATCGAACGCACCATCTCCGCGGTCACGAGCCTCGGCGCCGGCCGTCCGGGAATCAGCGCCGTGGTGATGATGATGTCCTGCTTCTTGATGTGTTCCGCGGTGAGCGCCGCCTGCTTGGCCTGATACTCTTTCGACATTTCCTTGGCGTAGCCGCCAGCGGTCTGCGCGTTCTTGAACTCCTCGTCCTCGACAGCAAGGAATTTGGCGCCGAGGCTTTCCACCTGCTCCTTGGTGGCGGGGCGCACGTCGGTCGCGGTGACGGCGGCGCCGAGACGACGCGCAGTGGCGATCGCCTGAAGGCCGGCAACGCCAACCCCCATGACGAACACCTTTGCGGCGGGCACGGTGCCGGCCGCCGTCATCATCATTGGAAAGGCGCGGCCGAATGCCTCAGCCGCCTCGATGACGGCCCGGTAGCCGGCCAGATTCGCCTGGCTGGACAGCACGTCCATCACCTGCGCGCGCGTAATCCGCGGCATCAACTCCATGGCGAAGGCCGATACGCCGGCATCCGCAATCTTCTTCAGCGCCGCCTCATTGCCGTAAGGATCCATGATCGCGATCACCAGCGCGCCACGCTTGTAGCGCGCCAGTTCGGATGCTTCGGGCCGCCTCACCTTGATGATGATATCGGCGTCTTTCACGGCATCAGGGCTTACCGACGCTCCGGCGGCCGTGAAGTCCGAATCGGGCACACCCGACTTGGTTCCGGCGCCCGGCTCGATTGCGACATCCGCGCCGAGCGCCTTGAACTTCTTCACTGTGTCGGGTGACGCGGCGACCCGCGGTTCCGACTCATCGATTTCTTTCGCTATGGCAATCTTCATGATGCCTCCCGCAGCCGACGGCCACGCATGACTAAAGCACCACCCACATTGCTAGCGAGCGGAAATCCAGAACGGCCGGAACGATGAACTGACAATCAGGTGAGGAAAATCGCCATCAACGAGACAACGATGATCACAGCCACCGTACCGATCGTCCCGAATTTGATGAAGGTATTGTACGTATTCTCGTGCGCCGGGTAATCCATGCCGTCCGCCGTCGAGTAAACGATTTCGCTATGATCTGACACGTCGAGTCTCCAGCCAGGGTTGATCTTGCCCTTGAGGAATTAGCGCAATCGCGCGGACAGAGCAACGGTGTGGCGGCCACCTAGGTGAGGTCTCCGCGCCTCGATGTATAAAATATGCAGATCCTGCCCATTTGAGCCCGGCTGACGCCGAATTTTCCTGGCTTACGGAGGCTCCTTTGGGGTGATGTGCGACCGGATAAAGGGCTCAGCGCCCCGTCCCGGCAGGAATCGGGCTTCATTCCGGTTGCCTTACCCCAAGCCGCCCAGCAGGCTACGCCCGTGCTGAACAAACTGTTCGATGCCCGAGAATGCACGTTTGAGTTGCAGGTTTAGTTTTTCATCAGGCTCACGATACGGAGCTGCGCCAATTTGCCACGCCACGCGGCGGTGATGGGCGGCTTCTATCCCGTCCCCTCCAGCTCATCGATCATGCCGGCAATGACCGATAGCCCGCCATCCCAGAATTTCGGATCCCTGGCGTCGAGCCCGAACGGCTTCAGCAGTTCGGAATAGTGCTTGGTGCCGCCGGCGGCGAGCATCGCCAGATAACGCTCCGCGAAACCTTCGGAAGCGTGTTCATAAACCGCGTAGAGAGAATTCACGAGGCAATCGCCGAACGCATAGGCATAGACATAGAACGGCGAATGGATGAAGTGAGGAATGTACATCCAGAAGGTCTCGTAGCCCGGCCTGATCTCGATGGCGGGCCCGAGGCTCTCGCCCTGCACGCTGAGCCAGAGCTGACCGATGCGCTCGGCGGTAAGTTCGCCGTTCTTGCGCTCGGTATGAACAGCGCGCTCGAACGTGTAGAAGGCGATCTGGCGCACCACGGTATTGATCATGTCCTCGACCTTGCCGGCCAGAAGCGCCTGCCGCTGCTTCGCGTTCTTCGTTTGCGCCAGCAACCGCTTGAAGGTCAGCATCTCACCGAAGACCGAGGCGGTTTCCGCGAGCGTCAGCGGCGTCGGCGCCATCAGCGCGCCGTTCTTCGCGGCAAGCACTTGATGCACGCCATGCCCCAACTCATGCGCGAGAGTCATCACATCGCGCGGCTTGCCCTGGTAGTTCATCAGCACGTAGGGATGCGCCGACGGCGTGGTCGGATGCGAGAACGCTCCCGGCGCCTTGCCGGGGCGCACCGGCGCATCGATCCACCGGTCGGTAAAGAATCGCTCGGCGATGCCGGCCATCTCGGGCGAGAATTCGCCATAGGCATTGAGAACCATCTTGCGCGCATCGGTCCAGGGAATGACGCCGGTGGCGGCGAACGGCAGCGGCGCGTTGCGATCCCAGTGCGCGAGCTTTTTCTTTTTGAACCAGCGCGCCTTCAGCGCATAGTAACGATGCGACAGCCGCGGATAGGCCGCGCGCACCGAAGCCACAAGCGCGTCCACCACCTCACGCTCGACGCGGTTGTTGAGATGGCGTGAGTCCGCCACGTCCTGAAAACCGCGCCAGCGGTCGGAAATATCCTTGTCCTTCGCGAGCGTATTGGTGATGAGCGCGAAGGTTCGCTCGTTGGCCTTGAACGTCTTCGCCAGCGCCTGCCCCGCCGCCTTGCGCTTCTCCGGCGAACGATCCTGCAACAGGTTCAGCGCCGGTTCGATCGCAAGCTCTTTTGCTCCGACCTTGAAGCGCAGCCCTGCAATCGTCTGATCGAACAACCTGTTCCATGCCGAGTAGCCGGTCTGCGACTTCTCGTGAAAGAGCTGCTCGAGGCGATCATCCAGCTGGTATGGCTTGTCCTTGCGGCTATCCTCGATCCAGGGACGATAATGCCCGAGCTCCGGGGCCTGCATGGCGCGCTCGATCACGTCGTCGTCGATGCGGTTGAGCTCCAGCGGGAAAAACAGCAGGTGCAGCGACGCCGCCGTCAGACGCTCCGAAACGTCGCCATAGAATTTCGAGATCGCGGGATCGACGCTGTCGCCGGCATGAATCAAGCCCGCAAAAGAAGCTAGCCGGCCCGCGAGATCATCGATCGCCTCATAGCGCCGTACGGCCCCCGCGAGCCAGACGCCGCCCTCCGGACCCAGCGTTTCCGTCGCGAGCCTGCCCTTGTAATCCGATTCGAACGCCCTGCATTCAGCGTCGATCCTGTCGAGATCGCGCGCGATCTCGGGCGCGTCAATCCCGGCATAGAGATCCGCGAGATTCCACTCCGGCAGCCTCCCTGCGCCCGATTTCACGGCGGACGCTTTCCTGGCCGGCTTGCGGCGGGAGACGGGTTTGCGAGCGGTCGCGGATTTGCGGGAGGCGGAGGACGAACGCGCAGCCATTATCGATCCAGACTTTCTCTATGAACACCGATCAAGATGAATACCGATCAACAGGAGAGCAGTTATGACAGGACGGCGCGGCGGCAAACCTTAAGAGCGCATTAATCCCCATCCGCCAAAGTGCCCCGATTCAATACAGATAAGTTGTAGTGCGGGGAATGCCATGACTGCCACCATTTTGATCGCCGATGATGACGCGGTGCAGCGTCGTCTCGTCGAGAACATGGTGCGGCGGTGCGGCTATGAAACCATGGTCGTCGAAAGCGGCGACGCCGCGGTCGCCGCGATAACGGCAGACGAGGGTCCGGTGATCGATGCCGTTGTCCTCGACCTCGTGATGCCCGGCCTCGACGGCATGGGCGTGCTGGCGGAAATCCGCGAGGCCGGCCTCAGCATCCCCGTCATTGTCCAGACCGCGCATGGGGGCATCGACAATGTGGTCTCGGCCATGCGCGCAGGGGCCCATGACTTCGTGGTCAAGCCGGTCGGCATCGAGCGTCTCCAGGTCAGTCTGCGCAATGCGCTTAACGCCAGCGCGCTCAAGAACGAATTGCAGCGGGTGCGCCACAGCCGCGAAGGCCGCCTCACCTTCGGCGACATCATCACCCGCAGCGAGGCCATGGCCGACGTGATGAAAGCGGCGAAAAAGGCGGCGGGATCGTCGATCCCGGTGCTGATCGAAGGCGAGTCCGGCGTCGGCAAGGAGCTGTTCGCGCGCGCCATTCACGGCACGAGCGATCGCAGCGCCAAGCCGTTTGTTACCGTCAATTGCGGCGCGATCCCCGACAGCCTGGTCGAATCGATCCTGTTCGGTCACGAGAAGGGATCGTTCACCGGCGCGACCGAGCGCCACACCGGCAAGTTCATCGACGCTTCCGGCGGCACGCTGTTTCTGGATGAAGTGAGCGAGTTGCCGCTCGCCGCGCAAGTCAAACTATTGCGCGCGCTGCAGGAAGGCGCGGTCGAAGCGGTCGGCGGCCACAAGCCGGTCAAGGTGGACGTCCGCATCATCTCGGCCACCAATCGGCGCCTGCTCGATCGCGTCAAGGCCGGACTGTTCAGGGAAGACCTGTTCTACCGCCTGCACGTGCTGCCGCTGACCATTCCGCCGCTTCGAAAGCGCCGCGAGGACATCCCGAACCTGCTCCGGCACTTTCTGGCGCGCTTCTGCGCGGAGGAAAACCGGTTGATCAAGGGCATCAGCGGCGAGGCGATGGGCGCCCTGTCGCAACTCGACTGGCCCGGCAACATCCGTCAGCTCGAAAACGCCGTCTACCGCGCTGTCGTCATGAGCGAAGGTACGCAACTCGACCTCCCGGATTTCCCGTCGATGGCTTTGCAGCCCGCCGCAAACGCGCGCCCTGAAACACACACCCAGGCAAGCGAGCCGCTGGTCATGGAACCTATCGCGCAGCAAACCGCATCGCAGGCCATACCCGGTAATGAAATACCCCTCGCGCCTGTGCCAGATGCGGGCAGCCTGCCATTGTTCGCTCAAGATGGCGAAGTCCGCCCGCTCGATGAGCTGGAAGCCGACATCATTCGCTTTGCCGTTTCGCATTATCGCGGACAAATGTCCGAAGTCGCGCGTCGATTGAAAATCGGACGATCCACGCTCTACCGGAAGCTCGATGACATCGCCGCGAAGGAGGAACAGTAACAGGCTCGATTGCGTTCGAAACGCATCACGCGAGTGTGCGCGTGTGAAATGAACCGTTGCGGCGCAGTGACAGACCAACGGAAAACGCGCGTCGGAACAACGCATCGCGTTGCCAACAGCGTCTTTTGAGGTCAGTTTGTCGTGAGTTGCCCCTTGTGGCGCTGGCTGCCCGAATCAGGCGCGCGTATAGCATTCGTGTGTGGAAGCCGAATCAAAAAGCTTCGGCGGGCGCAGGACAGAATTCATCAGAATTGTTCCGTGGGGACAGTTTCACCCGAGGGGTGCGAGAATGCGAGACGACCCGACTAACCGGACAGGATTCGATCGGATCCTGACGGTGCTTGCAGCCACCTTTCTGGCGGTTTCGACCTCTGCCGCATTTGCTCAGGCGGACACCGTAAAGAAAAGCGCCTCGGAGCTCGCCATCGACGCAGCAATTCCAGCGCCGGAGCCGGCCAACGTTCCGCCGCCCACGGCAGCCGATTTCAAGGCGGAGGGTCAGCAGCCCGCTGCGCCGGTCGTCGGTGAATCGAAGCCGGACGAGCGAAAGGCCGACAACAGCGCAGCCGATACAAAGCCGGCGGATACAACGGCCGTGGACACGACGCCCGCCGGCGCGGTCGCATCGAACTCCGATACGCCTTCGAACGCAACGACGCCGCCGAACGAAACAGCCTCTTCCGATGTGGAGCCATCGGGCATCAAGCCCGAGCCAGGCTCGAACACCGGGACCGCCGAAACGAAGCCCGCCGAGCCGAAAACCACCGACGCCAAATCGGACACGGACGCCACGTCGAAGGATGTCACGGCGGCTTCGCCGGACGGCATCAAGACAGGTCAAGAGACCGGCAAGGCCACGGAGGCAACAAAAGACGCGACGGCAACAATCCGTCCCGACGTGACGCCTCGTCCGGAGGCCGGCGCCGCGGCAAACTCCGAACAGCCCGGCGAACCGGTCAAGACCGCAATCAACGTCCCTCCGGCGGATCAGCCGACGGCCGAAAAGCTGCATGGACTGCTTGATGCCAATGCAACGAAGTTCTTTTCCCGGAAGGCTGAGCGGGCGGCGGTTGAAAAATTCTATACCGCGCGGAGCTACGCGCCTCTCTGGACGGAAGGCGGCACGCTGAACACGCAGGGTCAAGGCGTGATCGCGCGCCTCAGGGACGCCGCAGCCGACGGCCTCAACCCCTCCGATTACCCTGTGCCGGATTTTGCGGCGGCGTCATCGCCGGAGCAGCTTGCGGAAGCCGACCTGAAGCTCACCGCGAGCATGATGGACTATGCGCGTCAGGCGCAGAGCGGCCGGATGCACTGGTCTCAGGTCAGCGCTGATGCCCAGTATCCCGAGCACCCTGTCGATCCCGAGCAGGTTCTGACGAACGTCACCACCGCCAAGGATGCCTCCGCAGCGCTCGACAGCTACAATCCACCGCATAAACTTTATCGGGAACTGAAACAGAAGCTCGCCGAACTGCGCAAGGATTCGGAAGGGCCTGTCATCGAAATCGCGGAAGGTCCAGGTCTGGTGTTCCGCAAGAATGCCGTGATCGAGGATCCGCGCGTGCCCCAGATTCGCGCAAGACTGGGCGTGACACAAAATCCTGACGACACCCGTTTCGATGCCGATGTCGCCGCCGCCGTGCGCGAATTCCAGGCTCGCCATCATCTCAAGGCCGACGGCGTCCTGGGCAATAACACGATCCGCGCTCTGAACGGTCCGAAGAGGGATCACACGATCGACACCATCATCGCCAACATGGAGCGCTGGCGCTGGCTGCCGCGCGAGCTTGGCGCTCCGTCGCTGGGCGACGCCTATGCCATCCTGAACATCCCGGATTATTCGCTCAAGGTGATGCAGCATGGCGCGCCGATCTGGAGCACCCGTGTCGTCGTGGGCAAGCCGGGTCTCCATGCGACACCCCTCCTGACGGAAACGATGAAGTACATCACCGTCAATCCGACCTGGAACGTGCCGCCCTCGATCATCTACAAGGAATACCTTCCCGCCCTGCAACAGGATCCGACCGTGCTGTCGCGCATGGGCCTCAAGCTGGAGCGCGACCGCAACGGCGGCATCCACATTTCGCAACCGCCGGGCGAACGCAACGCGCTGGGCCGCATCCGCTTCAATTTTCCAAACAAGTTTCTGGTGTACCAGCACGACACGCCGGACAAACACCTGTTTGCGAAGGAGAAGCGCGCCTTCAGCCACGGCTGCATGCGGGTTCAGAACCCGGACCAGTACGCCGCCACACTGCTCAACATCGTTCTTCCGCAGGAACATTATACGCCGGAGAAAGTCCGGAGCATGTATGGCCGGAACGAGTTCAACATCAATTTCCCGACGCCGGTTCCGGTGCATATCACCTATCAAACCGCGTTTATGGATGAGGCCGGTAAATTGCAGCTTCGCGCTGACGTCTACGACCGCGACGCCAAGATGCTGACTCTCCTCCGAAACTCCAACGGGCGCGATCTTGAAACGGTTGTCGCGCATGCCCAGCCGAACTATTCCCGTCCCAGGGGCAATATTCCGCAGCAGGGGATGGCCTTCAATGAAAACCGCGGATTTGGAGGCGGTTTCGACAACGGCGGCCCATCATTTTTCGAGCGGCTGTTCGGTGTCCAGAACCCACCTCCACAGTACGACGACCGTCGCCGGCCGATATACAGGCGCTAGCCCGCCTTTGGGCGAGCTGTCGAAAAGTCGATTACTTGAATAAAAACAAGGGCTTCATCACATGATGAAGCCCTTTTTGCATTAACCATTATCCACCCCCCTCCACGGCATGGCTCTTTTCTGCCACAGTCGGCGGGCTAATTACCGTTCAGGCGGGAAGGTTAAGGTAAATCGGCGTTAACCCTCCTGCCCTACGACTTGGCTTTATGCCCTTTCACTGGGGTCTGTTGTGGAAGGGCCTTCCGACTTGTTCGTCTTCCGGGTGGGCTCATACGTGCTTGCTGATTTTGCACGCGGCTTGAAATCGTTGTCGATTTCACGGACCGGTTCTCGCATCGGCCTGTCGTCGCTTCTTCTGTTCGCGGGCGCGGGATCGGTGCATAACGCCGCCGCGCTGAATGAGACGCGCACACTGTCCTTTCACCACACCCATTCCAACGAAAACCTCACCGTCACATTCAAGCGCAACGGCCGCTATGACGAAGGCGCGCTGAAACAGATCAATCATTTTCTCCGCGACTGGCGCAGCCAGGAGCAGACCACCATGGATCGTCATCTCTTCGACATCCTCTGGGAGGTCTATCGCGACGTCGACGGCAGGCAGCCGATCAACATCATCTCCGCCTACCGCTCTCCGGCCACCAACGCCATGCTTCGCCGCCGATCCAAAAACAGCGGCGTCGCGCGATTCAGCCAGCACACGCTCGGCCACGCGATGGACTTCTACATTCCCGGCGTGCAGCTTGAGAAAATCCGCTTCGCCGGACTTCGTCTCCAGCGCGGCGGCGTCGGCTTCTATCCCAAATCGGGCTCGCCATTCGTCCATCTCGATACCGGGCATGTGCGGCACTGGCCGCGCATGACCCACGATCAGCTGGCGCGCGTCTTCCCGGACGGCCGCACCGTGCACATTCCCTCGGACGGCAACCCGCTGTCGGGATATCAGGTGGCGATGGCCGATATAGAGAAGCGCCGCCGCCACTCGGGTGAGGACGGAGCCGCAAGCAGCAAGCCGTCGAACTTCCTGCTGGCGCTATTCCGCGGCAAGTCGGCTGATGAGGATGACGAGTCTGACGGCGCGCCGGCTGTCCGGCCGGATCAGGCAGCCGCCTCCGCCGCGCCCGCTGCTGCCTCCGCAGATTCGGTGCCGCTGCCGCGGGCGAAGCCGGGGGCTTTCAAGCTGGCCGCCGCCGACGTGCACCCCGCCCCCACCCCGCTTTCCGCGAGACAGGCGGAGGGCAGCAAACCTCAGACCCCCGCCGACATCATCAATTCCCGCGGGTTCTGGGATGATATCCCGCCGGCCCCGAACCAGGCCACGCAGAAGCAGATTGCGGCGGCCGTCAGCGCACGGCGGGCGGTCGCCTCGGCAGCCGACCGGCACACGGCGACCGGCAGCATTTCTGATCCCTTGCAGGCGCTAGCCTATGCGCCGGAGCAGGATGTCCGGCGCGCGCGAATCTTCGCGGCGACCGCATCGATCCCGCCCATCCGGCCAGCACCCCTCCCCGCGCGCAACCCGATGGCGTTGGACGGTGTGACCACGGTCGTCGCCAAAAGCGCTCAGGGCCAAAAGTCCACAGTGTCGATCTCGCGCCGTTTGGCGCCGGCGGCCTCTCGCGACAGCAACGCCTGGATGCGGGCGATGATCCTTTCCCCGAGCGCCAGCCGCACAATGCTGGCGACGGTCATGGGCGAACAGGACATGACCTTGATGCAGCCCTATTTCACCAAGCCAGACCGGACGATCGCCATGGCTTTCACCGGCGACCCGCAAATGGGCATGGTCTGCGATCGATTTACCGGATCGGCTGTCGCCCGGTTGACGACGACCGCGCTCGCGGTGCAGGCAGTCTCGCTGCGCTGAACCTTTTCGCTTACGATAGAATCAGAAGCGGACTCTATGATCTTGTTTTGACGCGTTTTATTCAAGCGAACAGGTCATCCATCCTCGCCGGGAAATGCTCTGATCGCTCGCACCGAAAAAAGCCTGGAGTCTGTTTCAACTGCGTTGAACCCGATTCAACCCCCGTTGAATCAGACGCGTCGCTTATCTCTTTATTTGAGCACGATCTTTCCCGAAAACCGGTTTCCACTTTGCGCTGGCGCGGCCCTTCGGGTCGGGATCATGCTCCGCGTGTTTGATTCCGGGCGTTGTTTGATGGACGCAAAGCTGCGCCCGCGCCTCACAGCATTCCGAGCGCGTGCATATAGGTTTCCAGAATCGTTTCCTGCTCCTGACGCTCGTTGGCGTCCTGCTTGCGCATCCGCACGATCGTTCGCAGCGCCTTGACATCATATCCGTTGCCCTTGGCCTCGGCGTAGACATCACGAATATCATCGGAAATGGTCTTCTTCTCTTCTTCCAGCCGCTCGATGCGCTCGATGATGGCCCTGAGCTGATCCTTCGCGAAACTGGTCACGGGCTCTTCCTTGGCGGCGGCGGCGGTGGCCATCCTGCTACTCCTGAATATGAATGATGATGGATATGAAAGATGACGTTGGGAATGTGAGCCCGGACGTGCTCGCCGCCTGTCACATTTTGAAGCTCGACACTCCCGAGCGGCGCGCGCGGCGTCAAGGCGGCATCGCGCTCATCCACAGCGACCCACAGGCCGCAGCGCGAGATCAGTGACCGCCCGCGTTCTTCTTCATCGCCGCGAGCTGCTCCGGCGTCGCCTCGCTCTGATGTTTCGCCTTCCAGGCGTCATAAGTCATGCCGTACACCGCCTCGCGGCTTTCGTCCTTGGTCATGCCGGCGCCCTGTTCGTCAGCGGCCTCCTTGAGCCAGTTCGACAGGCAGTTGCGACAGAAACCGGCCAGATTCATAAGCTCGATATTCTGGACATCGGTACGGGATTGCAGATGCCTGACCAGCCGACGGAATACCGCAGCTTCCAGTTCGGTTCGTGTTCTGTCATCAATGGTCATGGACTGATCTCGCCATCGCTTATGTGAGGTTGAGTTGGAGCGTGTCACGGATTTTACCACATCGCAGGGCAAATAGCAGTTCACAGGCCGGAAAATGAGCACCTTGACGTGAAAAGCCGGCTCCAGCCGTTGACAGGCGCGGCGCGTCACGCGAAATCACGCGAAACGATTTGCCCGGCTAAATGACCAAATCAGACCACCTCCTCTTTCTCACCTTCTCGCGCCGCGCGAACATCGCGGGCTTCTTGCCTGTCCTCGGCCTCGTTGTCGTTTGTCTGTGGCCGGCGTCCGCTGCTGCGGACTTCCGCCTCTGCAACAATACTTCCAGCCGCGTCGGCATCGCCCTTGGCTACAAGAGCGCGGACGGCTGGACCACCGAGGGCTGGTGGAATATCTCATCGCATGCCTGCGAGACCCTGCTGCGAGGCACGCTCATCGCACGTTATTATTATATTTATGCTCTAGATTACGACCATGGTGGCGAATGGTCGGGACAGGCTTTCATGTGCTCACGCGATAAAGAATTCACCATCAAAGGCACCGAGAATTGTCTCGCGCGGGGCTTCGACCGCACCGGTTTCTTCGAGATCGATACCGGCGACCAGCGCGCGTGGACCGTGCAACTGACGGAGTCCGGCGAACATGGACCGCAGCGCGTGCCGGGGATGCCCGCACAAGATGGAATTCCGGGCGGGTCCGATTCCACGGGCGGAACGCCTCCGGGGTCTGGTCTGACGCCAGACGCGTTGCCCGGACGCAAGCCATGAGACGTCTGCGCCGCATCAAGATACTCGCCACCCTCGGGCCCGCCTCATCCGACAGCGCGATGGTGCGCCGCCTGTTCGAGGCTGGCGCGGACGTTTTCCGCATCAATATGAGCCATACCTCGCATGACAAAATGTGCGAACTGGTGGCGACGATTCGCAACGTCGAAGCCAGCTATGGTCGCCCGATCGGCATTCTGGTCGACCTT
>JAANMY010003508.1_pt1 | contig 12908 bp, 6 predicted proteins | sample 7279691 | NCBI WGS metagenome assembly JAANMY01 (sample SAMN14094543, study PRJNA606508) | bioreactor metagenome | isolation source: A lab-scale SPAN reactor treating ammonium-rich wastewater day 388 | place: Ireland: Galway | collected 2018-02-07
CCTGGCCGCGCTCGGCCGCCAGCTGGGCCAGCCCTTCCAGCGCCCGGGGGTCGCGACTCTCGCCGAGCGTCTGGGCCAGCTGCAAACGAACGCGCGGATCGTCATCCTTCCGCAGAGCGAGGGTCCGGTCCAGGAGGGCAGCACTGGTGTCGAGCCAGCGCTCGGCGAGGCGCAGGGCATGGACGCGCACGCCGTAACTGGTGTCGCCCAGCGCGTGCGTGACGTCGGCAGGCTGGAGCGCTCCCAGGCCATCGAGCGTGCAGAGGGCTTCGAGCCGTGCCTGTGGCGTCCGCCCCTTGCGCACCAGCTCGGCCAGGGGTGCGACCGCGGCCCGGTCGCCGCGCTGGAGCAGCAGCCGCCGGGCCGTCTCGCGCCGCCAGGCGTTCGCGTGGCTCAGATGATCGATCAGCTGATCCACCCTGGCGCGCGCCAGGTCGAAGGGGACAGGCCGCGCTGCGCCTTCCGCAGCGATGCGCCAGATCCGGCCGCGGTCATGACCGGCGATCAGGCTGTTGACGTATTCCTGCTGCAGGAAGCGCGGAATCGCCGAGTAGTCCTCGATGATCGCGCGGTAGAAATCGACGACGTAGATGGCCCCATCCGGGCCGGTGACGAGGTTCATGGGCCGGAACCACTGGTCGGTCGAGGTCAGGAACTCGCGCTGCTCTTCCCCGGGGGCGCGGCGCACCTTGAAGCCGGCGCCGTCGCGCTCGAGGAGGCTGCGGTGAATGAGGTTGTTGGCCGGGTCGCAGCAGAAGTGATTGCCGCGGTACGGCTCGGGGAGATCGGCAGCGCGGTAGATCATCTGCCCGCAGGCAGAGGTGAAATAGCCGCTGGGCGTCGTCTCGTGGCTCCCGTAGAACTTGACCCACGCCGGATCCTGGCTGCGCCGCAGCCGCCACGGATCCGGCTTGCTGGTGGGGTAGACGCGATCGTAGCCGGCCGCATTGGCCGTCGGCGCCGGCGCCGCCACGAAGGGATTGCGCACCAGGTAGCGATGCTCCAGCGGCACGACGTAAAGCGCGTGCTGTGAGGTGCCGAGGAGAAAACGATCGCCAAAGTCCGTCATGGCCAGCCCGAAGGTGCCGTTGCTGCCGGTGATCGGCTCGAGGGCGCTGCCGTCGGGCTTGAAGCGGAAGTCGGTGTTGCCGAGGCGCACCGGCCGGGGCAGGCGCTGCCCGGTGATGGTGCCGCCCCCGCCGCCAGCGGAGACGTAGATCCAGTTGTCCAGGCCCAGGCGCGGACTGTTGATGCCCCGCTCGAGCAGTGCCCGCTGGAAGCCGGTGAAGAGCACCTCGCGAACCTCGGCCCGGCCGTCGCCGTCGCGGTCGGCCAGGTAGAGGATGTGCGGGGCACAGATGACGAGCAGGCCGTCGCGCCACGGCAGGATGCCGTAACAGGGCGGCAGACGATCGGCCCAGACCTTGACGCGGTCCATGCGGCCGTCGCCGTCGCTGTCCTCGAGCAGCTTGACGGTGCCGTAAGTTTCCTTCGCCGCCGCCGCTTTCGCCCTGGCGCTGGCCGGGATGCGGCGCACCTGCCGGTCCAGCACGCCGGTGCGGTTCAGCTCGACGATGTCGAGATAGCCGTCCAGGTTGTAGCCGTGCAGCTCGCACACGAACAGCCGGCCGCGCTCGTCGAAGGCCAGGTCGGTCGGATCGGCCAGGAGCGGCTCACTGGCCACCAGGTCGATGCGCAGCCCCCTGGCCAGCTGAAAGAGCTTGCGTGCTTCCTCGGGAGCGCGCGGCGGCGGCGCATCCCTGGCCACGGGGATCTGGGCCGCGGCCGTCAGGGGGCCGAACAGCAGGGCCAGTCCCAGGCCGGCAGGAAGGGCGGCGGCCATCGATCGTGGGGTTCTCATGCAAAGGTCTCCTCGGCGCCGCGTGGCGTGAACGCGATCGCTTGCTCCGGTCGAGAACTTCCCCTGCGCGCCGCTTGCGGCCTGGCCCTCCGCCTGCTAAACCACAAGCGGCAGAGGAAGAAGCCACACGGCTTGACTATAAGAACACTGGGCTCAGAAACCAGCAACCAGGGGAGGTAACCCGTGAGCCGCACACGAATCGGCTGTACCCTCGCCGCCGTCATTCTGGTGGTCGCTCTGGGGCAACGGTCCGGCCCGGCGGCGCCGGCAGGACCGCCCGCCCTGGCGGCGGGCATCGCTGCCAGGTATCCCAACGACAGCGGCATTGGCAAGGATCCGCGCGTGATCTTCGCCGACAATTTCGACGCCTGGGAGACGGGCACGGCGAAGGTGCCGCCCGGGAGTTGGGACGGCGTGCGCCAGGGCGACAAGCCGGGGCAGCGGCAAACGCTGGTCGTGGCGGGCAAGGTCAGCGCGGGCGACCGGGAGTTGCCGGGCAAGAACGTGCTACAGCTGGCCTGTCACCACCGGAGCCCCAACTCCGCCGGACTGCGCAAGCACCTGGGGAACTACCGCAGCGCCCAGGAGGGCAAGGGATCCGGTTATGAGGAAATCCACATCCGGTATTATCAGAAGTTCGACGACGGTTACGGCCCGGAACGCAACCACGGCGCGAACCTGGGGGGCCGCGACCTGACGCGCCCGGGCTCCTGGTGGGTCGGCATGGCCAACACGCCGGACGTCACCGCCCGCGGCTATTTCTACTCGGGCCTGCAGCCCTACCCGGACACCCGCACCGGCCAGCTGCACTGGGGCTTTTACAGCTACCACATGGATAAAAAGAGTCCCTGGGGCGACGACTATCGACCCACCGCCAGCGAGAAGAAGCGGATCCAGGTCGGGCGCTGGTACTGCCTGGAACGGCGCATGAAGCTGAACTCAGTGAGTCCGCTGCGGGCCGACGGCGTCGAGGAACTGTGGGTCGATGGGGAACTGGCCCTTCGCCGCGATGGCCTGCGCTTCCGGCGCGTGCCGGAGCTGCGCATCACCGTCTTCGAGCTGGAGGTGTACTACCACGGACTGCCGGCGAAGTACACCGCGGAGCGCCCGCAGAAGGTCTACTTCGACAACGTGGTCATCGCCACCGAGCGCATTGGCTGTCTCCGCATGCCGCCGTCGCCGTGACCGGGCACGGTTGGCCGCCGGACCGCACGGCATCCCTCGGACTGGCCCGAGGAAAGTAGCCTCGATATATTGAGTTTCTGGATCATCACCCCAGAGCCACGAGCTTATCGAAGGAGGCCAATCATGATAAAAAATACCGTGGTTATCTTTTTTATCGGGATTGGCCTCTGCTTCCCGCGTTTCACCGCTGGGCAGTCACCTGATAAAGCGGCCGCGGCATTACAGAAAGCCAGGACCGACGCGACGGCCGCGGAACAGGCCGCCGCGAAAGCCACGCAGGCCCTGGCTCAGGCGGAAAAGGACAAGGCCGGCAAGGAGGCTCTGGCCGCAACAACCGCCGCTCTCAAGGCCGCCAGGGCCAGGCTCCACGCCGCCCGGCAAACCTTGCTCGCCGAGCAGGCCTGGTCCGCACGCCTGGTCGTCCGGGAAGCGGAGCAGGCCAAACTCAGCGCCGACAGGGCGCTGGCCGCCAAGAAACCGCCTAAAAATAAAGCAGCGGCCCAGAAGGTGGTCGCCGAGAAAACCGCCGCCCTCATCAAGGCCCAGGATGCGGCGGCCCAGGCCCATGCCCTTGCCCTGGGCGGCCTCAAACCTATCACCAGCAAGCAATGGGATTATGCCAGGGCGCGCCACCTCCTGTTCCGGGCCGGCTTTGGCGGCAGCCCCGAGGCCATCGAGCGGCTGGTCAAGATGGGGCCGCACAGTGCCGTCAACTTCCTCGTCGAGTACCACCAGCGCCCCGCGGCCAACATTGAACTGGGCATCGCGTCGTGGGAAAAACCGCTCGCCTATGAGGATCGCCTCCACGTCGAGGCCAAAAATCAGCTGGGCGACGACGACGGCACACGCAACGTCAATCAGCACGCGGCCATGGTGCGGTGGTGGGTGCAGCGCCTGCTCGAGTCGCCCCGACCCCTGGAAGAGAAGCTCGTTCTCTTCTGGCACAATCACTTCGTCTCGAGCTATCGCACTCTGGGCGATGCTTACATGATGTATCAGCAGAACAACCTGTTTCGCCGCTACGCCGACAACTTCGATGCCCTGACGCACGGTATCGTTCAGGATCCGGGGATCATCCGCTATCTCAACAACGACGACAACGTCAAGGGCAACAACAACGAGAACCTCGGCCGGGAGTTGCTCGAACTGTTCACCATGGGCGAGGAGAACAGCGCCGCGCACCGGAAGGATGGTTACACGGAGAAGGACGTGCGCGACGGCAACACCCGGGCCTTGACGGGAGCTACCTACGAGCATTATGCCTCGCAGTACCGCTTCTATCAGACGCGGCATGACACCCGTCCCAAGACGCTCCTGGGCAAGACCGGCAACTGGGGGCCGCATGAGGCCGTCGATATCATGCTCGCGCATCCCGCCACGGCCCGCTACATCGCCAAGCGGCTGTGGCAGTACTTCGCCTACTGGGAGCCGGAGCCCGAAGTGCTCGACAAGATGGCCCATGTGCTGCGCGAGAACGGCTACCGGATTCGCCCCTTCCTGCAGAACCTTTTCCTCTCCGAGGAGTTTTACAGTTCCCGGACGATGGCCGCGCAGGTCAAGAGTCCCGTGGACCTGCTGGCCGGCACGATGAAGTCCCTGAGTATTCCCGGCAACACGCAGACCTATCAGAACATCCGCTTCCTCCTGGCGAGCATGGGCCAAAGTCTGTTCGATCCGCCTAACGTGGCGGGCTGGGTCGGCGGCCGGGACTGGATCAACACCAACCTGCTGATGGCTCGCTACACCGCGACGGCCAAGCTGGTCAAGGACTGCAAGGTGAACTTCGTGGCCCTGCTGAAGGACCACAAGCTCAAGGATTCCGCCGCGGTCGTGGACCACCTGGTCAGGCGTTGCTTGCTGACCGACTTGACCGCGGCGAAGCGGCAAACCCTGATCGAGTTCCTCGGCCCCCTGCCGCCGTCCACGGAATGGGCCGGACAGGCCGAGCGGATCAATGCCCGGTTGCAGGCGCTGATGATCCTGCTGGTGAGTTCGCCTGAGTATCAGGTGAGCTAAACCGTTTCGGCACCGATCTTTGGAATAGGAGAGTGGAGGCGATCCAATGACAACTCCAGGAATCGTGACTCGACGGGAACTGTTGACGCGCGGCCTGGGCGTGGTGGGGATCGGCGCGGCCCTGCCCAGCTTTCTGGTCCGCGCGGCCCTGGCCGCACCACGCGCCGAGCCGGGCCAGCGCATCCTCGTGATTCTGCAGCTCGACGGCGGCAACGACGGCATGAACACCCTGGTCCCTTACGGACACCGGGAATACTACCAGTATCGCAAGGCCGCCACGCGCATCGATGAGAACCGGGTCATCAAGCTCAACGCCGAGCTGGGGTTTCATTTCAACCTCAGGGGATGGAAAGAGTTGCTGGATGACGGGCTCTTCGCCGCGGTGCAGGGCGTTGGCTATCCCAATCCCAACTTCAGCCATTTTGAATCCACCAACATCTGGATGATGGCGGACACGCGCGGCAAGGGCGTGCCGCATGGCTGGGTCGGCCGGGCTTGCGACATCGGTTTCCCCCGCAGCCAGGATCCCAAGCTGGCGGTGGCGGTAGGCCCCAACAACGGCGCCACCCTGGCCCTGCGCGGGGGCAGGCATTCCGGCATCCTCTTCAACCCTGCCGAGTCGTTCGGCTATGGCGGTGCCGACAATGCCCAGCAGGCCACGGTGTACCGGCAGCTCAACCAGCCCGGTGCCAGGTCGGGCTCGGGGGTACTGGAGTGGATCACCACCACGGCCGTCACGGCCAATACCGCGGCGGATGAGATCCACCGGCTGGCTACCGCCTACAAACCCAGGGTCGAATATCCTAATTCTACCTATGGCCGAAACCTGCGCACCATTGCCAGCCTGATCACGGGCGGCCTTTCGACACGCATTTACTGGACCGGCCGGGATGGCCGGCTCGAGTTCGACACCCACAGCAATCAGCAGCCGCGGCACGATATGCTGATGGCCGAACTGGGGGCCGCCCTGCCCGCTTTCTGGCGAGATCTCAGGCGGCAGGGACAGGACAGGCGCGTGCTGCTCTGCACCATCAGCGAGTTCGGCCGCACCGCCAAGGAAAACGGCAACAGGGGCACCGATCACGCCGCCGCCGCCGCCCAGTTCCTCTTTGGGCCAGGAGTGAAGCCCGGCATGCACGGCCGGCATCCCAGCCTGCGGGAAAGCGACCTGCTGCCGACCGGCAGCGGACTCCGTTTCAACACCGATTTCCGCAGTCTCTACGCCACGCTCCTGGAAAGGTGGCTGCGCATTCCCAGCGCCAGGGTGCTGGGACAACAATGGCCGCTGCTCGACTGCCTTGCGTGAACAATCCTGCGTAAGGACTACCGGCCAAAACGCTTTCGGAGCCCCAGGCGTCAGTGCGGGAGAAGTCTCGCCCCTTGCTGACGCCTGGGGCTCGGACCAGGTTATCCGTGCGCCAGCCCTTACCACGCCGCCAGGTACAGCTCGCGAAGCTGTGCCGGCGTCGGCACCAGCGGGTTGTTCTGCGGACTCCCGGAGGCCAGGGCGTCCTCCGCCATCCGCGCGAGGAGCTGCTCGAACCGCGCCCGCTCCATCCCCTGGCAGTCCCGCAGCGCCGGCACGGCGAGCTGGGCGTTGAGCGCGGCCAGCCCATCCGCCAGCTGCCGCGCTGCTGCCGTCGCGGAATCCCCAGCCCCTGCCAGCCCCATCACGCGGGCGATCGCGGCATAGCGCTCGGTCGCCCCGTCCAGCGAGAAGCGTGTCACCGCCGGCAGCAGCACCGCGTTGGACAGGCCATGCGGCAGGTGGAAGTACGCCCCGATCGGCCGGCTCATGCCGTGAACCAGGCACACGCTGCTGTTCGCGAACGCCATGCCTCCCTGACACGCCGCCAGCGCCATCCCCGCTCGCGCCGCGCGGTTGTGCGGCTCGCGGTACGCCGTCGCCAGGTGGCGGGCGCACAGTTCGATGCATGACAGCGCCAGCGGATCGGTCAGCGCGTTGGCCTTGCGCGAGACGTATGCCTCGATGCCGTGCGTCAGCGTGTCGATGCCGACGTGGGCGGTCAGCGCCGGCGGCATCGACAGGCTCAGCTCGTAATCCACCAGGGCCGCGGCGGGCAGCAGGTGCTGATCGAGGATCATCATCTTGACGCCGCGCTCGGTGTCGGTGATGACCGCCACCTTGGTCGCCTCGCTGCCGGTGCCGGCCGTCGTCGGGATGGCGATGACCGGAGCGCCGCGGCGCGGCACACGGTGATAGCCCGCGTACTGACCAAGGGGCTCGGGGTTCTGCGTCAGGATGCCGATGGCCTTGGCGGCGTCGATGGGGCTGCCGCCGCCGAGGGCGACCAGGCAATCGGCCCTGGCTTCGCGAAAGGCGCGCAGCCCGGCGCCCACGTTCGCCACCGTCGGATCCGGCTGCACGTCGCTGAAGACGCGAACGCCGATCCCGGCCTGTTCGAGTTGTCCGCCGAGGCGCGCGGCCAGCCCGGTTTGTTCGAGAAAGGCGTCGGTCACGAGCAGGACGCGCTCGGCACCGAGGCGCTTGACCTGGGTTGCCGCCTCCTGGCTGGCCCCCGCGCCGACGAGGACCGTCGGCGGGACGTTGAACGTGGCTCGCCCCTCGGAGAGTTTTGCTGCGCTCATCGGTTCTGTCCTCCCAGTTGCCGCTCTGCCCACAGAGTCGCTGGCTTCGCCCTGTAAGAAGACCGCGGAAGACTCTACAACACTGACAGGCCGACGCCCAGCCAAACAGGGAGATCCTCCATGAACCAACCCTCCACGGACCGCCGCGCGCCGTGTCGCGTCGGGCGGGCCTTCCTGGCAGTCGCCGCCGTCCTGGCCGCCGGTGGCCAGGCCGCGGCCCAGGACCGCAAGGCCGCTCCCGCCAACCCCATCCAGGAGGAGAACCGCAAGCCCGGCGCCCTCGACTGGCAGCTGACGCGCGTCCGCCTCGACAAGAGCGGCGGCTTCCGCGCCTCGGCGATCGAGGGCTACTGCTCGCACCAGTCGGTGCAGGCGGGCGATACGCTCAAGATCATGGTCAGCACCACGCCGGCGGCGCGGTTCAAGATCGAGATCTTCCGCACCGGCTACTACGGCGGCCGCGGCGCCCGCCTCATGACCACCCTCGGCCCCTTCCAGGGCAAACCGCAGCCGGTCCCGCCCGTCGGGCCGCGGCGCGTGCGCGAGTGCCGCTGGGAGCCGTCCGCCGAGATCAAGATTCCCGCCGACTGGGTCAGCGGCGTCTACCTGGGCCGGCTCACCACCCTGCCCGAGGACGACACTCAACCCTACTGGCAGAGCTACGTGGTCTTCATTGTCCGCGATGACCGGCCTGCCGAGATCCTCTTCCAGTGCAGCGACAACACCTGGCAGGCCTACAACCGCTGGCCCGACAGCTACTCGGTCTACACCGACCCCAAGGGCAATCAGGGGCCGTGGAGCGACGTCAGCTTCGACCGGCCCTACGCCAAGTACGCCCAGATCTACGACAACCCGCAGTCGATCGGCTCGGGCGAGTGGCTGTGCTTCGAGTTCCCCTGCGCTTACTGGCTCGAGCAGCACGGCTACAACGTCACCTACTGCTCCAACAGCGACATGCACAGCCCCGAGCGCGGCCTGAAGTGCAAGGCGTTCCTGAGCGTCGGCCATGACGAGTACTGGGACATTCGCGCCTACCAGAGCGTCACGAAGATGCGTGACGCGGGCGTGAGCCTGCTGTTTCTGTCAGGGAACGCCGTCTGCTGGGTCAGCCCGATGAAGGCGAGCAGCGACGGGCGGCCGAACCGGATCACCTTCCGCGGCGGCCCCTACGGCGGCAAGTACAAATGGGCCGAGCTGCGCGAGAAGACGCACGGCCCGTTCCCCGAGCGCGGCCCCGACGAGGGCTACCTGATCGGCGCTCGCAACGTCGAGCCGGTCAACGGCGGCGGGGACTGGATCGTGCTGCGGCCGAACCACTGGATGTTCGAGGGCACCGGCATGAAGAAGGGTGATCGCGTGCCGGGACTGATCGGCTGGGAGTATCACGGCGATCCGCCGACCGACCTCCGCGGCCTGGAGGTGGTGGCTGGCGGTACGGCGTGGGTAGGCGGTGTGCGGCCGCAGCAGTGGACGGCGACGATCTATCCTGGACCGAAGGGCAACGTGGTCTTCAACGCCTCGACGATCTTCTGGTCGCAGGGTCTGGGGGCGCCGCCGGGCCACATGCTGCCGTGGTCCCACTGGAGCCGCCCGCACGGGCCGGACACGCGCGTGCAGCAGATCACGCACAACGTGCTGCGGCGCGCGCTGCAGACGCCGAAACGGTGAGCAGGATTTTAGAGCGAGCGGACACAACTCCTGGCCTGTTGCGGGAACCTGTTTCAAGCCCACGGGTTGTAACCCGTGGGCTTCGGGCTCCGAGGAGCGTCTGGTCCCGTCGCTCGTCGCGACCGGGCGGTTTCCTGGGGACCGCGGAACTTCTCGAAGGCTTTACCGATCCAGGGAGCATTATTTGACAGGATATCGAGTCCTCCCGACTGCCCGCCGCGAAACTTCCGGCAGGATCGCGGAGTACATACCACTATCGCATACGAGCCGGGACTGCGGTCGGCCCCGCGGCCGTGGCTTCGCCACGCCGGGACACTGCGCCCGTAACTGGAGGGTCCGAGTATGCTGATTCGGCAACCGCTCATCCTGGTTACTGCACTCCTCGCTGGTGTTGCCCGGGGCGGCGCCGCGGAGCCGACGGGTTCCGGCGGCGCGGGACCGCCATCCTGGGCCAACGACCTGACACCGATCACGGCCGCAGACTGGAACGAGCGCCGGGCCGCGCACCTGCTCGAGCGGGCCGGCTTCGGCGGCACGCCGGAACAGGTGGCCCGCCTCGCCGCCATGACCCCTGCCCAGGCAGTCGCGTCCCTCGTGGATTACCAGGCCAGCGACGACAGCCGGTTGCCCGCCTTCGAGCCCTCGGGTATCTACCCCCACGGTTGCAAACTGATCCCCCTGCAGAAGGCGGCGCCCGAGGCGGCGCGCACCGGCAAGGCCTATGGCGTGTCGATCTATCGCAAGGGCAAGTGGCCGTTGCAGCCCGGCGTCGATGAGTTCTTTACCCTGTTCATCAGCGAGTTCGCCGAGATGCGCCGCGCCGGCCAGTGGTGGGCGGAGCGCATGCTGCTGACGCCGCGGCCGCTGCAGGAGAAGCTGGCTCTCTTCTGGCACGACCACTTTGCCACTAGCCAGGAAAAGGTGCTCAACTACGAGCTGATGCTTGAGCAGATCCAGACCCTGCGCCGCCACGCCAATGGCAACTTCCGCAGCCTCCTGGTGGCGGTGGCCCAGGATCCGGCCATGCTGATCTGGCTGGACAACCGCGACAACGTCAAGGCCCGGCCCAACGAGAACTTCGCCCGCGAGGTGATGGAGCTATTCTGCATGGGCGAGGGACAGGGCTACACCGAGAAGGACATCCGCGAGGTGGCCCGCGCCTTCACCGGCTGGACCATGAAGCCGATCGTGACCGTCAAGGACCGCGGCGAGTTCGTCGATGACGCGAAGCTCCACGACGAGGGGACGATGCAGTTTTTGGGCGAGAAGGGCCGCTTCAACGGCTACAACGCCATCGACACGATCCTCCGCCAGCCGGCCACGCCGCGCCACCTCAGCCGCAAGCTCTACCGCTTCTTCGTCCGCGAGGACGTCACGCCGGCGGTCAACGAACAGCTCGCCAAGGTGCTGACGGCCAACGGCTACGAGCTGAAGCCGCTGCTGACGACCATTTTCCTGTCGCGCGACTTCTACAGCGAGCCTTCCGTGGGCTCGCAAATCAAGGGGCCGACACACTTCCTGGTTTCGACCTGGCGCAAGCTCGGCCTGCGGCAGGTTCCGGGCATCCCCGACTACACCGACACGACCCAGACACTCGGCCAGGTGCTGTTCTTCCCGCCCAACGTCGCCGGCTGGCCCGCCGGCCGGTCGTGGCTCAACCCGGCCACGCTGCTGGCGCGCGGCAACTACGTCCACACGCTGCTGTTCCCCAACCCCGCTTCCTACATCCCGCCGGACCGCGTGATCCCCGAGGGCTTCGGCAAGATTCCTCTGCTCTACCCCGAGTACGAACTCAAGCCGCACATCTGGAATGCCAAAAGCGGCCGAATGGAACCGGCCTCGGTGCCCGACTACGAGCGCTACCTGGCCCGCATCGAGGGCAAGCCCGTTTCGGGCAAGACCGCGGCGGCGCCGAAGAAGAAGGACGCCGAGGAGACCAAGGGGCCGACCGCGGGGAAAGGCGCCAAATCCAAGCTGGGCCAGCTCGCAGCCTCGGAGCTGTTCAACCTGTTCGTCGGCGTCTACCACGGCTTCGTCGAGGCGTACACCCGCGTCAAGCCGATTCCGCGCACCACGGCGGAGGTGGAAGTCCTCGCCCTGCTGCACGGCGCGAAGGCGGACACCGTCCCCCAGGCCGTCGATGCCCTGTGCCGCCGCTTCTTGCGCGTCGAACTGTCCCCCGAACGCCGGGCGGCCATCGTCGCGTTCCTGCGCGACGAGCTGCGTTCCGACCGCCTCGACCCGGCCAACCCGGTCCTGCCTGCGGCCCTCAGGCGGACGATCCACCTGATCCTCAGCGCCCCGGAATACCAGCTGGGATGAGGGGCTCCTCGCCGAGTTCCTCGCCGCACCACTGCAGAAAGGCCCCTGTCATGACAAACAACATTCCCCGGCTCCCCTGCTCGCGGCGCGACCTGTTGCGTGTCGGCCTGTACGGGCTGGGCGTCTCGGCAGCGCTGCCCGAGGTCTTCTGCCAGGCCAGCCTGGCCCAGACCAACCGGGCGCTCGCCGGCGCCGGCGAGCGCCACCCCAATCGGATTTTGGTCGTCCTGGAACTGTCGGGCGGCAACGACGGTCTGAACACCGTGGTGCCGTATGCCAATGACGCCTACTACCGCGCGCGACCGCGGCTGGGCGCCTCCCGCAACCAGGTGCTGCGACTCAACGACGAGTTCGGCCTGCACCCGAGCTGCACCGGCCTGCACACGCTGTTCCGCGACGGCAAGCTGGCGATCGTGCATGGCTGCGGCTACCCCCGGCCGAACCTGTCGCACTTCACCGCGATGGAGTGGTGGCACACCGCCCTGCCGCACGGCCGCGACCAGTACGGCTGGCTCGGCCGGTTTGCCGACGCCCATCAGCCGACGCCGCGCGAGGGCTACATCGTCAACATCACACCACGGCAGACGCTGGCCGTCACCAGCGCCCGGCACGCTCCCGTGGTCTTCAAGGATCCCCGGCGGTTCGCCCGCCTCGGCACGGCCGCTCAGCAGCGCGTCTTCGAGAGCTTCGGCCAGGTCTACCCGACCCGCAACGCCTCGCTGGCGTACGTCAACACCGTGGCGCGGACCGCGACGGCCGGGGCCGCCCGGGTCCGTTCGGCTTGCCTGGAGTACCGGACGCGCGTCGATTACGGCATCGACAACGACCTGACGCTCGATCTGAAGAAGGTGGCCGCCCTGATCCACGCCGACCTGCCGACACGCATCTACTACGTCAGCCTGGGCGGTTTCGACACCCACGCCGCGCAACCCGAAATGCATCAGCTGCTGCTGATCTATGTGGCCGACGCGCTGCGCGGCTTCATGGAGGATCTGGAGCGCATTCGCCGCGCCGACGACGTGGCGGTGATGGTCTTCACCGAGTTCGGCCGGCGCGTGCAGGAGAACGCCAGCCGCGGCACCGACCACGGCACGGCGACACCGATGTTCGTCGTGGGCAAGGGAGTGCGGGGCGGGCTGTACGGGCAGCACCCGAGTCTGACGGACCTGGACAACGGCAACCTGCGCATGACCACGGATTTCCGCTCCGTTTACGCGACGCTGCTGCGCAGCTGGATGGGGTTCGA
>JAANMY010003510.1_pt1 | contig 12906 bp, 13 predicted proteins | sample 7279691 | NCBI WGS metagenome assembly JAANMY01 (sample SAMN14094543, study PRJNA606508) | bioreactor metagenome | isolation source: A lab-scale SPAN reactor treating ammonium-rich wastewater day 388 | place: Ireland: Galway | collected 2018-02-07
GGAGTTTGATACGCCGACCTTGAGGGACATTTATGCATCAGGGACTTATTTCCATGATGGGAGTGCAAGGACGTTGATGGATACGATCAACAATAGCGTAAATGAGAAGGATATGCACGGCAGGACATCGCATCTGAGTCAACAGGAGTTGGAAGATTTAGTCGAATTCATGAAGGCTTTATAATGTTTTAAAACGAATGGCCCGTTCTAACGGGCCATTCGTTTTCTCTGGAAGGCTTTCAAAATATATTTTTAAACGGAAGAACAAATTATAAAGGTCGTTCATGATGCGGGCTTTCATACCTCACTGCCGGACAATCTTGCTTTTAGAATTGATAATCTCACCAGTATATCAGATGCAGAAAGATTGAGACAGGTATTGGATGAACTTCCAGGAGTTACGACCAAAGATATTGCCCTTGATACAAGGGAAGTTGCTATTAACTATTACGAGGGCTGGATCAGATTTGCCAGAAAAATAGTTAAGACACTGGAAGATAATGGATTTAAAGCACATATTCTTACGGATACCATTATTTTTGAAACAGAAGGTATGGTTGAGGTAGAGGCGCATGATGTACGGGCATATCTTTTAGGGGTTTTTGGAGTATGTAATTCCGACGTAGGTGTCGATACGAGTACGATAAAGGTTGTATTTTACCGTGGATGGACGACAAAAGAAAAGCTGATTAAAACTATTGAGGAGCGTGGGAATACTAAGGTAAAACAAGATTTATGGTATTAAGAACTTCGTAGTAAAGTACGGTTATTGCTCTATAGTAAATAAATTTGAGATGCATGGAAATAATAAAATAGAGAATACATATATAAAAAAGAAGTTATTTGTTACTAATATTCCAAAGATATTTTTAGCCTTTTAAAAAAATTGGGCTTCTAATTAGCGTACTCTATTTCAAACCCCTTACTAACGAAAAAAGCCATCCTGTGATTACAAGATGGTTCTCTTTAGAAGCCCTATAATCTTGATTTGAGAAGTCCCTCTTACCGTAGTTTTTTCTTCAGTGTTCTACAAAAACGACTTCCATGTCAGCCTTATATCCATTGACAGAAATGATAATTCTGGTGGTACCCGGAGAAATACCTTTTACGGCAAACGTTGCTTTACCTGCTGTATCGGTTAATGCCTCTGGTGTAACAGTAGCCACAGTTGGAGAGGTGCTTGTAGCTTCGATTTTCATACCGGTAAGTGGTTCTCCCTGCCTGTTTAATAAGCTAACGAATACGGTGTCTTCAGAGCCTGAGTGGACACTGAGTTTGTGAGGGCTGACAATAATATTTAGTTCTTCACTGTAACGGGGAAGTTGTGTACAGGAGTTTGTGAGGATGATACAAAGACACGCTAGAGAAAGGAATAAGACCTTTTGTTTAAATAACCTTTGGCGTAACTTATTCATGGGATGAAGTAAAAATCAAAACGTATTGATAAGGCAGAAGAAATGTAAGCTTTTCTGACAATATAAAACCAGCTTGCATTATTTCGCGTATAACAATATCTTCAGGTAAACGAAATGGCAAGGGAGGACCAATGGGACTTTCTTCAGTAAATTCGAGAACAGCCAATTTCCCATTAGGTTTTAAGGCCGGCTTAATTTTTTTTATAAAATCAATAGGTTGTGCTATTTCATGATAAGTGCTTAATAAAATAGCAATATCCAAAGCTTTAGCAGGTAGTTTAGGATCATCCATGTCACTCAGTATGGTAATTACATTTTTTAGTCCTGTGCCCCGTAATCGCTTGCTTATATAATTAAGCATCTCTTGTTGTACGTCAACAGCATAAACAGTTCCTGTTATTCCCACACGCTCAGATAATCTTACCGTAAGATACCCTGAACCAGCGCCAACATCTGCAACGACCTGTCCTTTTTCAATTTCCAGGGCATGTAATATCTTTTCCGGTTTTTGCCATGTATCCCGCTCAGCGTCTTCAAGTAATGGTATCTTTAAAGGGCTAAAAAGATGACCAGGACGCTCACGCTTTCTCTCTTCTCCGGCATACGTACTACTACACAGGTATAAGATTATGGTAAAAACTAAGAATGTTTTTAGGTTTCGGGTAATTTGGTTTATCATACCTTCAATGTAAAGGTTTATTATTGAGAATGCAATAACATTCTCCTGAATCCAATGGTGCAGGAGTTATTATATTCGTTAATAATCTATTTCTAACCTGTTTTTCCCCGATAGTAACGGTCATATTATAGTACTTTACCCTTGACTTTCTCTTATTATTTACGTAAATTTTTGCTAATATAAGTATACGTATTTCTAAACAATACTTAACAAGAGAGCACATCGTGCGTGTAGCAATAGTTCACGACTGGCTTACAGGGATGAGAGGTGGAGAGAAGGTTTTAGAGATCCTCTGTGAGATTTTTCCGGAATCGGAAATCTTTACCCTGATTCACATCTATGGTTCTGTTTCGAAAACTATAGAAAGCAAAAAGATACATACTTCCTTTCTTCAAAGAATACCTTTTTCTAAGAGCCGCTATCGCTCATTTCTTCCCTTATTCCCTCTGGCAATCGAAAATTTCGATATGAGAAATTATGATATCGTTTTGTCTAGCAGTCACTGTGTGGCTAAAGGGATCATAACCTCTCCATCCACAATTCATATATGTTACTGCCATACTCCAATACGCTATGTATGGGATTATTACCATACCTATTTTAGTAATGATAAGAAAGGATTATTCTCAAGGCTTTTGATACCTGCCATAGCTCATTATTTAAGGATGTGGGATGTTACCTCCAGTAACCGGGTGGATTACTTTGTAGCGAACTCCCATAATGTTGCCCATCGGATAAAAAAATACTATAAAAGGCCGGCGAAGGTTATTCATCCGCCTGTAGATTGTTCTTTTTATACGCCTCCAGATGTTCAAACAGAAGGAGATTACTACCTTATCGTATCGGCTTTTGCCCCATATAAGAGAATCGATATTGCTGTAGACGCATTTGAGGAACTTCGTTTACCTTTGATTATTATTGGATGCGGGCAAGAGGATAACCTGATCAGGAATATGGCAAAAAAATACGTACAATGTTTAGGATGGCAATCGGACGAATCATTGAAGAAATATTACAGAAATTGTAAGGCATTGGTTTTTCCCGGTGAAGAAGATTTTGGCATCGTTCCCTTGGAAGCACAAGCGTGTGGTAGGCCGGTAATTGCCTTTGCCAGAGGTGGAGTGCTCGAGACTGTGGAGGGAATATATCCTTATCCTGAATTTCCAGGAGATATGATACGAAAACAGTCCAAAGCGCTAACAGGGGTATTTTTTAAAGAACAAACGACGGAATCTTTGATAGAGGCTGTAAGATTTTTTGAAAAGCACAAATCTCTATTTGATCCTTTATCTATTAGGAAGCATGCTGAGAGTTTTGATCGTCTGATATGTAAAGAAAAAATGAAACAATATATGGAAAGATTCCTATGCTAAAAAAACATAGCAAATTTTTCGAATCATTATTACTGCTTTTGGACTGGCTCATCATTTCCCTTTCATGGGTGTTTTCCTATTATTTGCGCTTTTATTCCGGGATTGTACCGGTTTATAAAGGAATTCCACCCCTTAAAAGCTATCTCACTCTCCTTATTTTTATGATTCCTCTGTGGGGTATGGTTTTTAAGATGTTTGGCTTATATCGTCCGCGGAGAATTTCCACGAAAATTTCTGAGGTGATCGATATCAGTAAATCTTCTACTTTTGCTACATTGATCGTCATTTCACTGACATTTCTTTTTCGCCAATATGAATTTTCCCGGTTGACGTTTTTTTACTTTTGGCTTATTAATACGATATTCCTTAGTTTGACACGTATCATGTTTCGGGAATTCCTTCGTTTTTTACGGAAGCAAGGGTATAATTTACGATATGCTTTAATTATTAGTACGGAAAAGTTGGGTCAAGATCTTGTAAACAAATTAAAGAAACATCCCGAACTTGGGATTCGGATATCCGGATTTCTAACCCGTGATATGGATAGTGCTGGAAATAAAATACAAGGAATACCTGTTTTGGGAAAGTATTCAGATGTTCGCTCCTTAATAAGCAAGCATAAGATTGATATTGTTTTTGTCGCCTTACCTTTCTCTGTACATCATCAGTTAAAGGAAGTCTTGGATTGGATCGGTGATGAGATGGTTAGTATTATGGTCTTGCCTGATATCTCCGATTTCGTTACTTTACGTGGTAGCGTGAGTGAATTTGAGGGTATGCCGCTTATTAGCTTACGCGATACACCTCTTTACGGATGGAATATTATTGTAAAGAGGCTTTTAGATATTATTTTTGCTTCTCTTGTCTTAACGTTTGCAAGTCCTCTCATGTTTATTATTGCAGTAATGATCAAATTAACTTCCGAAGGTCCTGTCTTATTTAAGCAGGAGAGAATGGGGATGGATGGAAAGACATTCCATATACTTAAATTCAGAACGATGCTTATAAATGCGGAACAGGTAACGGGGCCTGTTTGGACAAAAGAAGATGATCCGAGGCGTACGAGAATAGGTAAACTCCTGAGAATGACCAGCCTGGATGAGCTGCCACAGTTTTTTAATGTGTTAAAAGGAGACATGAGTATTGTTGGTCCACGGCCTGAACGACCTGTTTTTATAGAAAGTTTTAAGGGTACTATTCCAAAATATATGTTAAGACACAAGATGAAGGCCGGAATTACCGGTTGGGCTCAGGTTAGTGGTTTACGTGGCAATACATCGTTGGAAAAACGAATAGAATACGATCTCTATTATATCGAAAATTGGTCGCTAAATTTTGATTTAAAGATAATCTGGCTTACCTTGTTGAATGGATTTATAGACAAGCATGCATATTAAAATGGAAAGGCAATCACAGATTACACAGATAAAAGATGTAAATAATTTCTTTATTCTCTTAGTAAAAAATCTATGTATCTGTGTAATTTGTGTAATTTGTGGTTTCAAATGTTTTTTTACTAGTCTGGGTTTTACTTCATCAGATTCGTTCGCAAACGATTTAGGATCAAAACCAATTTGGGAAATAAGTACTCAGGAAACAAGCCTTGCAAGGATTGTCCTTAAAATTGCTCAGGAATCCTACCCGGAAATAGATATAGAACAGTATATTGAAAAGCTCAATACTATTATTAAAAATATTAAAACAATTCTCAATGATGAAAGAGAGCCAGAAAAGATTATTAAAACCATGAATAGTGTCCTTTTTAAGGAATTGAAATTTCAATATGTTCAGGCGGGTGGTCTTGAATATATATCCTTACATAAGGTGTTGGATACAAGGATTGGTAATTGCGAAGGTCTGTCCATTCTTTATCTCTGCATAGCAGAAGAGTTACACCTTCCTATTTATGGGGTAAGTGTCCCTGAACATATATTTGTGCGGTATGATGATGGAGATTTTCGTAAAAATATTGAAATAGGTTATGAGGGTATGGCTACTCCTGACAGCTACTATGTAAATATGCCCGGCAAACGCATCTCACAGATGAGTATCAAAAAGGGATATTATCTAAAAAATCTAACTATGGACGAGGTTATAGCCAATATTTATCTGAATCGTTCGATAATACAAAAGGAACAAGGTAATATAGAAAATGCATTGAAAGATGTAAACCGTGCCATAGAATTGCACAAGAACGATGCGGTTGCCTATTGCAATCGCGGTGTTATTTATGAAAAGACGGGCAATGTTGAACATGCTATATATGATTATAATAAGTCTATTGATTTGAATCCCGATTATGCGCCAGCTTACTACAATCGAGGTTCTCTTTATGCATCTATGGAAAAGCTTGAAAAGGCTATTATAGACTATAGTATGGCAGTGTCTTTAGACCCCAATTCAATTCTGTCATACTATAACCGGGGCATTGCCTTTAAAATGGTTGGCAGGGTTGATTTGAGTATCGAAGACCTGAGCAAAGTCATTTCTTTAGATCATACATTTGCAGTCGCATATGCTCATCGTGGTCTGGCATATGCTGAATCAGGTGAATCAGAAAAAGCCATGGCAGATTTCAATAAGGCGTTAGAAATCGACCCCAATCATGCCGAAACGTATATGAAAAGAGGTATCCTGCATGCTGACCTGCAGCACTTTGATGATGCTATTAAAGATTTGACGACCTTCATTCAGTGTGTGCCAAATAATGCGTTCGCCTATTATATCCGGGCCAAGGCATATCGTGGGAAGGGAGAAATTGAAAAGTCAATGGCGGATTATGACAGGGTGATAGAATTAAATCCTAGAATGGCTGGTGTATATTATGAACGAGGTCAAATCAAAAACCAATTAGAAAAATCCCGTGAGGCGCTTATGGATTTTAGCACTTCACTGGAACTCTTTCCCTACAATCCTCTTGCCTACCTCCACCGTGGGAATACTTTTAAAAAATTAGGAGAGATGAAAAATGCTTTAAGGGATTACTCAGTCTACCTGAAGCTCAACCCAAATGCCCCTGATGCTGAGGAAATAAAGAGAGAAATAGAAGAAATAAAGACTAACCTATAATGTGAATTTATTTTAATGACTTTCATAACTGATATTCGAGCATGGGGAAGAAAACAGGAAAGGCACTGGATTCCCGATAAACTTGTTCTCGTGAAAACGGGGAAGTATTCGGGAATGACAAGTGAAACAGGGGAATGAAAGAAAACATGTAGGGATGGCAGAAAAAACATCCAGGGATGATATTCTCTATGGGCAACTAATCCCTGTTCAAGACATACCGAGATAGGATTTACCCTGCCGCCAAAGGGATAAATTCCGGGCATGGATATGAGCTTTGCAGGCAACCCCTTAGCATTTTTACCATTCCCTTAATAAAGATGCTTAATAACATTGTCCTGCTACTTCAAAAACCGCTTACCTCAGATGATCCCATTTCCTGGTAGCAAGCATTTCAAAAGCATCACTTCCCGGTATACCTTTTTCTTTCCGAAGATTTTTCCTGGTGAGATTCTTGTAACCTTCTTAAAAATCAATCACCATCTCTCGATGCTCGTGAAAACCTCTGAATGTCAGTAATACTGATATTTTTCCATTCTTTATGAGAAATACAAAGATGCAAAATTTATCAGTATTTTTTCTTGCTTTTGTAGATAGTGTTTGATAGATTATTACATGTGGTTTGGTTGCATGGGAAAAAACATATTCTATATGATTAGTGATAATTAAGGCTACAGGCTGAAACCTCGTAGCCTTTTTGTTTTTAAATTTTAAAAATAATGAAAGGGGGTGAATTTAGAATGGCAACTGGAACAGTAAAATGGTTTAACGATAAGAAAGGATTCGGTTTTATTTCTCAGGAAAATGGAGAAGATGTTTTTGTGCATCAAACCTCGATCCAATCTGAGGGGTTCAGGACTCTTGCAGAGGGAGATAAAGTAGAATTTGAAATCGTAAAAGACCAAAAAGGCTACAAGGCCGCAAAAGTCGTCAAATTATAAATTTATTGAAAAGCGCACTCTTATATTTCACAGTATAATCAATTGCAATAGTCTTGGTGTTTAAAAATATGGAGTTGTCACTTAAATTATAATTATAATTACGATGCCAAGACCCCAATATCTGTTGAGGATATTGGGGTTTTTTATTTACTGTGTTTGAATAAAATAGGGAGCAATCATCAAAAGGAGGAATTATAGAATGAAATACACAATTCTTTTACTCGTTTTTATTATTCTTTCTGGATGTGCTTCTGGAGAGAAAAAAAAGGCGTTAGAATATTTACCTCCTGATGCTCCGGTACAGGAGATTTATATGACTGCGCGACAATTTGAATTTACACCTGATATAATTCATGTCAAACAAGGCACTCATGTTGTTTTGGAGATAGAGAGCCTTGATGTTACTCATGGCTTTAAGCTCACTCAGTATGGAATTAATGTGACCATTCCTGCAAAAACAAAAACTACCGTTGAGTTTTATGCTCAGGAACCCGGAACATATCCTTTTAAATGTGCCCACTTTTGCGGCGTTGGACATTTTGGAATGAACGGAAAACTTATTGTAGAGTGATGAGAAAAGGGTAAAGAATGTGAATATTCTCATTATTGTCACAAATCGCTATAGCGGCCCTGTACCAGTTATGCCTATTGGCGCGTGCCTGGTTGCAGAGGCCGCAGAGCGTGCTGGTTATACAGTCAATGTCTTGGACTTGATGTTTGAATCAGACCCACTCCATACTGTGGAGTTAGCATTGATTAAGATAAAACCAGACATTGTTGGCCTTTCCATTCGAAATATCGACAATAATGATATGCAAAATCCGGTAGCATTTTTCAAGGATTTAGAACCTCTTGTAAACAGTATTCGTAATAAGACAAAAGCAACCGTTATCCTGGGAGGCTCTGCAGTTGCTGTAATGCCTGAAGAATTGCTTCGCTATACAAGAGCGGATTGGGCAGTGCTAGGAGATGGAGAGATTGTCTTTCCTCAGCTATTAGGGACTCTTTCAAAAGGTGAGGCGCCGAATAAGATACCCGGTATAGCATACCTTGAGGATGATAATTTCAAAAGAAATACCGGGTATGTAGCCCGCTTTTTAGATGGTTATCTCGTTCCTAATTTTCATCGGTGGATTAATGTGCGCGCCTATCTGTCCAGATTATCTACCGTTCCCATTCAAACCAAACTTGGATGCCATTTCAAATGTGTATACTGTACCTATAGAAAAATCGAAGGACATGATTACCGTTTATGTGACCCCAAAGCTATCGTTCATGCTATTAAACACCTCACCTCCCAAGGACTGCGGGATATCGAATTTGTTGACAATGTGTTTAATTCTCCTTATGATCATGCAGTAAAGGTATGTGAAGACCTTGCCCGTGTTCGACTTAATGTTCGCCTCCAAAGCCTGGAGTTGAATCCACTCTTTATCGACGAAGATCTTCTTATGGTAATGGAGCGGGCCGGTTTTGTTGGTATTGGGATTACTGTTGAAAGTGCATCTGGTGTTGTCCTTGAGGGACTTAGCAAGGGTTTTACCGTGAAAGACGTCTATAATGCAGCCCAAATTATCCAACGTCACCGGTTGCCTTGCCTTTGGATCTTTATGCTCGGTGGTCCATGCGAAACAGAAGAAACAGTTCGGGAAACTTTACGTTTTGCAGAGCAATGTATACATCCGAGAGACATCGTATTTTTCAATATAGGAATTCGGATATATCCCGGAACCGAACTTGAACATATTGCACGAAAAGAAGGAGTCTTGACGCTTTCTTCACCGGAAATGCTTGATCCGGTGTTTTATGTTTCCCCTACCCTTGATCAGGATTGGCTTATAGATAAGATGCATCACACTCTGGCCACGCACATGAACTATATCGACTCGAATTCTATTGGTTTATCAATTCTACCAGCAATTAATCGTTTGGGATACAGATTAGGAGTTAGGACTCCCTTGTGGAGATACACACGTTCTATTCGGCGTATACTGAGGTTTTTAAGAATAGATACATAAAGATGACCTGTGATAAGATAACGGCTTCAAACTTCTTAAAGGAAGATGTTTCCATAGCATCAATAGCAGTTGCTACGCCACCTTTTCATATAAGCCAGGCCCAGGCTGAAGCGTTTCTTATGAAATATTACTCAGATAAACTGAGTCAAAGAAGCTTATCGATTATGCGGAGAGTTTTTGCTCATCCAAGTGTATCGAACCGATATCTTGCTGTCGAAGATATCGAATGTCTTGTGAACGAAAACCCTGATGACCGTATTGCGCGTTTTACCAATTGGGCAGTTGGTCTTTCCTCTCAGGCGATTACGAATGCCCTTATCCAGGCTGGATTGACTGTAAATGATGTGTCGGGACTTGTGGTTAACACGTGTACCGGCTATATTTGCCCTGGCATATCAACCTATCTTATAGAACGATTGGGATTGTCTCATCAAGTACAAGCTTATGATTTGGTTGGCAGTGGTTGTGGAGGGGCAATTCCGAATTTGCAAATATGCAAAGGGCTGGTTAGTGGATCAATCGATAGTGTGATTGTAAGTGTTTCGGTGGAGATTTGCAGCGCCACATTTCAAATGTCTGATGACTTGAGTTTGATAGTTTCGAATGCAATCTTTGCGGACGGTGCGTCTGCAACCATATTGTGCCAGCGTTCAAAAGGATTGGCTTTAGTTGGTTCAGCAAGCCTTTACGATCCTCAATATCGTAATGATATACGTTATATCTATAGGAATGGTCAACTCCATAATCAAATTTCTGTTCTCATACCGGAAATAGCAAGTAAAACGGTTGCGAGGGTAGTGATGGATCTTTTGAAACCAAGAGGATTACGGATTGAAGATATACAGCATTGGGTCTTTCATCCGGGAGGGGAAAAGGTAATTAATGCAATCAGAAATGAACTTGGAATTTCCGAAACACATTTGAAAGCAACCCGTGATATTTTAGCCCGGTATGGTAATATGTCTTCGCCTACGGTATGGTTTGTGTTGCAGGAGATTTTGGAGAAAGGAATAGCACCTGGTGACTGGTGCATCATGGTAGCTTTTGGCGCCGGGCTTTGTGCACATGCTTTCCTTCTGAAAGCATCATAATAAAGAAAGAATTACTGTAGGTACTCAAGGATTATCATGATAAAATTTGGCGATAATGGCAACAAAAAAGGCAACTCTTTTGAGTTGCCTTTTTTGTTATTTTTAAGGAATACATTATTACGTTAAGCAATTCTTGCTTATTGTACTAAATGTCCCTCTTTCTTTTTTTCTTCTTTCTTTTCTTCTGTTATTATCTGTACGAGATGTCCTTCTTTCTTTTTCTCTTCTTCCTTCTTCTCTGTTGTCATCTGTATTAAGTGACCCTCTTTTTTCTTCTCCTCTTTCTTCTCTTCTGTCGTTACTTGTATGAGGTGTCCTTCTTTCTTTTTTTCTTCTTTTTTCTCTTCTGTTACTAATTGTATGAGGTGTCCACCTTCCTTCTTCTTTTCCTCTTTCTTCTCCTCTGCTGTAACAGAGCTTACAAATACCGTATTTAATACACCACTATAGGCTAACGCACCAGCAAAAGCAACACTAAGACCCAACTTTTTCAACATTTCCTTCTCCTCCTAGATCAGGAAAAAACATCCCGTGCTTCTGAGAACACTCTCAGCATAGCTACTGGGGTAGTTACGTTTTAACTACAGCAATATATTTTCGAAAGAAACTTGATTTCCCGAGAATAAACCTAACATGTAGAGATTCTCAAGCGAAAAAACTAATTTAATATTCTATAAAATTACTTAGTATATTGTCAAACATTTTTTAGTTAACAAAACAGGAAGAATCCAATCAATTGATACTTAGCCCTCGCTTAATAAACGGTCAAATCTTTCTCTCCAATCCCTGTACTCAGCTACATAATTAAACCCGCAAACATTATTTATTCTTCTGCCCTGTAATACGTTATTAATTGTAGCTGCACATTGCTTAGTTTCTTCTTGCGGGCCAAAAGGGTTAAATTGCATATCAGTTTTTTTAAAAAAGACATAGTCACAAATGAATAAAACATCCTCAAGAAAATACAAGGTGAAGCCTGGTGTGTGGCCTCCGATATGGAATGCCTCAATGTAGGATCGAACAAAATTTTCTTTAAAGGTTGTATCAAAAGTGAATCCCCGACAGATATTATGAGAAGAATCAAGCGTATGGATCCATACCTGGGAATGGAAAAAATTGCGGTATTGATTACTTGCACCAAGAAAGTGATGGTGGGTAAATGTAATGACGTCTGCCGTTTTTAGATTCCTGTCGAAGCATGAAGGACAATCTACCCAGAAGACTTTCCCACCTGTCTCGATACGATAAGCGGCGTGTTCTAGTCCGAGAGGCGGCACGGAGTTTAAGCGTGTCACTTTTTCGTTTATCAGAGTACCTTCCACTTTAAACCTTGTAGAGCACTCTTCTGAGGTGATAAACTTTTTTTTTGGCGCTCCGCAGAATGGGCAAAAGTCTGGATGGTAATTTACCATATTGTAACCACATACGATGCAGACATATTGTTCCTCTTGCATAATCTCCTCTTGGTTATTTCTATTTGTTTCGTGCCATAAAAATCTCAGTAGAGAAACAATTTGAGGGCGATTGAGATATAGAATGGTGGTATAAGAAGATAGTTTTTCTATATCTTATATAAATTAACCTCCGGTTATCTGCATCCATTCCGGCCATTCTGGCCATTTCGGACGGGCAGTTTCATGACAAGCAAAACATGCATTTTTTAACATGGTGTCAAAATTTTTATATGTTTCAACAATATTTTGTTTTTTAACATTTTCAGCAATGTTCATTGCAGCATCAACAATGCTTTTTGAATATTGTTCAAAGTCCTTTTTTACTGTAGTTACTTCTTCGGGATTGTTTGGGTCTTTGCCCGTTTCTTTGAACCACTCTCCAATCTTCCCATCCTCCGGAAAGAAATTTCTCATGATACTTTTACTAGTTTCAGCTACTGCATTGGATTCCTTAGATACGGTATTATGATCCCCCGCCATTATAGCATCGAATATCTTAGACATATGAGAGCTAATCATCCGCATGAGTTCACGGGTTGGAGAAGGCTTTTCCTTATGATAAGATTCGATATTATTACTCAGAGTCGTACCAATATTCCATGTATAGGGATAGGATATAGCTCCTGCAGCTAGGGTAAATAGACAAATTAACATAAAACGTTTTTTCATTATCCATCTCCTTTCTTAAATTGGACTTGTTATGCGAATCGTGTGACGTTGTTATTATTAATTTGTTACTTAATGGAGCATCTTAATAAAATGTATAATAATTTTCGTCAGCACCCAAGGTTTGCAGATGTTGGCGGAAATCGTCGAGGGTTGCCTTGAGGTGGCTCATTTCGTGGCGGTCGGCCCAGTCCAGCCGCAGC
>JAANMY010003515.1_pt1 | contig 12883 bp, 9 predicted proteins | sample 7279691 | NCBI WGS metagenome assembly JAANMY01 (sample SAMN14094543, study PRJNA606508) | bioreactor metagenome | isolation source: A lab-scale SPAN reactor treating ammonium-rich wastewater day 388 | place: Ireland: Galway | collected 2018-02-07
AACAGGAACTGTCCGGTGTGCATTGTCAAGTCCTTTCCACGGTGGGGCGTGAAAAAGACTAGCAGAAATTGGCCGGCCCCGCGGAAATCGATGCGGCTGTGGAATCGTCATAACTCATTCCCGGACGCGATGTTGTACCATTACCAAGACAGATGAACGGGACAGTAGTGTGCTGATCTATCAGTTTGGCCCGTGGCGTGGTACTGCTCGGCCCGAGCCGGCGGAACAGTCTCGTTTGGCATTCACCCGATCTCGCGGGCAATCCGCTCTGCCAGCTTGCGGTTCCTCTCGGCGTAGATCTGGGCCGCTTCGACCGTGTCTCCCAGTGATGCCGCGGTCCCCTCGATCCCGTAGTGCTCTCGGATCTCGGTCGCCCGCGCATGTCGGATCATCAACACGCTCCACACCGGCACGCCGATCTTCTTGCACGTTCGCCGCACCGCTTGCTGGAAGGTGTTGACGGTGTACCGGCTCTTCGGAGCCCGGCGCGGGTTCGCCTTGCGCTTCCGGTACAGCTCGCTCGACGTTCGTTTCGTCTTCCGTTCGGCGGCGCGCCGGGACTGGTACTCGGCCCGCGACGCCCGCGGCGAGAACAGGTACGCCTGCGGGTCGCCGCCGAGGAACTGGCGGATGACGTCTTGGCAGCGCGGGCCGAGCGGGATCACCCGGTCGTGGACCGACGACATGGTCCTCGTGTCCACGCGCCATTGGTTCTTGTGGGTGGCCGGTCTGTACGTCCAGACGTCGCCGTCCATCTTCACGTCGCAGGCCCGCAGGATGACCGCGTCTTCCGCCCGACAGTTGCTGTACCGCATGAGCTGGATCATGGCGGCGACGGGCCGCGGGAGGTGGGGCAGCGTGGCGTCCACGGTTGCCCAATCGACGGGCCGGACGCCGTCGCTCTCCCGTGCGTCGCACCGCCCGCGCGCGAGGGACGCGACGGTGTCGAGCGTATCGACGACTGTGACCGGAATCTTCTGCATCGACGCGGCCCACCGGAAGACGCGGCGGATGCGGTTGACCCGGTTGTTGATGACCGTCCGGCACAACCCGGCGTTGACCATCTCGTCCCGGACGGCGCGCAGGGCGAGTGGCCCGAACTCGACGGCCTGGGTGTGGCCGTACAGCCGCCGCAGGGGCCGCAGGGCGTCGCGGAAGTTGTCGGCCTCCCGCGTCGGCGTCCCGTCGGGGTGGCGGTAATAGCTTTGCGCGTGCTCCCAGAAGGCGAGGATCAGTTCGCTGACGGTCAACGCCGCTGGAGCCCGGGCAGAGAAGGGCTTGCCAGGAGTTGGCTGGGGTTCGGGCAGGCGGCTGCCATTGGCAAGCCACTCGGCGAGGACGCGCTGGTACTCGATCCGGCTCTCGGGGCTGTTCCACTTCCCGAGGTGCACGGACGTTCCGAAGAGGACGGCGACGGCCTGGCCGGACGCCTTGTGGAGGCGGTACGATGGGATGCGGGGTTTGCGGGGTATGTGCGACTCGTTCCCTTGGGGAAAGTGAGTAGACTACTCACTTGGCAAGGGGTTCAGGGCCGCACTTCCGACCGTTGGAAGGTACGCTTAACTCGTGTTCGGCGTTCGACTTCTGTCAAGAGCGGGCGATGGGATTCGAACCCACGACGTCCAGCTTGGGAAGCTGGCATTCTACCACTGAATTACGCCCGCGGCTTAGTTGTTGTGAGGGTTTCGGAAACCTCTTTTATACCTCCGCCTGATTGTTACCTCAGTTTCAGCATCGGCGCTCGCCACACCACCCTGAGGAGTTTATTGTAGCCAACGGATTCCAGCGTGCAAGAGACTTCCCTGGTTTTCGGAGGCGGTTGCGCGGCCGGGAGTCGCTGGTTTCTCACCAGATCAGACAAGAATTGTGCTTCTTCACTCCGGCGTGATGGTCCCCCCATCCGTGGGCCGGGGCGTTCAGGGCCGGGTGCCGGTCAGGCGCTCGTAGGCCTCCAGGTACTTGGCGCGCGTCCGCTCGACCACCTCGGCCGGCAGCGGCGGCGGCGGACTGTTCTTGTCCCAGGCCGTCGTTTCGAGCCAGTCGCGCACGAACTGCTTGTCGAACGACGGTGGGTTCGCCCCCGGCTGGTACTGGTCTGCCGGCCAGAACCGCGAACTGTCCGGCGTCAGCACCTCGTCGATGAGGATCAGTTCCCCGTCCGGCAGGCGCCCCCACTCGAACTTTGTATCGGCAATGATGATGCCGCCCTGCTGGGCGTACGCTGCCGCCCGACGGTAGATCTCGATGCTGCGCCGCCGCAACTCGTCCGCCGTACCGAGGCCGGTGATCTTGACCATCTCCTCGAAGGGGATGTTGATGTCGTGGCCCGATTCCTCCTTGGTGGCGGGCGTGAAGATCGGCTCCGGCAGCCGGTCCGCCTCCTGCAACTCCGGCGGCAGGGCAATCCCGCAGACTGTCTGGTTCTTGCGGTACTCCTTCCACCCCGACCCGACAAGGTAGCCGCGCACGACGCACTCGACCGGGACTACCGTCGTCTTGCGCACGAGCATGGTGCGCCCGTGCAGGACGTCGGCCTGGGCGGCGAACGCCGGCCCCATCTCGTTCAGATCGGTGCTGAGGTAATGGTTCGGCACCTTGAGGTAGTGGAGCCAGTACAGGGTCAGGCCGGTCAGGACGCGGCCCTTGTCCGGAATGCCGGTCGGCAGCACCCAGTCGAAGGCGCTGATGCGATCGGTGGCGACGATGACCAGGCGGTCACCCAGATCGTACACGTCGCGCACCTTGCCGTGACGGCACGGGTAGCCCTCGACCTGGCTCTGAAGCAGGGGTTGCTGCATGAACGTGCGACCTCTCTCGTCAGGGGATCGCGGCCGGGTCATTCCAGGGCGCGCGACGGGCGGGGGTAGCGCGATGGGGGTTGCGCCCGGTGATGTTCTCGTGACGGCGCAGGTGGAAGTCGTCAGGGGTTTGCGAATGAAGTGGTCGAGGTGGGACTCGAACCCACACGCCCTTTCGGACAGAGGATTTTGAGACCTCCGCGTATACCATTCCGCCACTCGACCTGTAGAATTAACTACTCTCTTTCTCCAAGGTTTCAGAGTCCCCACTCATGAAGCGCAGGCGCTGCACCGATGGGCAGATCAGCAAGGCCGTTCAGTTTGCTGAGATTCTGGTTGAGAACTCAACCTGCACCAGCACTCCACTTCTGAAACGTCGGCCCTTGAAAGTCGGTCTCCTCGCAAACTGCTGTTCCGAGTGTGGGTTGGCCCCGCTGTGGCAAGGTAAGCCGCTCGTGCTGGTTCTCGATCACAGGAACGGGAACCGTTCGGATCACCGCTTCGAGAACCTTCGGCTCCTGTGTCCGAACTGCAACAGTCAGCAGCCCACCTTCGCTGGCCGAAACAGAGGCCGGTACGCCTCCTGCTGAGGGAGAACGATGGTAGCTCCTGACAGCTTCTCCCCTCGTAACTTTACGCGACCGGCCAGCCCTGTCAATCCTGCCCGCCCTCGGGCGCCTTCAGTTCCTCGACCTGCGGCAGATCCTTGAGGCTGCGCAGACCGAACGCCTGCAGGAATTTCTTCGTCGTCCCATACAGCACCGGGCGACCCAGCGAGTCGTGCCGGCCGACGATGCGCAGTAGACCCTTCTCCATCAGGACGCGCAGCACCTCGCCGCACTGGACTCCGCGGATCCCCTCGACATCGGCGCGCACGATCGGCTGGCGGTACGCGACGATCGCCAGCGTCTCGCGCGCCGCCCCGGTCAGGCGCAGATCGTGGCCGCCGCGCCGCAACCGCACCAGCCAGCGGTGGTACTCCGGGCGTGTCAGCAGCTGAAATCCGCCCGCCACCTCCGCGACCTGGAACGCGGTCCCGTCGAGATCGTACAGCGTCTGCAACCGCTTCACGAGCCGCCGCGCCTCGCCGCCGTCCGGCAGACCGGCAGCCGTCGCCAGTTTCCGCACCGTCAGCGGCTCGTCGGCGGCGAGCAGGGCCGCTTCCACCAGCGCCAGGCGCGGGTCGCGCGTCAGTTCGCCCGCGGCCGCCGGTTCTCTGCCGTCGGACTCGGTGAGCCGGTACGCGGCCGGCAGTCGGTGGTCGGCCGGCACGCGGTCCGGCCGGCGGTGCAACTCGGGGCCGCGAAGAGGTCGCAGGTGCCCGCGCATCGGGGTCGTCGCTCCGTGAGGTCCGCACGCTTGCCAACTTTCCGCATGTGCATACAGTAACGCCCATCATCCCGCCCGACCAGAGCGGGTCCAGGCCGGAGAAGGAGCTGCCAGCGGTGCCAGAGTTCCTCAGCGATATCTTCGAGTCCCCGTACTGGCCGTTCATCCTCGCTCTTATCGCCGCGGTGGCGCTGATCACCTTCATGCTGGTGTCGGCCATCTTTTCCGTATGGCTGGAGCGCAAGGTGGCCGGCCGCATCCAGGACCGCCTCGGCCCGACGCGCGTCGGCGGCAAGTTCGGGTGGCTGCAGACCCTGGCCGATGGGATGAAGCTCCTCGTCAAGGAGGACATCATCCCGGCCTCGGCCGACCGGCTGCTGTTCCGGTTCGGTCCGTACATCGCCCTGGCCGGGTCGTTCCTCGCGTTTCTCGCCCTGCCGTTCGGCAACGGCGTCGTCGCCCGCGAGATGAATGTCGCCGTTTTCTTCATGCTCGCGGTCATGTCCACCGAGGTGTTCGGCATCATCCTCGCCGGGTACGGGTCGGGTAGTAAGTGGTCGCTGTTCGGCGGCATGCGTGAGGCGGCCCAGATGGTCAGCTACGAGGTGCCGATGGCTCTGTGCGTTCTCGTCCCGGTCATCGTCACCGGAACGATGAACCTCAGCGCGTTCGTGCGCGTCCCGGCCGATGCCGCCTGGTACGCCTCGCCCAGCCTGGTGTGGAACTGGTACGTCTTCAACGACCCGTTCACGTTCGCCGCGTTCTGGTGCTACTTCACCTGCGCGACCGCCAGCTGCAAGCGTGCCCCGTTCGACCTGGCCGAGGCCGAGAGCGAACTGGTGGCCGGCTTCCATACCGAGTACAGCGGGTTCCGGTGGCTGTCGCTGTTCATGGCCGAGTACGGCAGCATGTTTGCCGTCAGCGGGATCGCCAACATCCTGTTCCTCGGCGGCTGGCACCTCGGGTTCCTGCCGGTCGATCTCACGTACTTGCTCGGCGGCTTCCTCGGCAACGTCGTCAACGTACTGGTGTTCATCGTCAAGGGGTGGACGCTGGTGTTCGTCATGATGTGGGTGCGCTGGACGCTGCCGCGGCTGCGCATCGACCAGGTGATGATGACGTGCCTGAAGTACCTGCTGCCGATCAGCTGCGTGCTGCTGCTGGGCGTGTGCCTGTGGCGCCTGTTCGTGCCGGAGATGATTCAGGTCTACTTCCCATATGTGCTGACGGCGGTCTCACTGGCGCTGATCGTGCTGGTGCTGTGGAAGATCGCGACGTGGTTCAGCGCCCCGCCCGGCACCGCGATGCCCGGCATGTGGCGGAACGCCAGCGCGACGGGGTATCAGGGAGCGAAGCAGTAAAGAGGAGGGGGCTGGGGGTCATATGAAAGCCCGCCCAAAGCCCATAGACCCCTGATTCAGAGGTTGCGATGGAAGACATCCGGCCGTTCCTGTTCTGGACGATTGCCCTGCTGACGTGCCTGTGCGCGGTCGCCGTCCTGGTGTCGCAGAACATCGTGCGGGCGGCGACGTGGCTGCTGTTTTCCCTCGGCGGGGTGGCCGGGCTGTTCTTCCTGCTCGGGGCCGACTTCGTCGGGGCGACGCAGCTGCTCGTCTACGTCGGCGGCACCCTGATCCTGGTCGTGTTCGCGGTCATGCTGACGGCCCAGGGGCCGTTCATCACGATGAAGACGGGCATGGCCGAGTGGGCCATCTCCGGCCTGGTCGGCATGCTGCTGCTCGGCGTCCTCAGCGTTAGCGCCCTCTCGGTCGGCGACCCGACGAAGGAGCCGCGGCCGGAGGTGGTCGCGAAGTACGGCCAGAAAACGACACTGCTGGCCGCCGCGGAGAAACAGCACCCGAAGGAAGAGCCCGCCGCGGTCGCTCCGTACAGCGACGTTCTCGGCCAGGGGCTCCTCGGTATCGGCGTCGGCCCACCGCGTCGCGAGGGCAACGGGGTGGCGCGCACGCACTACTTCCTGCCGTTCATCCTCGTCTCGGTCCACCTTCTCGTGGTGCTGATCGGGGCCGCGTACCTGGCCCGGGCCAAGCGCCGGACCCTGGCCCGGGGGCGGACCGCGGACCTCGTCGAGACGGGAGACGTGTCATGACCGAGCCCGGCCTGGAAGCGTACCTTATCGTCGGCGTCGTCCTGTTCGTCTGCGGCGCCCTGTGCATGGCGACCAAGCGCAACGCCATCGGCATCCTGATCGGCGTCGAGCTGGTCCTCAACGCGGCCAATCTGAACTTCGTCGCCTTCGCGCACTACAACCCGGCGTTCGAGGTCGAGGGGATGACGTTCGCGCTGTTCGTCATCGTCCTCGCCGCGGCCGAGGCCGCCATTGCGCTGGGCATCGTCCTCAATTTCTACAACAACCACATGACCGTGGACGTGGACACGGCCGAGGAACTGAAAGGGTAGCGCTCGGGTTCAAGCCCACGGGTGGCGTCCCGTGAGTCAAGTCTCCGGGACCACGCCCACGGGGCGCCATCCGTGGGCTTGAACCCGAATCCTGACCCCTCCAAAGTGGGGATTGCCGTTATGCCGGAGTTCCTCGAACGCCATCCCGGGCTGCTCTACGTCATCGCGACCCTGATCCCGCTGGCGTCGTTCCTGCTCCTGCTGCTGGCCGGGCTGCTGCGCAACTTCGGGCGCAGGTCGCCGGAGGGAAGCCTGGGGCACAACCTCTACCGGGTAATGGGCGGCGAGACGCCCGGCCGTGGGGCCGCCTACGTCGCCACCGCCGCCATCTTCCTGGCGTTCGTGTGCAGCCTGACCGGGTTCATCTGGCACCTGCAGGACAGCCACCACATCGCGGAAGAAGCGCCCCAGCTGCGCAAGAAGATCGCCCGCCTGGTCCACGAGCGCGACCACGCCGAGACCGACAAGCAGGCGGAGGATCTCGGCAAGCAGGCCAACACGCTCCAGAAGGAACTGGCCGAACTGGAGGATCGCTGGGCCGGCAGCATCGCCTGGGCGTCGGTCCACCCGCGCGGCGTGAGCGACCCGGGGCAGGCGTCCCAGCTCCGCGTCGGCTACAAGATCGACAACCTGGCGACCCTCATGTTCCTCATGGTGACGTTCATCGCCACCCTCATTCACCTCTTCTCGATCGGCTACATGACCGACGAGACGAGGGCGGTCGTCGAGGATCACGAGGTCCACGTCGGTCACCACCACCTGCACCGGCGCGGCCGCTTCGGCCGGTTCTTCATGTTCCTGTCGCTGTTCTGCTTCTCGATGCTCAACCTGATCCTGGCGGACAATCTGTTCCAGGTGTTCGTTAGCTGGGAGCTGGTCGGCGTCTGCTCGTACCTGCTGGTCGGGTTCTACTATGAGCGGCACAACGCCGCGAACGCCGCCAACAAGGCGTTCATCACCAACCGCGTCGGCGACGCCGGGTTCATCATCGGCCTGCTCATCCTCTGGACCTACGTCGGCACGTTCAACTTCGAGAAGATCTTCCAGCGCGTCCGCAGTCCCGAAACGGCCATGAACCCGGCGACCCACAAGCCGGACACGCCGGCCTGGGCGCACCAGATCGTCCGGGCCGAGATCACCACCGACCGCAAGGGCGCGAACCCCACGCTGTACCCGCTGCCGGCGGAAGGCGCCGTCGGGCTCAACGGCTATGCCGTCCTGTTTCCGCGCGACCAGAGCGACAGCCACTTCATGGCCCTCGGTCCGAAGGGTCGCAAGACGGCTCGCTACCACGCCAGCCCCGCGGCGGACGAGTACAGCGCCATGCCCTACTGGCTGCTCGTCGTGGCCGGGCTCGGCATCTTCCTCGGCTGCGTCGGCAAGTCGGCCCAGTTTCCGCTGCAGGTGTGGCTGCCCGACGCGATGGCCGGTCCGACGCCCGTCAGTGCGCTCATCCACGCGGCGACGATGGTGGCGGCCGGCGTGTACCTCGTTGGCCGCACGTACCCGCTGTTCACGCCGGAGGTACTGCTCGTCATCGCCTACACCGGGGCCATCACTCTGTTCGTGGCGGCGACGGTCGCGCTGGTGATGACCGACATCAAGAAGGTGCTGGCCTACTCGACCGTCAGCCAGCTCGGGTACATGATGCTCGGTCTCGGGGTCGGCGGCTGGGTCGCCGGCCTGTTCCACCTGATCACGCACGCCTTCTTCAAGGCCCTCCTGTTCCTGGGCTCCGGCAGCGTCATCTACGGCTGCCACCACCAGCAGGAGATGACGAAGATGGGCGGGCTGTACCCGAAGCTGAAGATCACGGCGCTGACCATGCTCGTCGGCTGCCTGACGATCGCTGGCACGCCGCTGTTCAGCGGCTGGTACAGCAAGGACTCGATCATCGCCGCCGCGTTCGGGTACGGCTACGTCAACCCGCAGCATGTGCTGCTGTTCATCCTGCCGCTGCTCACCGCCGGGATCACGACGTTCTACATGTTCCGCATGTGGTTCATGACATTCACCGGCAAGCCGCGCGACCACCATGTTTACGACCATGCCCACGAGTCGCCGTGGGTGATGACGCTGCCGCTCGTCGTCCTGGCATTCTTCAGTATCGTGGTGGCGTGGGGCTGGCCGATCTGGGACGCGGAGGCCAGCGCCCTGGAGGCGCACATCCACCACGCGCAGCCGCACTCGGTCATCGCCGATTTCGGCGGCGTGGCGGGCCTGGACTTCTGGAGCGGCCCGGCCCTGCCGAGCGAGGAGCGGGCGCTGGCGTTCGCGCGCGGCGCGGCCCACCACTTCCACGGGCTGGCCGGCTACCTGGCGCTGGCGCTGACGGGCCTGGGGTTCATCTTCGCCTACCTCGTCTACTATCGCCGGGTGTTCGATCCGGCCGAGGCACGCGAGCAGTTCCCGGGCGTGTACGCCTTCCTGTGGAACAAGTGGTACTTCGACGAGCTGTACAGTGCCCTGCTCGTGCGGCCGGCGCTGGTGGTCGCGTCGTGGTGCCGGCGCTTCGACAACAAGGTGATCGACGGCGCCGTCGATGGGTCGGCAGTCGCGACGGTGCGGGTGGCGCGGGACAGCGGGTGGTTCGACCTGCGCATCGTGGACGGGCTGGTGAACGTGCTGGCGGCGGCGTTCTACGGGTTCGGGTCGCTGCTCCGCAGCGTGCAGACCGGGTATCTGCGCAGCTACGTCGTCTTCCTGGTCGTGGCCGCCGTCGGCATCTGGGTGGTCCTGTCGGCCTGGTTTGGCGCCCCGGCCGCGCCGCCCCCGCCCCCACCGCTCCCATGAACGCCCATGCGCGGCGGCTCTCCCGCGAGTGCAGGGGAGAGGGATAATCTGCTGTGGGCGGAAGTGCTTGAACCTTCACCCACGGGATGCAACCCGTGGGCTTTACCGAGCAATTCAGAACCTGGCGCGAGTGACCCCGTATGGCTGACACCGATCTTCTGTGGATGTCGCTGGTCATCTTCCTGCCCACGCTGTTCGCGCTGGTGCTGCTGGTGCCGCTGTTCTTCCCGCGCGGCAGCGAGGAGTACATGCGCTGGTGGTCGCTGTTCGGGACCGCCGCGACGATGGTGGTCAGCCTGATTCTAACCATCGACTTCCAGTACGGCGTCCTCGACCGCTACAACAAAAGCGATCCGCCTGTTCCCACGACCCTGGCCGAGCGCGCCGAGGGAGACACGGCCCGCCGCGCCGCCGCCAGCCCCGGCGACAGTCAGGATCTCGTCGGGCGCGTGCCGTGGATCAGCCGCTTCAACATCGACTACTTCCTCGGCATCGACGGCATCAGCATGCCGCTGATCCTGCTCACCACCGTCATCAGCTTCCTGGCGATGCTGGCGAGCTGGAACATCGAGCGGCATGTGCGCGGCTACTGCGCGCTGTTCCTGCTGCTCGAAACGGGCATGATCGGCACGTTCCTGGCGCTGGACTTTTTCCTCTTCTACATCTTCTGGGAAGTGATGCTCCTGCCGATGTACTTCCTCATCGGCGTCTGGGGCGGGCCGCGCCGCGAGTACGCCGCCATCAAGTTCTTCCTCTACACCCTGCTCGGCAGCGTCTTCATCCTGATCGCGCTGCTCGGATTCTACTTCACCGACATCCGCGACTTTGTTAACCCCCAGACGGCGGCGAAGGTCCGGACGGAGGTAATCAAGTCGGCGGAGGCGCGGAAGGAGAAGCTGTCCGAGGCGGAGATCGAGCGGCGGGCGCCGGTCAACTCCTTCGATCTGCTCGCCCTGCACCGGGCCGGCGTCGCCGCCCGCGAGATCCTCAACTCGCCGGATCCGCCGGAGGTCGCCCGCCGCCAGGTGGCCGAGCGCATCCTCTACGAGAACCAGAGACGGCTGCTCGCGCCCGAGCGGCTGAAGGAACTGGAGCACGGCGCGCCGGAGCAGAAGAAACAGGTGGAAGCGCAGCTACGCAAGGGGATCACCGAGGAGCGCATCACCGCCGTCGCCGATCGGCTCGACCAGACGTTCTTCACGCCGACGTTCCAGTACATCATGTTCGTCCTGCTGTTCATCGGCTTCGCGATCAAGGTGCCGGTGTTCCCGTTCCATACGTGGCTCCCCGATGCCCACGTCGAGGCGCCGACGCCGATCAGCATGATCCTGGCCGGGGTGCTGCTCAAGCTGGGCGGGTACGGCATCATCCGCATCGCCTACCCGATCTGCCCGTGGGCTGGCGAGGCGCTGGCGATCCCGATCAGCATCTTCGCCATCATCAACATCGTGTACGGGGCGTTCGCGGCGATGGCCCAGACCGACTTCAAGAAGCTGGTGGCGTACAGCTCGATCAGCCACATGGGCTACGTGATCCTCGGCATCGCCGTGTGGACGAGTCCGGAGCGGTCGCAGTACTGGGCGTGGGGCATGAACGGGGCGATGTTCCAGATGATCGCCCACGGCATCACGTCGGCCGGCATGTTCTTCCTCGTCGGCGTGATCTACGACCGGGCGCACCACCGCAACCTCGACAACTTCCGCGGCCTGTACGAGCCGATGCCGGTCTACGGTGGGATCAGCGCCATCATCTTCTTCGCGGCGATGGGGCTACCGGGCATGTGCGGCTTCGTCGGCGAGTTCATGGTGATCCTCTCGACGTGGAACTTCGCCCCGGGCGGGGAGGTGTGGATCGGCCGATTGCTGGCGATCCTGGCCGCGCTGACCGTGGTGCTGACGGCGGCGTACATCCTCTGGACGATCCAGCGCGTCTACTTCGGGACGAACCCGGCGTACAAGGACTACCCCGACATCAACCTGCGCGAGCTGATCACGATCGCGCCGCTGGTGGTGCTGGCGGTGCTGCTCGGCGTGCTGCCGTATCTGCTGCTGAATCTGATGGAGCCGCACGTGACCGGCCTGGTGGAGTCGCTGGCCCAGCTGACGCGCTAGGGGTTAGAGACTGTCCCATATGCGGACATCTGTTCACAAGTGACAGGCCACTGACACCGAAAAACTCTTGGGAATCTGGCGCGCGATCAAAGTTTCACTACGGAACGGCTGTTTGTATGTGGGACAGTCTCTTGGTGGTGCCAAACGAGACAATGCCTGCACCGATTCCACAACCCCGGGATGGCATGCCGCGCTGGACCGCCCAGACCGTTGAGATGGATTCGGCCATCCTGGACCGAATGGAGCGAGCGGTGGCGAAGGTGCGCGAGAGGCTGTTGCGCGCGACCGCAGCGCTGAATCAGGCCAACGTTCCCTATGCCGTGGTCGGTGGGAACGCCGTGGCCTCGTGGGTGGCGACCGTCGATGAAGGCGCGGTCCGGAACACGCGCGACATCGATCTCCTGGTCCGTCGGAGCGATCTATCTGCGATTACAACTGTTCTGGAAAAGGCAGGCTTCGTTCGCGACGAGTTGCTCGATATCGTGATGTTCCGCGACGGTCCAGAGGGCAAACCAAGTGAGGCTGTCCACCTCCTGTTTGCTGGTGAGAAGACGCGCCCCGATCATCTTCTGCCGGCGCCGGAGATTCAGACCGTCGAGGATCCAGCTAACTTCCGCGTGATCGCTCTCGAATCGCTGGTAGCGATGAAGCTGATGTTCAACCGGCGGAAGGATCAGGTTCACGTTCTGGACATGATTGGCGTGCGGCTGATCGATGCGTCGTGGCTGCCGAAACTGCCGCCGGAATTGGCGGAGCGGTTGAAACAGATCCTTGACACACCGGATGCTTAACAGGCCCGCGATTCTCTCGGTCGGCAGTTCGCTGATTGCTGACCCCTGAGCGCCACACGAGACCCCGACATGAACGCCAAAACCATCGAGGATCTGCAGGCGAGCCTGGGCATCGACCTGACGGCGTTCCTGCCGGAAGTGATCCTGTGCGGCACGATCGTCATCCTCCTGTTCGTCCGCCTGTTCCGCTGGTTCGACCGCGTCCACCTGGGCACCATCGCCCTGGTGCTGACCCTGTACGCCCTCTACGTCAGCCTGGCCCAGTGGAACGGCTGGGCCTACGACCCGCGCCGCAGCGACGAGGGCCAACTGTCGGCGTTCGGCGGGATGCTCGTCTACGATAACTTCCTGATCTTCGTCCGCCTGTTCCTGTACGGCTTCACCGCCCTGATCATCTGGCTGACCCTGCTGACCGGCATCCCGGACGTCGAGGACTCCGCCGACTTCCACGTCCTGCTTCTGGGGGCGGCCGTCGGCATGGCAATGATGGCGTCGGCCAACCACCTCATGATGGTGTTCATCGGCATCGAGATGGCGAGCCTGCCGAGCTACGCCCTGGCCGGGTTCCTCAAGGGCCGGCGGCGCAGCAGCGAGGCATCGCTCAAGTACGTCGTCTACGGCGGCGGGTCGGCCGGCATCA
>JAANMY010003522.1_pt1 | contig 12864 bp, 4 predicted proteins | sample 7279691 | NCBI WGS metagenome assembly JAANMY01 (sample SAMN14094543, study PRJNA606508) | bioreactor metagenome | isolation source: A lab-scale SPAN reactor treating ammonium-rich wastewater day 388 | place: Ireland: Galway | collected 2018-02-07
GTGATGGGCAGCGCCGCGCTGTAAGCCGTCAATGTCACCTTGCTAAACTCCAGGTAGCCTTTGTCCAGCGTTACGGCCGTGCCCACCTGGAAGCTGGCGACGCCGGTGGGTGTGGTAAAGCTGCCGTTCACGCTTTGGGGGTCATCATAGGCGCCCGTATTTTGCCACACGTTGACTATCGTACCATTGCTGTACTTGATGAACAAACGGGCAGCATTCGCGCCGTTCACATGCCCATTAACCTGCGCCGCCAATGTGTGCATCTGCCCCGGCCGGGCGGCGATGGGGGCGCTGAGGCTGGTCAGCTTGATGGACTCAAAGGCTAGCCACCCTTCGTCCAGCACCGTCATCAAGCCGACGCGCACCTGGGTGGCTGTCGGGTGGCTGACGCTGCCGCTGTGGGTGAGCGGTGTGGTGGGCCGGTTGTAAGCGGCGGTCTGCCAGATGGGGCTGACGGCCAGCAAATTCCCCTGGCTGTCATAGAAGTGGGCTGCCAACCGGCCGCTCACCTGTCCCGCCGGCCCATCCAATTCCCCGCGCACGGCTGCCGACAAGTCAAGCGACTGCCCCGGCGCAACGGGAACCGGCTGGCTGAGCGCCGTCAGCGTCACCCGGTCATACAACAGCCAGCCATCTTCCACGTCATTATCCACGCTGGCGGCCAGGCCAATGCGCAGGTGCGCGGTGTTGGATGGGGTGGTAAAGCTTCCGCTTTGCAGGGCGGCCGGGACCTGGCTGTAATCCACGCCTGCCCAGACGGTATCGGCCCCAATCCACGCCCCGCCGCTGTTGTAGTAGGCGACGACCAGCGCCGCGCTTTCCTGCCCGGCCGCGGGTGCGTCCCCGGCGACCAGCGCCGCCAGTTCATACGTCTGCCCGGCCTGGACGGGGATGGCGCTGCTCAGGTTGGCCAGGGTGACGCCATCCAGCCGCAGCCGGCCGCCCAACCGCGCGCTCTCCAGGATAAGTTGGAAATGGGTCGTGTTTGGCGGGATGGTAAAGGTGCGGTTCACCGCCTGCCAACTCCCCGGTTCTGGCTCCTCCCCGGCGCCGCTCGTCCACACCGGCGTATCCGGACCATTGGGCGTTGCCCCATTGTAGAAGCGCAGCAGCAGCCGCGCCGGCGCGCCGAAAGCGGCGTCCGCATTGAGGAAAGCGCGCAGGTGGTACGCCTGGCCGGGGGTGGCCGGGAAAAGCCCCGTCTGGCTGACCCCGCCCGCCTCGTTGGTGAACAAGAACCCGGCGCTGCCGTCTCGGCCCATATCTGCCTGCCAGAAAGCGGTCCCGGCCGGGTACTTGTCATGGGCAAACACAGCCCACTCCTCTGCTTGCGGCGGGAGGATGTATATCTTCTCAAAGTCCCAGGCTGCCAGGATGTCACTTGTGTCGGCGTCTATCACTACAATATCGTCCAGCGCCGCCCACCCATTGCTGAAGGCGCTGCTGAACCACAACTCTATCTCGGTCGCCGTGGCGGGTGGGGTGTGGTTGGTTTCGATCAGCTTCCAGCCATTTGTGCTGTCGCCGCTCGACCAGAGCGGGAATTCGCCCAGATACTCCCCGCCCCGTTCGCCGCCATAATAGCGCGCGCTGACGGCAAAGCCCCCGGCGCTGCCCTCCGTTTGCCATTGGCTGTGCAGCCAGAATTGCAGTATCACCTTGTACGTGTCTATGGCAATGCGTGGAGAAACCAGATTCACAGCCCCCAGGTTGCTGAGAGCAACGCTGGCATTGCCGCTGTGCGGCGCGGCCGGGCCGGCGTCGCCGCGCCAGATGGAAGTGGCCGGGAAGTTGCGGTCCTCCGCGGCGACCCAGCCAGATTCCGTCTCGAAATCTTCAGTAAAGACAATGTTGGACTGGTCATCGGTGAATCCCAAACGGATAACCATATCGTCAACGGCCGCAAACCCATTCACCCCGGTGCCCCCCCAACGCAAATAGCTGGGCTGCGCCGAACCGGAGGGCATTACAAAGACCGCGGAGATAGGCTGCCATCCGTCATTGGTTGCTGCCCCTGACTCCCAAAGCTTCATCCCTTGCGCGGGGTCACCAAAGGGAAGCACCTCTAAATAGACTGCGCCATCCAGCAGGTGCGGGTTGACCCAGGCTTCTACCCTATACGTCTGCCCCCCCACTAACGGAATGGGTGGGCTGGTCAGGTCGCCGGCGGCCAGGTTATGCAGCGTCAGCGCCGTCCCGTTTCCACTGTGCGGCACGTTCGCTCCCGCTATGCCCGTAGCCCACAGCAGGGTGTTGGTTGTCTGCTCCCAGGTGTCCGTCATCTGCCAGGGGGCCGGCTGGGTCTGGTCAAGGACGGTGACGTCATCTATGGCCAGCCAGCCGCTCAGCCGCTCCGTTACAACCACCAGGCGAAAGCGGTCGGCGTAAATGGGTACGCTGATGTTCTCGCTCACCGGCTGCCAGGCGACGCTGTTTTGGCTGGTAGCCGACCACAGGAGGATGCGCTGGACGACCTGACCGCCGTTGGAATACTCCAGCCACAGCTTGCCGCTGCCCACATTCCCGGCGAACTGCCCACGCACCCACCCTTCAATCCGGTAACTCTGGAAGGGGACGGCGTCAAACCAGGTGGACGAGTTTGTCACCGCGCGCGCCCGGTTGGTGAACGCATACACATGACCATAGTCAGGCGCCTGGCCGGGCAAACCCAACCCGTTGAACAAGCCATACCAGACTTTCCCGGCAGGGAAGGCGCTGCTGTTGTGTTCCGTCCAGGTGGGCGTGTTAAAGTCCCAGGTGACACCCGCCGCGGAGACGTCGTTGAAGGCGATCCAGCCATCATAGAAGCTGCCGCTGAGAGAAAGGAGAAAGGATGCCGCGTTGGGCGGCACGCTGTCTACCAGAGAAACAGTCTGCCAGGCAGGGCTGCTGGCAAGCTGGTCAGAATGCCAGATTTGGGATGAGGGTAACTGCATACCCATATCATCATAGTAAAGCACGTCCAGAGCGACCCCATCCGCATTGCCATTGACGGTATTTGCCAAATCTTTCTGCACCTGCATTTGCACGGTCAACTGGCTGCTGCCGGCTGGTAGATTCACGAGAGGCGAAGTCAGCGAAGCGTCATGCCCCAAGTTGCTCAGCGCCAGGCTGTATGCTCCTTGCTGCGGCGCGGCCGGACCGCTGCCGCCATTCCAAATGGCGGTCGCAGGGAAGGCGGGGTCAGGCTGGCTGTCCCAGTTGTGCCCCGGTTCAAAGCTGGTACTGTAGATGAGGGGTTCGGCGCCGCCAATCTCTTCAAACCCGTAGGCGGCCTTGCCTCCGTTCAGTTCATAGAGACGCAAGTTATCAAAGGCGACCCAGCCATTGAGCTGCCCAACCGCCAGTTGCAGTTTGCTGGCCGGGGGCGGCTCCTTCTCGCTGGCCGGCATGATGAAAGTAACGTTAATCTCTTGCCAGATTTGCGTGCCGCTTTCGGGATCCACACTGCCAGTAGGCCATATTTTGGTATAAGCGGCGGCATTTCCATAAGGCAGCAAATAGATGGCTGCCTCGCCTGTATAGTTGCTTTTGACCCAGATGCGCAGGCGGTATTCACGGCCGGGGATGAGGTCTATATCGGGGCTTTGCGCCATGCCCTGCGCCAGGTTGTTGACGGCCATAGGCTGCCCGCCGGCGCTGTGGGGCGCACCCACGCCGTCGCCAGTGTAAAGGGAGGTAGCAGGGAAGGTGTCGTCGGCCGTGGTTGCCAGGTCATCCACAGCCACGGGCAGCAGGCTGGCCGCCCACTGCGCCTGTTGGCTCAGACTGAGGCCCCAACCGGGGGCGTCGCCGGTGGCGAGAAAGCGGCTGTCATCGTCGGGCGTGGTCAGGTTAACGACCGGTGGGTCTACGAACAGCCATTCAGGCTGTCGCTGTTCCACCTCGTAGTTGGGGAAGGGGGTGTGAATGACGGTTCCGTCCGGCTGCACCGTCTTCACGCGAATGCCCGCCGCGTCGTAGGTGAAGAGGGTTATGTCGCTGCCATCGGTCACGGAAATCAAGCGGTTTTCTACATCAAACTCCTGGATGTAGCTGCCTGTTCCGTCGTTACGGATTGTCATGTTGCCGTTGGCATCGTAGGTAAAGTCCTGGCTGTCGCCCACATTGGTGACGGCGTGTACGTGGTCAAGGTCGCTATAGCGGTATTGGTCAGTATGGTTGGCGCTGTGGTCGGTGAAGCTGGCAATGTTTCCTACTTCGTCATAGGTGTAAGTATGGTGATATGAGCCATTGGCGGCGTTCGTTGTGCAATCTTCGCCAGATAGGGTGCAGGCGGTAAGCAGTCGGTTTAGATGATCGTACCCAAAGCGCTGTCTGTCGCCGTTGCTATTGATTTGCGTGATATTCCCCACCCGATCGTACTGGTAAATGAAATCGGGCAAGGCACTGCTTGCGTCACCATGCTGGATGGTTTCCAGACGGAAGTTGTTATTGCCATTGCTGCCGGCTGCCGGGTAGTAGCTGTACGTAGTGTCGAGCGCGCCGTCCCGGTCAAAGGCCGTCATTTGCCCACGCGCATTGTAGCGCACGTCGTTCACCAGCGCACCGCTGAACGTCGTGCTCAGGCTGTTCTCCCCTTCGCGGTCATAGGTTATCTGCACCACTTCGGTATCCGGGTAAATAAGCTCCTGCGGCCGGTGCAGCGCGTCGAAGTCGCCATATTGCATCAGGTATTCCTGCCCATCAATGATGCGCGTGTGCATTGTGAGCCGGCCGAGCGGGTCGTAGTCAAAAGTCTCCCGGTTATTCGTATCCGGCCAGCGGATTTCCTGCAGCTGTCCCTTTTCACCCACGCCATCGGGATGGTAACTGTAAGCAGCCAGCAGCGTGTCGCCGGTTTCGCAGATGGCGTCGTCTTCGCTGTGCCGCTTTGCTGTCATCCGGTTCAGGCCATCATACCAGAAGCAGAGAACCTGCCCCGCTTCATCCTGCTGCCAGGTCAGGTTGCCGGCCGCGTCGTAGCGGTATGTCCATTCGCCCATGTCTGGGTCGCTCATCCAGGTCTTGCGCCCCAGGCTGTCGTACTCAATTTCCGTCTGATTATTGCGCGCATCACGCACCGCACGCAGGTTATCTAGCAGGTCATAGGTATAGGTTGTGGTCGCATAGGGCGCATAGGGCGGCTGCACGCCTGTGTATTCGCGCACAGCAGCCAACTGGTTGAAGGCGTCATAATATTGGCTGGTGGCGTGCTGGTTGGCGTCCACGACCGAGACGACCCGGTGATATGCAGTTGGGCTGTTGAGGTCATTGAGAATGGCATAATAATAGCCGGTTTGGCTGTTTCCGTCCGGCGCGGTGACACTCTGAACCCGCCCCAGCGCATCGTAGGTAGTGGTTGTGCGCTCATGGGCGCTGCAGGCATCTGTGACCATCCCCGTACCAGGGGTGACGGTAAATGGGGCGGTAGCGCAGATCGCCCGTCCCAATGCGTCATACTCGGTGATCACGACAATATCTTGCTGTCCTTCGTTATCCACGTTGACGGACAGTTCCCGCTCCTGAATGGCGCGTCCCAACCCATCATAATAGGTGTAATGTGTTTGCGGTGGCACGGTGTTGTCGCCAGGACGGGTTTCAACGCCAATGCTAAAGGGGATGTGTAACCCATAAGGGGAGTTCCACGTGTTGTCCCAGTAACGGTAGCGCCGCATGGGGTTGCCATTCCAAGGCTCTCCGTCGCCGAACCCTGCAAAGCTCACACCATCATAAACGGCGAACAGTCGGCCAAAAGGATCGTACTCATAGCGGGTGGTGACCAGATTAGGCGCTGTGAGCGTCTCCAATAACCAGGGGATGTTTTCAACGTAGGCAAATGACGTCAGTTGGCTTGGGCCGTCTTGCGCCAAAACTTGCTGCGAAATGGGCGTTAAACCGTCGTTTGTATACGCCAGGGTGGTGCGGTTGCGCCAGTTGGCCGGCGCCGGCGTCGTCACCGTTCCCCACCCCTGGCCAGGAGTGAGCGGCGCGATGGCCTCACCCGTATAGGTTGTTGTATCTTTGAGCAAGCCACGTTTCAGCCCATCGCTGCTGCCATAATAATCATAGGAAACGGCCGTAGCGCTTAAATTGGAGGTACCACTCCCTAACCCCTCTGCCGGGACCAGGACGTTTAACTGCCAACGCAGTTCACCTATGGCTAAGGTCTGATTATCTGGATCGGCGCTGCCATCATACAAATAGAGGGTAGCCTGTTGCAAATTCCAATCAGCATCGTGTAGGGATTGTTGGTAAGGAACAATGAGCCTGTGCTCACTGTCGCTGCGGGTTTGGTAAGCGGTAATGACGCGCCGATAAATATCCTGCACGGCGTCATTGACGATGGCCGCGGTATTCACCATTGTCGCCCGCCCCCACTGCTGTCCCCCCTGCAAGGCCAGGTCGTAAGCGAACGTTTGTTGGGTTCCCAGGTTTTTACTGCTGTCACCGGGATGAAAACTCTTGCTGGAAGTGGCGCCCAGGCGCGCAAACTTGGCGCCGTCATCCCATTCCCAGGTCTCTGTGTACTCGGTCAGGAGATCGCCGTTCTGTGGGTCTATATCCTGGCTTTTTAAGCGTTTGCCGTTGAGCCAGTAATTGGTCACGGAAAATTCTTGCCGCTGACGGGTCAGGGCGACCCAAGCGGTTCCATCCCAGGTGAGCGCTTCTGTTTGCACGCCGTTAAACCCGACGAGAGCATTGCTGGCTTCGCCATAGGGCGTGCGGCAGCCGCTGCCATTTACGTCATAACAGGCTGTAAAGCCCCCCCGGTCATACCGGATGCGCGTGGTCGCCTGGTCTTGCAAATGGACGTGAGAGACGCCATCCCAGGTGTAAACATTGGAGACGTGGAACCAACGCCCGGACGGGGCAGGCGTGCCATCATCGCCATAACGTTCATAGGTAATGTCAGAAACAGCGCCGTAGCCATTCGCCACGCCTGTCAATAACTTGACACAGTTTGTTCTTCCCCCTTGCGCGTCATACTGGCACGCATCACTTTCTTGTTCGTAAGTAAAGGTTTGGATGGGTAATGCTGTGCCGCTTGCCGCGCTTGGATCGTAGTCACTGCCGTAAGCGGTGATGCTGGTTACCCACCAGAAGCTCGTAAAGAGGTCACGATTGGCAACGTAATGCTCCCCACCTCCAAAGGTGAAGGCATAGGCAGATATGATCTGGTCGCCATGCTTGGTCACAATTCGTTTAGGGACGAAGTGGCCGACCAACATATAAGTTTGGTCTCTGACCGCGTTCCAATTAGACTCAGGGTAATAATCAAATAGCACGCGCGTCTGTGGCACATCGTCTACAAAATTGTACAGAATCTCTGATAAAGCCACGTCTACTTCTGTGCGGAAGGTGTAGTTATTTGGTGGTTGATTGTTTTGTAGATTTGGTGGCGAGCCAAAGCGGTGCAGCGCATTTTCGGCGTAGCTCTCGGGCACATCATTCGTGGTCGGGCCGCGCCGACAGGTATCATCAGCGAACTCTCGCCCGCAGCGCGTGCCATAGGTGTAGCGAATTTGACGCCCATAAGCATCCGTGATTGTGTCCACTTTCCAACTGGCTGCGGCAAAATTGCGATTCCGCGGTTGAAAACTATTATGCGCCCAAGAAATGGGGGTGACTACCTGTTCGGCATCTTCAATATAGCCAAAACGGTAGGTGACGTTAGCGGCGGTGCGCACGAGCCAGTATTCACCGGTGACGTTGAGCAGACTACTGTCATTATCTCCGTTGATGAATTCAATGCTCAGGCTGGGGTCGCCACTGGCCATGTAACGGCCGTGCCAACCATCGTGGGTTCCAACCGGAGATAAACGATAAGTAGCGCCGTCTAGCGCCAGGGTAAAATGATTTTTATCCGCACTACTCGTGTTGCCCCCAAACATGGAACTGGCATTGCCATTGATAATTTCTGCTTGCGGCATTCCCCAGCCAACGCCAAAGCCGCTGCTCATCACAGGTCGCCGCAGACTGTCAACCCCCCGGCTGCTGTAGGACAGGGAAAGCTGTGGCGCTAATCCGCCAACGCCGGGGGGCAGCGCAAAAGTATAGCCATAGGTTGCCGCCCCGGTGAAGGCGGATGCTTGTGGTGGGGTGTAGGCCAATTCCCATGGTGTGGGTTCTTCTGTTTCTAATTGATAAAAGGAAAAATGGGGCGTGGTGATGGTCAAAACACCGGTGGCTGTCTCCAACGTTGCCGGTATCTCTTGCCAGGCATCCGCCTCTGTCTCGCGGGTGTAAACACGCACGTCCTCCGCAGAAATTGCGTTCAGGTCCACCAGATCATCTATTTGCACCGACAGGGTGACAGGAGTGTCGAATTGAGTGATGGGGCTGCCATTGGCCGTAGCTTCCAGCGCAAAAGCCAGGAATACGCCGCGTTCGTCTGCCGTTTGCCGGTGCTGCTCTAACAGTTGGAAGCTGACCTCGGCATTTTGATTGTGCCAGCCAGAGGGGAAGTTTGCCTGGAAACGGCCGTTGTTCAGTTGTAATAGGCTCCCCGCTGCCGTAACCTGGTTCTGCTCCTGGACAAAGGGGTGCAGGTTGAAGCTGGTTGGCGTGACAACCGGGTCAACGCCAGGCGCAGTGACCTGCAACGGTAAAGATATCTGCTGCTGCGCCGGCAGGCCACGGGCGGTTACCGTCACTGCCAGACTGCGCGTTTCCCCGGCAGCCAGGTCGTTCAGATTCAGAGTAGCCGACGATGCCGGTTCTGCTAACATGCCAGAGGCGCCGGTATAGAGGATGTCGGGATGATAAGGCAGGTGCATCTGCACGCTAGAGAGGGCGACATCGGCCGCATTGGTTACGGACATGTCCAGGGTGAACTGCCCATTGAGCGCCAATAAACCGGGTGGTGGGCTTTGGATTGTCAGGCTCAGCGCCTCACGCAGCGCGCCGCCGCCCTCCGCAACAAGAGGCTGCCAGGCGAAGATCTGCATACAGGCGGCCAGAAACACCCAATATAAAAGATGGGTTAATGAGCGACGATGTCTCAACATGATATTTCCTCCCAATTGTTGTTAGATTGTTGTGGTGGCCGCGAACTCAGGCACTGGTTCCCCCACTGCATGAAAAATAGCGAACCACGCCCTTATTGTACAACAACAGGCGCTCAATGATCTACAAATCAGCTACAAATCAACTTCAAATCACCATCACTCTGGAAAAACCTGCCCCGCTACCGACTACCAGAGATGCCCCGACGCGCGAACTACAAATAGCTACAAATCAACTACAAATCAACTACAAACCGCGATCACCTTGAAAAACCCCGCAGCCCGCTTTTGCTATTCTGATTTACGTGAAATAAGTAAGAGAGGGCCTCTAAAACCCAATCTCTCCCCCCGCCAGTCCCGCCTGCACGATTTCCTGCCACGCCTCCCCAGCCGGCATCACCTGCCACGCCGCGTACCCCTGCCCCTCCCCATCGTCGAGCAGGGTGATCAGGTTCCGCGCACGGCCGTTGGCCCACAAATACCCCGTCCACGCCGCCAGCAGCGGTAAGGCCAACGCCTTGTTGAGCATCGCGTAGAACAGCGGCGGTATCGGCTGCCCCCCGTCGTCCAGCAGGTAAAACGGCCGTTCCGGGTTCATCGCTTGCAGACTCGCCTGTTTGTGAATCAGGATGCACTCCACCCACCCACACGACAGCGACCCCGCGAGTTTGATGTGCCCCTTCATCCCCTCCAGCTGGATGCGCTTGTTGCCCACCCAATGCACTTTGCCGCCCCCCGCCAACGCCGCCCAATTGGCCTTCACCGACTGCTTAACCCCGACCATGTGCAGGTAGACGAACGTGTGGTTTGCCTCGTCTATCGTCAACCCCGGCGCATACACCCCCAACCCCGTCGCCAGGCTCACCTGCCGCTGCGGGTCGTGACGGACGCGCACCTCTTTGAGGATGACCCATTCCGCCTCCCCTGTCGCCCCCTTTGTCCCCGCCTGAGACGCCGCCCCCGGAGCCGGTCGCAGGGGCTTGCACCACGCCAATTTGGCCTGGTACCCCAGCGCGCGCAATGTCTGGCTCACCTCCCCTTCCTCGATGAGCTGCTCCGCCTGCCACTCGCCAATCCCCGCAACGCCGGTCACCTCCTGCGCCAGTTCCAAAATGTCGCGCAGCCGCAACCCCGCGCCCTTGACCGTCAGCGCCGGCGTCAGCCCCACCAGCCCCGCCCGCATCCGCGCCAACCCCGCTGCGTCCCATTGCAGCGGCTGCGGTTGGTGTTGACCGGCGACGGCCGTCTCGCCGTACCCAGATGCCCGCAAGCTCTCCCCGATGATTTGCGCCAACGTCGGCGGCAGGTCGCGGCTGGTGAAGCTCTGCCCATATGCCCCCAACTGCGCCTGGAAGAGGACGCTGTTGACCGCCACCGGACTCCCGCTGTTCTCGCGCAAGTAGTTGGCTAACCGCTGCCGCGCCCCTTCCTCATCCACCGGCAGCGGCTTCACGTAGCTCCCCGCCGTCGTCCCGCTCTCCCGTTCCCACCCTACCTGCGCTGCTATCGCATCTACCTGCGCCGATACCACGCTTTGCTGCCCGGCCGTCAGGTGGTTCCAAATACGGCCGTATACCGCCACGCTCGCCCGTCCCCACACCGTCACGCAAGCTATCTGCCAGCGCGGTTCAAGGCCGCTTATCCCTGCCCGCGCCAATTCCGCCAGCACGGCTTCTGCATCCACCGGCGGATACCGTTTGCGGTAGCCGCCCCTGGCCGCGAACGGCACGACGGGCGGGGCAAGCGTCTCCTCTGACCCAAACCCCACATGCGCGCACGCCTTCTCCGTCACATCCTGCACGATCTGGTACGCCGCTTCGGTCTCAATCCCGGCCGGGTACAACACCGCCGCCACCCATTGCAGCGCCGCGTCGTTGGGCAGGTATTCCGCGTCGCCCACCCGCAGCACGTCAATCGCTTGCAGCCCATCCACTATCGCCTGCCGCTTCCCCTCTTTGTCATTTGCATACGTCCGCGTCTCCCCGCCGATGGTCAGAGTGATGGGGGGCTTCACGGCCGTGCCCGTCGCTGTGTTCGTCTGCTGCTTCATCTTACATCCTCTTTGAGATAGAGTGTAGAGATAGAATATGGAGGCGAGAGCCTCTACACTCTACACTCTCACTCCTCGCTGCCATTGGCCGACGCCACTGCTCGCTCTCTGCTTTCGCGCACGGGCGCGCGCTGGGGGCGACCCAACGACGCCGTCGCGCGCCGCGTCCCCACCGCATCCTGCGCCACCCGCTCCAACGCCAGCGCCATGCTCCCGATCAGCATCACCCGCGTCAGCCACACCATCACGGCGATGAACACCGGCGCGCCACGCATTACCTCCGCCCACGTCAGCAGGCTCGCCCCGACCTCCGCCCCACGTGGCGCTATCAACAAGGCCATCGCATACCACGTCATCGTCGCGTTCATCCCCGCCCCCAACAACCACGCCCCCGTCAACCACCACACCTCACGCGGCTCCTCAGCCATCGTCTCCGCCGGCGTCAATATCCGCGCCAACCCCGCAAAATCTATGCTGCAAAACGCCAGCGCCAACACCGTCCCCCACGCCAACCCCATAAACCGCCGCCCGCCCATCAACTGCTCCAACGCAAAGCGCGTCGTGTCGAAGTTGAACATCTCAAACGCCACCAACCCTACCAACAATATCCCCACAATTGCCGCAGCCTTATGCCGCGCCACGCTCTGTTTACCCATCATTTCGCTTTTCCTCGCACTTATTTCACCGCATGCAGGCGCGCCTGCATACCTGTCGCATCTTATGATTGCCCGCAGCGCCATTGGCCTTGGCGCCTATGCCTCATCCTCTTCCCACTCGTGATGCGCTTCCCATCTATCATCATGTACTCTTTCCCGCCATGATTCCCAAGTGGGGTAGGCGACAGTAAATAGCGTCTCCGCGCCACAATGAGGACAGACAATGCCATCCTTGGTTGGATGCAATTCCCCTTCATCCATAAGAAATTGCTGCTGGCATCCCTGGCACATTACCTCCTCCATCATGTCACCTCCTTCCTATTTACCGTCAAACCCCAGCCCGCGCTCCTTCAAACTCGTGTACTGCCAGCCCTGCGCCACGATTAGATGGTCTAGCAGGGAGATATCCAGCAGCTTCCCCGCCTGCACCACCTGGCGCGTGACGGCCACGTCCTCCGGAGAGGGCGAAACATCGCCGGAGGGATGGTTGTGCGCCATGATAATCGCCGCCGCCGGCGCTTCGATGGCCGGACGGAATAGTTCGGCAACGCGCACCACGCTGCTGTTCAGGCTGCCTTTGTAAACAGCCTCGATGCCCAAGACGCGGTTGCGCGTGTCCAAGAGAACGACGTGCAGTTCTTCCTGCGTCAACCCACCCAGGCGTGGGCACAACAGGTTCGCCGCCTCGGCCGGACTGCTGATGCGCGGCCGTTCCTCGGCTGGCGGCGCTTGCAGACGACGGCTCAATTCCAACACCGCCAGCAGCCGCCCCGCCTGCCCCTCCCCTATCCCCCGGATTTGCAGCAGCCGCGCCTTACTCGCTCGCGCCAATTGATGCAGGCTGCCAAACGTGGTCAATAGTTCGGCAGCCAATCCCGGCGCCTCCGCCGTCCCCAGCAACAACGCCAGCAATTCGCTGGTAGACAGCGCATTGCTGCCGTGTTGGTGCAGCCGGTACAACGGCCGTTCCTCTGCCGCTAAGTCGCACACCCGCCGCCGCGGCGTGGGTGGGATGGGTGGCATGTAGTCAAACGTTAGTTGCGTATTCATGAGTTTCTCCTGGAAAGGGTTTACATGACCGGATGATTTCGCATATACTTATAGCAAGCCGCCGATGCCCGTACCGGCGGGATACTAAGTTCGTGGGGCATTGAACTTGACCTCTTGCAGA
>JAANMY010003527.1_pt1 | contig 12853 bp, 12 predicted proteins | sample 7279691 | NCBI WGS metagenome assembly JAANMY01 (sample SAMN14094543, study PRJNA606508) | bioreactor metagenome | isolation source: A lab-scale SPAN reactor treating ammonium-rich wastewater day 388 | place: Ireland: Galway | collected 2018-02-07
TCCCCGCTCATCTTCGTGCTGGTGGCGGGGCTCGTCATCGGCAATCCGCACCTGCTCGACGTCGTGCCGCGTCTGAAGCGCGTGCACAGTCCCGACTACGACGAGACGGTGCGCGAGTTCAAGGGACTCGTCGCCGAACTCACGTTCGCGGCCAAGGCGTTCTTCTTCCTGCTGCTGGGCTACTGGACCGACGTCGAGCACCTGCTGCGCAATCCGCTCGCGTGGGCGATCGCCGCCGCGGTGGTCGGATTCGTGTTCGTCTCGCGCCGCGGCCTGTTGCGGCTGCTCCGCATCGGCGACGCGGCCCCGCTCACGTGGATCGCGCCGCGCGGGCTCATCACCGTGCTCCTGTTCCTCGCCGCGAACGAGGGCGGCGCGCTCGCCGCGTTCCCGATCGGCGTGCTGATGCTGACGGTGCTCGCCACGAGTTCGCTCGTCGCGCTCGCGCACCAGGACCGCGACGGGCGCAAGAACGCGCTCGCGAGCGCGGTCGATCGGCGCCATGCGGGCGTTCCGGCGCCGCGCTCATCGCCCGCGACCGACCTTCCGGCGCCCGACGTTGCGCCGGACGCGGGACCTCGGGTCTGACGCACGGACTCTCCCTCGGGGCGTACTCGCGCACCTGTAGGCACCGTCCGACAGGACGACGCGGGGATGTCCTGCCGCCAGCGGTGGCGGCGACGGCTACGCTGACCGAGGTGCGGCGAAGGGCGCCTCGGCCGAACGGTCGAAGGCGCTCACGCCCGCGGCGACGCAGGATCGAGGCATCGTCCGCGGCTCCGGACGAGGGTGCGGCTCCTCCCCTGACGTACCACCGTCCGGAGTCCCGCGGGCGTCCCGACCAGGAGATCCCCGCCATGCCGCACGCGCTCGACCCCAGGACGATCACCAGCCCGCGCCAGTACCTGTCCGCGCTCGAGGAACTCGACGCCCTGATGCTCTGCGACCCGGACACGCCGTCCGGCCGGCGCTTCGACGAACTCGTCGCGCTGATCGACGCCTACGAACTCGCGCATCCGTCGCCGCCCGATCCGGCCGGAGCAGGCACGCGCTGACCGGGGCCTCGCCCGCTGGAGACTCGGCGCGGCGCCACGCTTTGTGGAAGATCCGGACCGGCCGTCGGACGCGCCGGCGCCGATCCTCGGCGTGGCGCGCGACGCGTTCCAGACCCGGCCAAGCCGCGGCGCGTGATCGCGGGTCCAATCGACGCCGGGATACGGTAGAGTAATGAATCCTTGTTTCAAGGATTCGCGATGCTCGCCAAGCTGACGTCGAAAAACCAGCTGACGCTGCCCAAGTCGGCGGTGCAGGCGGTCGGCGCCTCCGGGTACTTCGATGTCGAGGTGCGCGCCGGCCAGATCGTGCTGACCCCGGTGCGCATCCAGCGCGGCGACGCGGTGCGGGCCAAGCTGGCGGCGCTGGGTCTCGAGGATGCCGACGTCGTGGACGCAGTGCAATGGGCGCGCAGGACTCGATCGGCGACGGCGGCGAAGTCGTCACCCAGGGCGGCGGAGCCGGACGTCGCCTGCGCGACCGGCGGGCCGCGCGCGGCGAAGCCGGCGCCGCGCAAGAAGCCGGCGCGCCGCGCGTGACCGGGAAGTCGCCGCCGCGCGTCGTGCTGGACACCAACGTCGTGCTGTCGGCGCTGTTGTTCGGCGGCGGCCCGGCAGCGCGCGTGCGCGCGGGCTGGCAATCCGGGCGTTTCGCACCGCTGGCCAGTACGGCCACGGCGCAGGAATTGGTTCGGGTGCTCGGCTACCCGAAGTTCCGACTGTCGGCCGAGGAACGGGAGGAGTTGCTCGCCGACTTCATGCCTTGGGTCGAGGTCGTGCAGATTCCGGACTCGCCACCCGCCGCGCCTGCCTGCCGCGATCCGTTCGACCTGCCGTTCCTGCATCTGGCCCTTGCGGGCCGCGCGCGGGCCATCGTGACCGGCGACCGCGATCTGCTGGTGCTGGCGCGGACACGAGGACTGTGCCCGGTGCTCGGCGTCGATGCCTTCTGCCGGAAGTTCTTGCGCGCCGACCGGGCGCAGCGATGAACACCTCCGCCCTCGTCCAGACCCCCTGGATCCCCTGCGACGCCAACCGCGGCGACGACATGAGCCACGACGACAGCGAAGAGCAGTTCACCTGCCTGCGGTTCCTCGAGTTGCCCGACGAGTCCAGCCGGACACTCCTGCGCTGATCTTCGGCAAGGCACAAGACAGGTTCCAGAACCTCGGACTCGGTGCGGCGGAATCGGTCCTCTGTCCTCTGTCCTCTGTCCTCTGATCCCCGCCCCTTCATTCGCCCACCCGCATCGCCCGCCGCTCCCGGGCTGAACGGTAGCCGGCGTCGATCACCGCGAGCGCGCGCGCCATCTCGTCGAGCCCGGCGCGCGGCGCGCGGTGGCACCGCAGGTCGTCGGCGAAGCGCCGCACGTAGTCGGCGTAGTACGCGTCGGTGTCGAACGAAACCGGCAGGCGCGTCACGCTGCCCGCGGCGCCGCGCACGACGAGTCCCGCATCGTCGGTCTCGACCCGCGTGCGCCGCCCGCCCATCGTCAGCCGAAACTCGCGCCACGGCGCGGCGTCGGGGAATCGGTAGCCGACGACGACGTTCGACTGCGCGCCGTTGCCGTGCAGGAGGGTCAGCACCGCGAGGTCCTCGACCGCGCACCGGTGGCCCGCTGAACTCAGCGATGCGCACACCTCGACCACACCGCTGCCGGTGAGCTCGATCGCCAGGTCGACGAAATGCACGGCGAGGTTGATCGCCGCGCCGCCGCCGCTCGCCTCCGGGTCGAGCATCCACGCGTTGCCCGAGCGAACGTAGCGATCGGGCGGACCCGCGATGAACCGCACGGCGAATTCGAGCGGCGGATCGTCGCGCGCGATCGACAGCAGGCGCATCCCGAGGTCGGCGTGACGCTGCACCAGCGGCACGGCCACCGGCACGCCGGCCGCGCGTGCCTCGGCGGAAAGCGAGGCGACCTCGTCCGCGGTGCAGGCGCACGGCTTCTCGAGCGACATCGGCACGCCGCGCGCGAGCACCGCTCGGGCGAGCACGGGCATGTCGCGATGCGGGCCCGACACGAACGCGCAATCGAGTCCGCCGGCGTCGAGCAGCGCGTCGGGATTCGCGAACACAGGAGCATCGTGCGCGGCAGCGAGCCGGCGCGCGCGCTCCGGATCGGGATCCCAGACCCCCGCGACCGCGATGCCCGCGGACGCGAAGCCCTCGAGCATCAGCGGCACGTGCCAGTGGGCGGCGCCCAGGAGCGCCGCCCGGATCATGCGCCCGCCCGAAGGCTCTGCGAGAACGCGCCGCGCGTGCCGTGCAGCACGCCGCGATCGAGGAAGATGCCGGTGATGAGGTCGCTCACCTCGGCGAAGCCCGGCGCGCGCCGGCCCTCGAGGCCGCGCGGGCGCGGCTGGTCGATGCCGATGATCCGCTCGATGCGGCCCGGGCGCGGCGACATCACCACCACGCGGTCGGCGAGGAGCACCGCCTCGTCGATCGAGTGCGTGATGAACATCACGGTCTTGCGGCTCGACAGCCACAGTTCCTCGAGGTCGATGCGCATCTGCTCGCGCGTGAGCGCGTCGAGCGCGCCGAACGGCTCGTCCATCAGCAGGATTCCCGGATCGTGCACCAGCGCGCGCACGATCGCGGCGCGCTGCTTCATGCCGCCTGAGAGTTCGCGCGGAAAGGCATTCGCGAACTCGCCCAGCCCGACCGCGTCAAGCAGCGCGCGGGCGCGGGCCTCGTGGGCGGCAGGGTCGAGCCCGCGCAGTTCGAGCTGCAGCAGCACGTTGCCGAGCACGGTGCGCCAGTCGAGCAGCGTCGCCGCCTGGAACACGATGCCGAGGTCGGTGTGCGGCCCCTGCACCGGGACGCCGGAGATCGCGATGCGTCCGGTCGTCGCGGGAACGAGCCCCGCGACCAGCCGCATCAGCGTGCTCTTGCCGCATCCCGAGGGACCGAGCACCGCGATGAACTCGCCTTCGCCGACCTCGAGGTCGACCCGGTCGAGCGCGCGCACCTCGGTGTTCCCGCGACGGAACACCTTGGAGACGCCCTCGGCCGAGATCGCCGCCGCGGCCCGGTGGGGCGGCGCGCCGGAACGCGCCTGCGCAGCGCCTTCGCTCACTTGCCCGACGCGAAGCTGTAGTCGTAGTGGTCGGCGACCTTCGCGTCGGTCTTCAGGCCCTGATACCTGGTCAGGATCGCGAGCGTCTGGTCCCAGTACGACGCGGGCGCGACGCCGAACGCCATCTGCGCGCCGTCCGGCGGCGGGATCAGCTTGAAGCTCGCCTCCATCTGCGCGCGCAGCGCCGTCTCGTTGATGCCGGGCTTGGCCTTGGCCGCGGCCTTGATCGCGGCCTCCGGGTCGGCCATCGCGGCCTTCCAGCTCCGCTCGGTCGCGCGCACGAAGCGGCGCACGAGATCGGGCTTCTCGGCGATCACCTTGTCGTTGGTGAAGACGCTGACGGTGAGCGTGTTGAACTTGTTGTCGGCGAACCGGATCACGTTGACCTTGCGGCCCTGGGTTTCGATCGTGACCGCCTGATCGTCGACGCCGCCCAGGAGGCACTCGGTCCTGCCCTGCAGCACCGCGACCGGCTTCGCGGCCGGGTCCATGAACACCAGCGTGATCTGCTTCTCGTCGAGACCGTTCGCGCCGACGAGCCCGGGCCACATCTGGTGCAGCGCGTCGCCCGCCGTGACCGCGACCTTCTTGCCGTACAGGTCCTTGAGGCTCTTGACGTTCGCATCGGCGGCGCAGGTCACCGAGAGGTTCGAGGTGCGGAACAGCGACATGATCACCTTCACCGGCGCGCCCTTCGCGCGTCCGGCGATCACCGCGCCGGTGTCGGCGAGGCCGAAGGTGTCCTCGCCGTTCGCGACGAGCTGCACCGCCGCGCCGGAGCCGCGGCCTTCGTTGATCGTGAGGTCGATGCCCTCGTCGCGGTAGTAGCCGCGCTCGAGTCCGAGGTAATAGGCCGGATGCTGGCCGATCAGCACCCAGTTGAGTCTCAGGCTCGCCTTGTCGAGCGCGAGCGCGGGGCTCGCCACGAGTCCGAAGAGACCTGCGAGCAGCAGGCGGCGGATGGGGGTCGTCACGGTCATGTCCTCCTTGCGTGGTGTGCTCCGTCCTCGCGGACGGTCGTTCGGGTTCAACGGGGCCCGGTCGCGTCGTCGGACTTCTGCGACACGTGCCAGGGAATGGCGAGCCGCTCCACCGCCTCCACCAGGTAGTAGATCGCGAGTCCGGCGAGCGAGAGCAGGATGATCGCCGCGAACACCTTCGCGGTCTCGATGAAGCCGTTGTATTCGAGGATCAGGTAGCCCAGTCCGGAGTCGGAGCCGACGAACTCCGCGACGACCGCGGCGGTGGCCGCCATCGCCGCGCCGACCTTGAGTCCGGTGAAGATGTTGGGCAGCGACTGCGGGAGCCGGATCTTGAAGAACATCCGCCAGGCCCCCGCTCCGGTCGAGCGCGCGAAGTCCTCGACGTCCGCGTCGAGCGAACGGAAGCCGGCGATCGCGCTGATCACGATCGGAAAGAACGACAGCAGGAACACGAGCATCACCTTCGGCATGAACCCGAAGCCGAACCAGACGATGAACAGCGGCGCCACCGCGATCTTCGGAATGATCTGGAACACCACGAGCAGCGGGTAGAGCGTCGTCTGCACGAAACGCGAGAACGCGATCAGCAGCGCGAGCGGGATGCTGACGACGACCGCGATCGCGTAGCCGACGACGATGATCTGCGTAGTCGCCCAGGTGTTCGCGAGCATGCGCGCGGGCTGCGAGAGGAAGCCCTCCCACACCGCGGTCGGGGCCGGCAGGATGTAGCGCGGCGCGCGGAACACGTGCACCGCGATCTCCCAGACCGCGAAGATGAGCGCGAAGGTGATGAGGATGTTGCGGTGGCGCGACCACAGCGCGGCGAGGCGCGCCGCGGCGGAACCGCCCGAAGGCGATGCGGTCCCGGCGCTCACGCGCGCACCTTGAGCGGTGTGGCGGGCTTCGCGCCCGGGCGTCCCGCGTGCGCCGGTTTCGTGGCCGACTTCGCGGCCGGCTTCGGGCCGTAGCGCTGCGCACGGGCGCGCTGGCGCACGCGCAGGCGCCACACCGATTCGAGCGCCGCGGCGCCTTCGGCGAGCGCGGCGTGGATCTGCGGATAGCGCTCCGGCGTGATCCGCGACACCGGACCGGCCACGCTCAGCGTCCCGGCCACCGGGGCCTCGGACCGCGGATCGGTCCGGAACGTCGTCGCGAGCGCGACGATGCCGGGCTCCGCTTCCTCGACCGCGACGGCGTAGCCGCGCGTGCGCGTGGCGGCCAACTGGCGCTTCAACCCCTCGACGGTCGACAGCGCCCGGGGACCGAGGCGCAGGTGCGCGAAGAAACCGCGCGCACAGATCAGGCGCAGCGCGTCCTCCTCGGGAAGCGTCGCGAGCCATGCCTTGCCCGTGGCGGTGGCATGCAGCGCGACCTCCTGGCCCATGTCGGCGTCGTAGCGGAGCCCCGCGGTCGCGCCCTGCGCGCGCGCGACCCAGGCGATCGTCTCGCCCTCGACGACCCCGAGCCTGCAGTACTCCTGCGTGCGCCGCGCGAGGGTGTCGAGGATCTCCTGCGCGACGTCGGTGACCACGCGCGCGTCGAGGTCGCGGAACGCGAGCGTCGAGAAACGGAGCGAGAGGACGTAATGCCCGGTGTCGGCGTCCTGCACGACCCAGCCGCGGTCGACGAGCGTCGCGAGCAGGCGGTGCACGCCGCTCTTCGGCGAGCCGACGCGCGCGGCGATGTCGTGGAGTTCGAGCCCGCCGATCGCGCCGGCGAGGCACTCCAGCACATCGAGACAGCGATGGACCGCGGCGACCGTCATGGGTCGGGGAGTGTACGAAATGGGACCTGGGTTCTATACTGGAACGGAATTCCAGTTTTGTCGATAGGCCGCGACGGACGGCCGCAACCGGAGACTCCGATGGCGCTCGCGGGCGAAGGCACGGTGGCGATCTGGCACGACATCGCGCCCGAGGGTCGCGCGGACTTCCACGCCTGGCACGGCGAGGAGCACATGCCGGAGCGCGTGGGCATTCCCGGGTTCCTGCGCGGCCGCCGCTACGTGGCGCTCGCGGCCGACCTCGAGTACTTCAACCTGTACGAGGCGGTCTCGCCGCAGGTGCTCACCGGCGCGGACTACCAGGCGCGGTTGAACGCCCCGACGCCCTGGACGCGGGAAGCGGTCCGGCACTTCCGCGCGGTATCGCGTTCGATCTGCCGCGTGGCCGGGACCTTCGGGCGCGGCCACGGCGGCCTCGTCGCCACCTGGCGCTACGACGTCGACGAACGCGAGGCGCCCGCGCACCTCGATCGCATGTGCGGCGAGATCCTCCCCGGCGTCGCGCGGCGCCGCGACGTCGCCGGCGTGCACCTGATGGTCGCCGATGCGGACGCGAGCGCGGTGAAGACCGAGGAGCAGAAAGTCAGGAGCGAAGCCAACGCGGTCCCGCGCTGGATCCTGATGCTCGAGAGCTGGGGCGACGAGTCGTCGTTTCCCGCGCTCTGCGATGCGGTCCTGTCGGACGACCTGCTGCGCGAATGCGGCGCGCGCTCTCCGCTCCCGCGCGGCCTCTACCGCCTGCAGAACTGGCGCTGCAAGACCGACTGGGCGGCCTGATCGCCCCGGCGCCGCCGGGCCCTCGGCGGTGTCTCGATGGCGCGACCGCGGCTCCGGGTTACGATGGCCCTCCGCACGACGCCCCGTCGCCCGCATGAAGCCCCGCCCCACCGTCGACCCCGCCGCCGCGACGACCGTCGTCCCGGGCACCGCCGTGCGCGACAGCGCGACGCGGCTCGACCGGCCGAAGCCCACGCCCGAGCGGCGGCGGCGCTGGCGCGGTTGCCTGATCGGCGGCGCCGTCGGAGACGCGCTCGGCGCGCCGGTCGAGTTCATGTCGCTCGCCGAGATCCGCGAGCAGCTCGGCGCGGGCGGCGTGCACGGCTACCTGCAGGCGTTCGGCCGCTTCGGCGCGATCACCGACGACACGCAGATGACGATGTTCACGGCCGAAGGGCTGCTGCGCGCCTACGCCTGCAGCGCGATGACCGGATCGGCCGATGCGCCCGCGATCGTCGGCCACGCGTACCTGCGCTGGCTGCACACGCAGCGGGGGCGTGCGGGCGTCGCGCCCGCGCTCGACGGCTGGCTCATCGGCGAGAAGGCGCTATTCGCGTCGCGCGTTCCCGGCGCGACGGTGATGCGCTCGCTCTCCGAGCGCAAGGACTTCGGCGAGCGGCCGCGCAACACGAGCAAGGGGTGCGGCGGCGTGATGCGCGTCGCGCCGGTCGGCCTGTGGTGCGCGCGGCTGCACGAGGGCATGTCGGCCGACCGCATCGCGAAGCACGCGTTCGACCTGGGGTCGGACACCGCCGCGCTCACGCACGGCCACCCGAACGGCCAGATCGCCGCGGGCTACGTTGCCGCGCTCGTCGCGCTGCTCGCGCTCGGCTTGCCATTGCCGCAAGCGCTCGAACGCGCGGCCGCGCAGCTCGTGCGCCGGCCGGGTCACGCGGAAACCATGGCCGCGGTCGAGCACGCGCGCAAGCTCGCGGCCGCCGGCCCACCGTCGGCCGAGTACGTCGGGCGACTCGGCGAAGGCTGGGTCGCCGAGGAGGCCGCCGCGATCGCGGTCTACGCGACGCTCGCCGCGCAGGATTTCGACGCCGGCGTCCGCCTCGCGGTCAACCACGACGGCGACAGCGACTCCACCGGCGCGATCGCGGGCAATCTGCTCGGCGCGCTGCACGGCATCGACGCCATTCCGTCGCGCCTCACCAACGGACTCGAACTGGTCGAGGCGCTCAGGGTGCTCGCCGACGACCTCGCGACGTTTCCGTCCTGGCCGATCGGGCAGTTTCAGCCGTCGACCGACGCCTCCGCGTGGTGGCTGGAGCGCTACCCGCCGCACTGAGCGATCGCGGCGCATCGCCCGTTGCGCTCCCGGGTCGTGCCGGCCCGCGACGCGGTCGCACGTCCGTCCGGACGCGAGACCATGCCGTGACGCCCCGCGGCGCCTGAGCGGGCTTCGTTTCCCGGCCGGTTGGCTGCGGCGCTCTCCGTGACCTCGGGACCACAACATCCAGTGTTCCCCCATCCGGGCTCGCCCATTCTGTAGCGCACACGTAGCCCGGCACGCGCCGCAGATCCACGCGCTGTCCTACACAGGCTGTAGCGCGCGGCCGCCGGAATCCGGCATCATGGGCGGAACGCCGCCCGGACCAGGGGGGATGCAGCGCGGCGCGACGGCTTCGGCGCGATCGATTTCGGAGCGCCGCCGTAGGCAACAGCTCGCGTCGCCCCGACGAGGAACGCGTGCCGACGCCCCTGTTCACGCTCGTTTCGGACCCGACCGCCGCCCGCGGCGGTTGACCGATCATGGCCTTCCGCGACGATCGCCACCGCGGCCGGGCGCCGGCGCCCCCGGCGCACGCCTCGTCGCTCGCGCGCTTCTACGCGCTGCGCTTCGCGGTCACCGCGATGTCGATGCTCTCGCCGGTTCTCCTGCCGTGGATCGTCTGGAGCACGACGAAGCGCATCGACCTCGCCGGCCTCGTGATGCTGGCGGAAGCCGCGGTGCGGCTCGCGATGTCGCTCTACGGCGGACAGCTCGCGCACGCGATCGGCGGCCGCGTGTCGTTCGCGCTGGCTCAGGCGCTGTGCGCGGCGGGTTTCGCGCTGTTCGCCGCCGCGATCGCCCTGCCGCACGGCAACGTCGCATTCACCGTCGCGCTCCTCGCCGCCGCGGTCGTCGTGATGCAGGCGGGCATCACGCTCGGCAACGTCGTGACCGAGGCGTGCACGGTCTCGCTGCTGCAGGCGGGCGCCGCGAACGTGCCCGCGCGGGTGCGCGTCGTCGACCTCGCGTCGACCGGTTGCGCGCTGCCGCTCGGAGGCTGGCTCGTGCTCGCGTTCGACGCGCCGCTCGCGGTGATCGCGCTCGGCTTCGCGCTCGCGGCCGGGGCGGCGATCGCCGCCGCGCGACTGGGCGCGGTCTACGACCACGCGAACGCGCGCACGCCTGCGCGGCTCTCGCTCGTCGACCGCGATGCCTGGCGCTGGCTCGCGGGAGCGCGCCGCGCGCGCGCGCTCACCGGCTTTCTGCTCGTCGCGAGCGTTCCGGTCACGATGATCTTCGGCGCGCTGCCGTTCCTGCTCGCGAGCCGCACCGCGGCGGGCCTGCCGGCCTGGCTCGCGCCGACCGATGTCCTGTTCCTCACCCACTACAAGGCGTTCGAGTCGATCGCCGCCGCGCTCCTGCTCGTCGCGTGGTCGCGCTGGGCCGCGAATCCCCGGCGCAAGCCTGCCGCGGTGCGCTGCGCGTTCGTCGCGTACCTCGCGTCGATGGCGGCGCTCTCCCTCGCCGGCTCGGCGCTCGCCACCGCGCTCGCCGCGATCGCGCTGGCCGCGAGTTTCTCCCCGCTCCTGGTCTGGGTGCGCGCCGAACGCGCCGCGCTCGTGCCCGAGGGGCGCCGGCAGCGCATCGCCGGCCTGCTCGTCGCGATCGACGCGACCTCGTACGTGCTGGGAGCGCTCGCGGTGCGCTACGCGGGGTTCGAACCGCTCGCGCTCTTCGCGATCGCGGCCGCCGCCGCCGCGCTGTTCGTCGCGCTCCACGTGCCGCTGCGCACCGGGTCGACGGTGCACGTGTCGGCGCCGCCGCTGCCGCCGCTCGACGAGAAGCTCGCGCATCTGCGCGCCTGGCTCGCCGCGAACCAGGAGGCGGTCGAGGCGCGGCTCGAGGAGGCGGTGCCGCGGTTGGGCCTCGTGAAGCGCGCGGTCGCGCCGCCCGACTGGTCGACGCCGCTCGCGGATGCGCCGGCGACCGCCCTGAAGCCGATCGGCGTGGGCCTCACGCCGATCGTGCTGCCCCGGGCGTTGCGCGACGCGGGGTTGCGCACGGCGTCGCTCGCCGCCTCGACCGAGGAAACCTCTGCGTTGCGCCGTCCGCTCGACGCGATCTTCGGGGACGCTCTCGCCCAGGGCTGGCATCCGCGCGTGCTCGCGCACCTGTTGCCCTCGTCGGCGGCGGAGTTCGAGAGCCGGATGCGCGCAGGCTTCCACCGGCTGCGCGTCGACACGCTGCTGCGCGCGGGCATGCCGCCGGGCGGCGTCGCGGACGCGGGCTCCGCGGCGCTCGCGACGCGGTTCGCGCCGATCGAGGTCAACAACGGCGGCTCGCAGGGCCACTGGATCTGCTCGGCGGTGAACCACGCGCTGCTCGCGGGTCTCGGGCTCGAGGGCAGGAGGATCTTCGATCGCCCCGACGCGCTCGTCGACGACGTGTACGAGAGCTTCGTCGACTGGCTCGCCGACCGGATGACCGACCGGCGCTTCGCGCACGCATTCCCGCGCGGCCACGTGCCGCTCGCGTTCGTAAGCGGCCCCTATTCGGGCCGGATGGTGAACGACATCGAGGGACCGCGCATCGCCGCACGCATCACCGAACACTACGGTGTCGCCGCCGACTACTTCGTCGGCTTCGCCGATCTCGAACTCGGCCGTCGCGTGCGCGTGCGCGACCGCGACCTCGCGCTGGTGAAGCGCCGAGGCACCAGCGACGCCGACTCGTTCGCGGTGTGGAGCGACCTCTACGTCACCGACTCGATGGACTACGTGGCGGCCGCGGTGGACTGCCCGGACACGGCGACCCGCGATCTCGCCCGCGCCTTCCTCGAGGGGCGCGTGCTGGGGATCAGCGCCTGGCCGGGGCGGGAGCTGTGCGAGAACGACAAGCTGCACGCGGTCGACAAGGCCAACGCGCACGCGCTGCGCGCCTCCCTCGGCCTGTCGGCGGGCGACGCAGCGGTGCTGCAGCAGGCGGCGCCGCACGCGTTCGCGATCGGCGACGACGTCGCGACCCGGAACGAGCTGTGCGACGCGCGCGATCGCTGGGTGATCAAGGCGCGCTTCGGCTGCGGCGGCAGCTCCGTGATCGTCGGCGCCAAGCCGTCTTGGCCGACGCAGCGCCTGCCATGGGTCGAACATGCCGGCGGGACTTCAGTGGTGCGTCGCGTCGCGATCGCCGATCTCGCCGACCAAGCCGGCGTGACGTTCGCCCTCGACCGCGAGGGCCGCATCGACGGCGCGAGCTGGTCCGCGCTGTGGCCTCACCTCGTCGCGTTCGTCGCGCGATCGCCCGGACACTACGTCGCCCAGCAGCGGGTCGAGCCCGCGGCCGTGCGCGCGATGATCTTCGACGGAACCCGTCTCGACGCGTTCGACGCGACGACGGACTTCGCCGCGGCGTTCACGCTCGGCTGGCGGCGCGACGGGCCCGCGCTCGTGCCGTCGGGCACGCTCTGCCGCGCGGTGCCCGTCGGCCACCCGCACACCAACATCACGACGCGCGGCGCGCTTCTGCCGGTGATGTGCGAAGACGAGTTCGACCGCCTCTACGTGGCGCTCGGCCTCGATCGCGCCGGCGAGCCGGCGGCGAGGCGTCGCGGCGAGACGCGCGACGCGGGCGCTCCGCTTCCCGCCTGACGCTCGCGCGGGACCGCCGCTCGCGCAGGACGTCCCGGCGCGATCGGCGCCGGCACGACATCTTCCCTCACGTGCGGCATCAGGCGAGCGTGATGACCGTCTCGAGGTAATCGGCGGACACCACCAGCGTGTCGCAGCCGGGCCGGTTCCAGCGCCCGAGCAGTTCCAGGAGCGCACGCTCGAGTTCGCGCTGGCGGTCCGCGGGCAGCGCTGCGAACGCCTTGTGCGTCGGGCCGTACCAGCTGCGGAACATGTCGATCCAGTGCTGCGCCGAGCGGTAGCGGAACATGAACGGCACCGTCTCGCAGCG
>JAANMY010003528.1_pt1 | contig 12853 bp, 13 predicted proteins | sample 7279691 | NCBI WGS metagenome assembly JAANMY01 (sample SAMN14094543, study PRJNA606508) | bioreactor metagenome | isolation source: A lab-scale SPAN reactor treating ammonium-rich wastewater day 388 | place: Ireland: Galway | collected 2018-02-07
GGCATGACGGAAATGTCGCCGCTCCATTTCAAGGAGGCCTCGATCCGCGCGCTCGGCGACATGGAGCTGCAGCGCGCGCTCGGCAACATGCGCCAGGGCTTCATCGAGAAGCGAACCAAGGCCGCCGCGCGCCTGCCCGAGTTCGATGCGCTGCGCGACAAGGCCAAGGAGATCAAGGACCACGTTCTCGCGCATCTCGACCTCTATCTCGAGACGTTCGAGAAGAACTGCGTCGCCAATGGCGGCACCGTGCATTGGGCGAAGGACACGGCGCAGGCGCGCGACATCATTCTCAACATCTGCCGCCTCGTCGGCGCCGAGACGGTGACGAAGGGCAAATCGATGGTGGGCGAGGAGATCGCGATCAACGCGTTCCTCGAGGCCAATGGCATCCGCCCAATCGAGACCGACCTCGGCGAATACATCATCCAGCTCCGGAACGAGCCGCCCTCGCACCTGATCGCGCCGGCGATCCACGTGAACAAGGAACAGGTGGCCGACGCGTTCCGCCTGCATCATCGCGACCTCGCGCCCGAGCGCCCGCTGACCGATCGCGCCGCGCTCCTCAACGAAGCGCGGCGCGCGCTGCGCGAGCGCTTCCTCGAGGCCGATGTCGGCATCACCGGCGCCAACTTCCTCATCGCCGAGACCGGCTCGACGATGATCGTGACCAACGAGGGCAACGGCGACCTCACGCAGACCTTGCCGCGCATCCACATCGTGATCGCGAGCCTCGAGAAGGTCGTGCCGAACCTCGACGATGCGATGACGCTCGTGCGCGTGCTCGCGCGCTCGGCCACCGGGCAGGAGATGTCGGTCTACACGACGCTTTCCACCGGACGTAAGCGCGAGGGCGATCTCGACGGGCCCGAGCAGTTCCACGTCGTGCTGCTCGACAACGGCCGCAGCAAGCTCGTCGGCACCGAATTCCAGGAGGTGCTGCGCTGCATCCGCTGCGGCGCATGCCTCAACCATTGTCCGGTCTATGGCTCGGTGGGCGGGCATGCCTATGGCTCGGTCTATCCGGGGCCGATCGGCAAGGTGCTGACGCCGGCGCTCTACGGCCTCGAAACCGCGCGCGATCTTCCCAACGCTTCCAGCTTCTGCGGACGCTGCGAGGAAGTGTGCCCGATGCGGATTCCATTGCCGAAGATGATGCGGCACTGGCGCGAGCAGGAGTTCCAGCAGAGTCTCGTCCCGCCGCGCCTGCGGCGCGCGCTCCGGATATGGGCGTTCGTCGCGGCGCAGCTTCCCACGCTCTATCACCTCGGCGCGCGCTTCGCGGTTTTCTGGCTCTACCGGCGCGGCAGAAAGCTCAAAGGCAGGCTCGCGACGCTGCCCTATGGCGAAGGCTGGACGCGCTTCCGCGACTTTCCGGCGCCGCTCGGCAAGACGTTCCAGAGCCAGTGGCGCGGCGCGCGCCGCCACAAGCGCGCCGAGACGCCGCCCGCCAGGCCGCCGGCATGAGTTCGGCACGCGAGCAGATTTTCGCGGCGCTGCGCGCGGGCTTCAAAGGCCGCGACGACGTCGTGGCGAAGGTGGCGGTGGAGGCGCGCATCGCGCGGCGCGAGCCCAATCTCGTGCCGGCGCGCGGCAAGCCGGAGTCTAAGAAGGCCGCGATCGCCGCGTTCACCGCGCTGGCCGAGGAAGCTTCGGCCACCGTGGCGCGCGTGAACACGATGATCGACGTGCCGAACGCGGTGGCCGATTTCCTGCGCAACCACAATCTGCCGATGCGCGCGGTCCTGGCGCCCGATCCGCTGCTCGACGCGGCGCGGTGGGAGCGGCGCAAGACGCTTGAGCTGCGCAAAGGCGCCGCCGAGCCGTTCGACGAAGTCGGCATCAGCCTCGCTTATCGCGCCGTGGCCGAGACCGGGACGCTCGTGATGCTCGCCGGCGCCAACACGCCGACGACGATCAACTTTCTGCCCGAGACCGAAATCGTGATCCTGCCGGCCGACCGCGTCGTCGGCGCTTACGAAGACGCGCTGGCGCCGCTGCGTGCGCCCGCGCCGAGCGGAAATGGCGCCGAGGCCACGAAGCACGCGCTGCCGCGCGTCGTGAACTTCATCACCGGCCCCTCGCGCAGCGCCGACATCGAACAGACCCTCCAGCTCGGCGCGCACGGGCCGCGGCGGCTGCACATCGTCATCGTCGACGACGCGACGGGGCCCTGATGAAGCGGCCCAAGCGCATCGAGAGCGAGCCGCCCTGGATGCGCCTCGGCCCCGCCGCCGACGCGCCCGACGAAGGCGACGACGGCGAACGGCTCTGGAAGAAGATCGCGGAAGGCGTGAAGCCGCTCGGCCAGACGAAGCACAAGCGCCACGCGCCGCCGGCCGCGCCCGCCGGCGCAGCGCGCGCGCAGCTTCCGGCGAGACCGCCAATGGCTGCGGACGCCGTGCGTACGCCGCAGCTTCCGCCCCGCCGCGCGCCGGCTCCGCCCGGGCCGCCGCCGCTCGTGCCCGGCCAGCTCGCGGGCCTCGACCGCCGCAGCGGCGAGAAGCTGCGCAAGGGGCAGATGGCCGTGGAAGCCAAGCTCGATCTGCACGGCATGACGCAAGAGGGCGCCCATGCCAGCGTCGTCCGCTTCGTTGAATCGCAGCACGCCGCCGGCGCGCGCTGCGTGCTGATCGTGACCGGCAAGGGCGGCCGCGCCGCCGACCCGTTCCGGCCGAAGGCCGCCGCCGGCCGCTTCACCTTCAGCTTCGGCCGCGGCGTTCTGAAAGAGGCGCTGCCGCGCTGGCTCAACGAGCCGCGCCTGCGCGCCCGCATCATCGCCGTCCAGCCCGCCAGCCGCGCGCATGGCGGCGACGGCGCCGTGTATGTGTTGCTCAAAAGGAAGCGGTGAGATGATTTTCGCCTGAACGCCGGTTTCAGGCTCCATTCAGCGGCGCCGTGGCACACTCTGCGCGCAATTCAACGACAAACAGGGGATCAACCGCATCGAAGCGGGCACTCGCGCGAGGCAAACAGCCGGCGCGGGGCATGAGATGCAGGCGAGAGTGGTTCAACCCCTCGCTCTTGGAGACGATCCATGAAGACCCTGTCGTTGCTGGCGGCCGCCGCGGTCGCTTTCTCGTTCGCCGTTTCCGGTACGGCCACGTCGGCCGCTACCTATAAGCCGCACACCGGTCCGATCTCGGGCCAGCCGGTCAAGCCGTCGGCGGTGGTGTATCTGCGATGCGATACGCTGTTGAACGTGTCCGGCGTGGGCGGCGGCGCCACGCAAGTGCGCGTCTGGAACACGTCCGGCACGATGTTGAAGTCCGGAACCATGGTCCATATCGCCTACACCTACAAAGGGCAGCACAAGCAGGCGTCGGTGCCGCTCAAGAGCGACTTGGCGAAAGGCGGCGCGGCGCAACTGGCAATCGGGCCGTACGACTTTCTGCCCGGGTGCACTGCGCAGGTGAATCTGCTCGCAAGCCCCGCCCCCTCGATCAAGCTGCCGCCGGTGCCGACCAAACCTGACCAGCCGAAACCGGGGCCGCGCTGAGCGGCCAAGCCGACATGCGAACGGGTCCGCTCTCCATCGGGAGCGGACCCATCGCCGAGACGCCCCGTTTCGATGCAGCTCTCGCTCGATCGGGATCTCGAGGGCGCGCTACAGTATGAACCGGCGCAAATCCGCGTTTTTCGCGAGCTCGCCGACCTTGCTCGACACGTAGCTGCGGTCAATCGCGAGCGTGCTGCCGGCCTTGTCGGTGGCGGTGAAGCTGATCTCCTCGAGCACCTTCTCCATCACCGTGTGGAGGCGGCGCGCGCCGATGTTCTCGACGCTCTGGTTGATCTCGGCCGCCGTGTCGGCGATCGCGTCGATGCCGTCCTCGGCGAAATCGAGCGTCACCTGCTCGGTGGCGAGCAATGCCTTGTACTGCTTGACGAGGCTGTTCTCGGGCTCGCGCAGGATGCGCGCGAAGTCGTCGCGCGTGAGCGCCTTCAATTCGACGCGGATCGGCAGGCGGCCCTGCAATTCGGGCAAGAGATCCGACGGTTTCGAGAAGTGGAACGCGCCCGAGGCGATGAACAGGATGTGGTCTGACTTCACCGGCCCATGCTTGGTCGCGACGGTGGTGCCCTCGATCAGCGGCAGGAGATCCCGCTGCACGCCCTCGCGGCTGACATCGGCGCCGCCGACGCGCTCGCTGCGGCCGGCGATCTTGTCGATCTCGTCGATGAAGACGATCCCGTTTTGCTCGGCGTTCTTGATCGCGTCGCCCGTCAGCTGCTCCTGATCGAGCAATTTGTCGCTCTCCTCGGCCACGAGCAGGTCGTAGCTTTCGCCGACCGTCATGCGCCGGCGCTTCGTGCGCTGGCCGAAGGCTTTGCCGAGCATGTCGTTCAAATTGATCATGCCCATCGAGGCGCCGGGCATGCCGGGAATCTCGAAGGTGGGCATGGACCCGCCGCCGGTTTCGTTGAGCTCCACCTCGATTTCCTTGGCGTTGAGCTCGTTGTTGCGGAGCTTGCGGCGAAACGCCTCTCGCGTGTCGGGCCGCGCGTCCTTGCCGACGAGCGCCTCGAGCACGCGTTCCTCGGCGGCGGCCTCGGCGCGCGCGCGCACGTTCTTCCTCAGACGCTCCTTCGTCATGCCGATCGAGACCTCGACGAGATCGCGCAGGATCGAATCGACGTCGCGGCCGACATAGCCGACCTCGGTGAACTTCGTGGCCTCGACCTTGAGGAACGGCGCATCGGCGAGGCGCGCGAGCCGGCGCGCGATCTCGGTCTTGCCGCAGCCGGTGGGGCCGATCATCAGGATGTTCTTCGGCAGCACCTCTTCGCGCATCGCGTCGTCGAGCTGCTGGCGGCGCCAGCGGTTGCGCAGCGCGATCGCGACCGCGCGCTTCGCATCGTGCTGGCCGACGATGAAGCGATCGAGTTCCGAAACGATCTCGCGCGGGCTGAACGCGGACGCCGCGGGGGCTGCGACGGGCTTGGGCATGTTGGTCATGGAAAAATCCGGAAAACCACAGAGGCACAGAGACACAGAGAAAAGCGAAGCGCGCCCGCGGCGCGATACGTCAAACTCTCTGTGTCTCTGTGTCTCTGCGGTTCATCTTTCACAGGGTTTCGAGGGTGATCTGGTCGTTCGTGTAGATGCAGATGTCGGCAGCGATCTTGAGCGACCGGCGCGCGATCGCTTCCGCATCGAGCTGCGTTTCGGCCAACAGCGCGCGCGCGGCGGCGAGCGCGAAAGGGCCGCCCGAACCGATGCCGATGAGCTGATCGACCGGATCGAGCACGTCGCCGGTGCCGGTGAGCACCAGCGACACCTCCTTGTCGGCCACCGCCATCATCGCCTCGAGCCGGCGAAGATACCGATCCGTGCGCCAATCCTTCGCGAGCTCGACGCAGGCGCGCGTGAGCTGGCCCGGATGCTTCTCCAGCTTGCCTTCGAGCCGCTCGAACAGCGCGAACGCATCGGCCGTCGCGCCGGCGAATCCGGCGATCACGCTGCCGCCGCCGAGCCGGCGGACCTTCTTCGCATTGGGCTTCAGGACGGTTTGGCCGAATGTGACCTGCCCATCGGCGGCGACGACGACCTTGCCGTTGCGCCGGACCGAAAGAACCGTGGTGCCGTGGATGGCGGGGGATGAGGGGTGCGACATGACCGCGCTTACATGGCGTTTTTGCGCGGCCGGTTCAATGGCGCCGGGCGGCGCGCCGGGGCCGCGGTTGCCGGGGCGGACTGGACGTGCTAGCCACGCCGCCGTTTTCCAGCACACGAGCGACGGAGTTCACCAATGGCCGAAAATCCCGGCAATGGCAGCGGCCAACCTGCCGGCCAAACCGATCAGCCGCCGCTGATGGTGAAGGGCCAGTACATCAAGGATTTCTCGTTCGAGAACCCGAACGCGCCCGACGTGTTCATGCAGGGCGACGTTTCGCCCCAGGTGGATATCAGCGTGAACGTCGAGGCCCGCCACCTGCCGAACGCCGATTACGAGGTGGTGCTCTCGATCAAGGTGGATGCCAAATCCAAGGACAAGCCGGTGTTCCTGTGCGAATTGGCCTATGCCGGCGTGTTCGCGCTGGGGCCGATCATTCCGCAGGATCAGCACCAGGGCGTGCTGTTGATCGAGTGCCCGCGCCTTCTGTTTCCATTCGCGCGCGCGATCATCGCCGACGCCACCCGCGAGGGCGGCTTCCCGCCTCTGACCTTGCAGCCGATCGACTTCTTCTCGCTGTTCCAGCAGCAGATGCAGGCCCAGCAGGCCCCGCGCTCGTCGATCATCAAGCCGTAAGCGTTCTTTTTCTTGTCGTCCCCGCGAAAGCGGGGACCCATCTTTCCAGCGACGTGTCCGTGGCGGCCTGGGCCCCGCTTTCGCGGGGGCGACAAATGCGTTTGCGGCAGCGACTAAGGCTTCCGCCAGATCGGGTCTTTGATCTTGCCGAGGAACTTGTCGTGCAGCGCCGACTCCTCGGCGCTGGGCGCCGCACCCGGCAGATCGCGGCGCGGCGGGCGGATCGCGGCCGGCGCCTTGGCCTTCGGCATCAGGATCGCGGCGCTGCGCGCGCCGGCGTTCACGGCGAAGTCCAGCCCGGGCTGGCGGCCGCCGATCAGCTCGAGATAGACGCGCGCGAGCAGCCCGGCGTCGATCAATGCGCCATGGCGCTCGGCGCGGATCGCGAGATCGATCTCGAAGCGGCGGCAGAGCGCATCGAGGCTGGCCTGGGCACCCGGATATTTTTGGCGTGCGATCGCGATCGTGTCGATCACGCGCGACATCGGCAGCACCTCGCGCGCGAGGCGCTTCATCTCCCAATTCACGAAGCCCATGTCGAATTCGGCGTTGTGAATCACGAGCTGATCGCCGGCGATGAAATCGAGGAATTCGTCGGCCTTGTCGCGGAACAGCGGCTGGCCTTTCAAAAAATCGTCCGCGAGCTTGTGAACCTCGAATGCGCGCGCATCGCTGGCGCGCTCGGGATTGAGATAGGTGTGGAACGTGCGCCCTGTCGGCACGTGGTTGACGAGCTCCACGCAGCCGATCTCGATAATGCGGTGCGAGGACGGATCGAGGCCCGTGGTTTCCGTGTCGAGAACGATCTGGCGCATGAAAAGAAAGGTGAACAGGAGACGGGGAGACGGGGAGAAGAATAGACGGCGCGCTAGTGCGCGCCAAAGAGATTCCTCCCGCCTCCGCAGCTCCTGTGAATCTATCTTTTCCTACGCCGCGGCCGGCGCTCGCGCAGGAGCGCCAGGATTCGCCGCAATTCGTGCAGCGTGTCGCGATAGCCGCGATTGGTGTGGACGACGAAATCGGCGCGGCGGCGCTTCAGGGCATCGGGCGTCTGCCGGCCGAGCAGCAGATCGAGCTTGGCGCTGGTCATCCCGGGCCGGCGCAGCACGCGCTGGCGCTGGATGAACGCCGGCGCCGAGACGACGATGACCGCATCACAGCGTTTCTCGCCGCCGGTTTCGAACAGCAGCGGAATATCGAGCACCGCGATCGGCACGCGGCGCAATCTCATCGTGCGGAGAAAGCGCTCCTGGATGCGGCGCACGAGCGGATGCACGATGCGCTCGAGCCGCGGCACCGCGCCGGGATCGGCGCGCAGCATTTCCGAGAGCCGGGTACGATCGACGGCGCCCGCACGGACCGCGCCCGGAAACGCACGCGCGATCGGTTCCACCGCGGCGCCGCCCTTGGCGTAGATCCGGTGCACCTCCGCATCCGCGTCGTAAACCGGCACGCCCAAGAAGCGCAGCACGCGCACGGCGTTGCTCTTGCCCATGCCGATCGAGCCGGTGAGGCCGACCACGATCATGCCCGCTCCGTCTCGGCGATGAGATCGGCGGCGACGTGGCGACGCAGCGCCGGGGTGACTTCGGGATCGCGGCCGAACCACGCCTTGAAGCCGGCACGGGCCTGATGCAGCAGCATGCCGAGCCCGTCAACGCACGAATTGCCGCGCGGCCGCGCCGCGCGCAGCAGCGGCGTTTCGAGCGGCACATAGACGATGTCGTTGACCGCCGCATCCTTAGGCAGCGCCGCGAGATCGATTTGGAGCGGCGGCTGGCCTTTCATGCCGAGCATCGTGGTGTTGACGAGCAGCGCCGCGCCCGCCAACGCACTCGCCGCTTCAGGCCAAGCGAGGCAGCGGATGGGTCCATCGAGCGCGGCGGCCAGACGCTCCGCGCGCTCCGGCGTCCGGTTGACGAGCCTGATCTCGGGCGCGCCGGCTTCGATCAGCGCCTGCACGACGGCGCGCGCGCTACCGCCGGCGCCGAGCACGACCGCGGGGCCCTTCCCGGCGTCGAAGCCCCGCACATCGGCCCGTAGCGCTTCGATGAAGCCGAATCCATCGGTGTTGCTGCCGTGAATTTCGCCCGCCGGCGTGAAGACCAACGTGTTCGCGGCGCCGGCTTTCTTCGCGCTTTCATCCGCGCGATCGCACAGAGCGAACGCCGCCTCCTTGTGCGGAATCGTGACATTTGCGCCGGCGAAGCCGAGGCGCACGAGGCCCTTCACCGCCTCGGCGAAATGCTCGGCGCGCACCGGCAGCGGCAGATAGGCGCCGTTGATGCCGTACTGCGCGAGCCAGTAATTGTGCAGGCGCGGCGAGCGCGAATGCGCCACCGGCCAGCCGAGCACGCCGGCTAGGCGCGTCTCTCCATCGATGCTCATGCCGGAACGATGCCGCGCCCGCGCAGGAAATCCAAGAGCGCCAGCAGCGGCAGACCGAGCACGACGAAGAAGTCGCCATCGACGCGCCGGAAAAGCTGCGCGCCAAGTCCTTCGAGCTGATAGCCGCCCACGGAATTGAGCGCGGCCTCGCCGGCGGCGTCGAGATAGCGCTCGACGAAGGCCTCGCCGAACGGGCGCATGAGGAGCGTCGCGTGCTCGTGCCGGCCCCAGATGCGCTCGCCGTCCACCGTCGCGCAGGCTGCGGAGATGAGCCGGTGCGAGGTGCCCGCGAGCGAAAGAAGCTGTGCCTTGGCGGCGGCGCGATCGGCGGGCTTGTCGAGCCAGTCGCCATTTGCCACCAGCATTTGATCGGCGCCGATGACGAGCGCGCCCGGCGTTCGCTCGGAGACGCGGCGCGCCTTGAGCTCGGCCAAGGCCATCGCCGTTTCGGCTGCATCGGCGCCTTCGGCTTTCATCGCGCGCTTCAGCTCGCCTTCATCGACCGGTGCCGCAATCTGCTCGAACGCAAGCCCGGCATTGCGCAGCATCGCCGCGCGGGTGGCGCTGCCCGAGGCGAGGATGAGGCGCGCGCTGGCGGGCCCGAGCAGCGGCGCGCTCACGCCGCCGTCCCGCTTGGCGCGCCGCCGCCCGGCGCCGCGCCGGCCTCGCCCTCTTCGTTTTGGCGGCTCCGCTGGCTGAGGAGCTGGAGAACCGCAGCGGCGGTCTCCTCGATGGAGCGGCGCGTGACGTCGATGACTGGCCAGCCCTGGCGCGCGAACAGGCGTTTCGCGTCGGCGACCTCTTCGCGCACCTTGTCGAGATCGGTGTAGTCGCTCGTCGTCTGCGCGCTGTTCTGGATGCGCATGCGGTTCTTGCGCACCTCGACGAGACGCGCCGGATCCTCGGTGAGGCCGACGATCAGCGCGCGACATGGCTTGAACAGCGCCGGCGGCAGCGGAATGCCGGGCACCATCGGCACGTTCGCGGCCTTCACGCCGCGATTGGCGAGATAGATGCAGGTGGGCGTTTTCGACGTGCGCGAGACGCCCACAAGAATCACATCGGCCTCGGCGAGCGAGGCCTGCTTCTGCCCGTCGTCATGCGCCATGACGAAGTTCATGGCCTCGATGCGATGAAAATATTCGGCATCGAGCACGTGCTGCTTGCCGGGCAGGCCCTTGGGCGCCTGGCCGAAGTGCCGCGCCATCAGGTTTATGAACGGTTCCATCACCGAGATGCAGGGCACGCCGCGGCCGCGGCAGAACACCTCGAGATGCTCGGCCAGCTCGTGATTGAGCAGCGAATAGAACACGATGCCCGGCTCGTGGCCGAGATCCTCCAGCGCCGTTTCGAGCGCGCGGCGGCTGCGCACCATCGGCCAGAGATGCTCGACGACGTCGATATCCTCGAACTGAACCGCGCAGGCGCGCGCGATCGAGCGCACCGTCTCGCCGGTCGCGTCTGAAACCAGGTAGAGATGCCGCTTCTGCTTCATGCGCGACTGTGGAGAAACCGGCCGGTACCCTGTGCAAGCCACGGCGCATCTGCGTGGATGTCGGGGACGAACCGCCCGCCATCACCGCCGCCGCACCCTAGCGCATCCGCTTATCCCGCGCGATGCAGACACGCCAAGGCTGTGGGCGAGTATCACATCCCCCGCGCGCACGCCAACCACGCGATGCGGGGCGGCACAAAGTGTGGTTCGCTGCGGCTGGCGCCGACGCAGATGTGGCCCCAGGCCGCGGCACTATGACATTCCGATGATCCACAGCCCCTTTGCACTCGTCTCCTGAGTCATGTGCAGAAGCTGCGCTGTCCCGATTCGCACAAGCCCTACAGCCACCACAGGATTCTTTAGATTCGATTCAAGAAGACTCTTGAGTTAGTGGAGATGCGGCTTCTTCCTGTTGATCACATGAATTCGAAAGCCTCCCAATCGGCGCTGCTGCGCGTTCTCGCGGGCGAAGCGCTCGATCCGCCGCCGGTCTGGCTGATGCGCCAGGCCGGGCGCTATCTGCCGGAATACCGTGTCCTGCGTGCGAAATCAGGCGGGTTTCTGGATTTCTGTTATGCGCCCGCCGCGGCGGCGGAGGCGACGCTTCAGCCGATCCGGCGCTTTGGGTTGGATGCGGCGATCCTGTTTTCGGACATACTCGTTGTTGCCGACGGGCTCGGCTGCAAAGTGGAGTTTCGCGAGGGCGAAGGGCCGGTGCTCGAGCCCGTGACCGCGGCGAGCCTAAAGTCGCTTTCGCTCTCTCGCGTGCGAGGCCATCTCGCGCCAGTTTACGAAACGGTGCGGCGCGTGCGCGCGGCGCTGGAGCCGGAACGGGCCTTGATCGGCTTTGCCGGCGCGCCGTGGACGGTTGCGTGCTACATGGCGGAGGGTGGCGGTAGCCGTGATTTCGCGGCGCCCAAGGCCTGGATGTGGCGCGATCCCGCGAGCTTCACGGCGCTGATCGACCTGCTCGTCGAGGCCACGATCGATCACTTGTCGGCGCAGATCGAGGCCGGTGCCGATTGCGTGCAGCTGTTCGATAGCTGGGCGGGAATTTTGCCCGACGCCGAGTTTCGCGCGCATGTGATCGCGCCGACGGCGCGCATCGTACGTGGCGTGAAGCGGCGCTACGCTGGGGTGCGTATGATCGGCTTTCCGCGCGGCGCCGGGCCGATGCTGGAGGAATATGCGAGGGAGGCAGGCGTGGATGCGGTAGGGCTCGACTACACGATGCCACTCGAAGCGGGTCGCGGTGTGCAGCGGCTCGTGCCCGTTCAGGGCAACCTCGACCCGGTTCTTCTACTCGCGGGTGGAACAGCAATGCAGGCGCGCATTCGCGAGATTTGCCGGGCCTTTGCCGGACGGCCGCACATCTTCAATCTTGGCCATGGCGTATTGCCGCCAACGCCGCCCGAGCATGTGGCAGCCCTGATTGCAGCCGTGCGGGCGAAGCCATGAGCATCGCCGTCGTTCTGTTCAATCTCGGCGGCCCGGACCGTCCGGACTCGGTCGAGCCGTTCCTGCGCAATCTGTTCAGCGATCCCGCCATCATCGGATTGCCTGGCCTGCTGCGCCTGCCGCTGGCGCGCTTGATCTCGAAGCGGCGCGGGCCCGCCGCGCGCGAGATCTACGCCAAGATGGGCGGCGGCTCGCCGATCCTCGGTAATACCGAAGCGCAGGCGAAGGCCCTCGCGGGACGGTTGAAGGCTTCGGGCCTGGACGTGAACGTGTTCATTGCGATGCGCTATTGGCGCCCTTTCGCGGCCGAGACGGCGCGCGCGGTCGCAGCGATGAGGCCGGACAAGGTGGTTCTGCTGCCGCTCTATCCGCAATATTCGACGACGACGACGGCATCTTCGTTGAATGATTGGCATATAGCCGCGCGGGCGGCGGGGATCGTCTGCGAGACGCGCGCTGTCTGCTGCTACCCGGTCGAGAAGGGCTTCATCGCGGCGGTGGCCGAGGCGATCCGCGAGAAGCTGGCGGCGTGGCAAGGCAAGACGCCGCGCATCTTGTTCTCAGCGCATGGGCTGCCGAAGAAGGTGATACGGCGCGGCGATCCCTATCAATGGCAGGTGGAACGCACGGCGGCTTCCGTGGCGGCGGCGCTGGGCATGGCGGCCGCCGATTCGGTAATCTGTTACCAGAGCCGCGTGGGTCCGCTCGAATGGATCGGTCCTTCGACCGAAGACGAGGTGCGCCGCGCGGGTCGCGATCGCGTGCCGGTGATGGTCGTGCCGATCGCATTCGTCTCGGAGCATTCGGAGACGCTGGTCGAGCTCGACATCGAATACCGGCATGTGGCGGAACAAGCCGGCGTGCCTGCCTATGTGCGCGTGCCGACCGTGGATGCGCACGATGCATTCATCGACGGGCTGGCGAGGCTCGTTCAGGATTCGTTGCGCCGGCCTGCGGCGATCGCGCCCGACGGCGGGGAGCGCATTTGCCCCGCCGAGTTCGGCCGCTGCGCGTTGGCGCGGTAGAGGGTTCAGACGACGGTTACGTTCACGACGTGCATGGCGTTGCGCGCGCCCTCCCAGGGCTGTGTGACGCCGCCGGCTTCGATTGCGCGGGCAGCGATCGAAAGGTGGCCGCGCGTGGCCGGAATCCAGGGCAAAGAGAAGCGCTGCCACGCCCAGCCGTGCCTCGGTTCGAGAAACGCCCGCGTGAACGTGGCGCCGCCGTCGAGCGTGATCTCGAGCGCCGCGATGCCGCGGAA
>JAANMY010003529.1_pt1 | contig 12846 bp, 11 predicted proteins | sample 7279691 | NCBI WGS metagenome assembly JAANMY01 (sample SAMN14094543, study PRJNA606508) | bioreactor metagenome | isolation source: A lab-scale SPAN reactor treating ammonium-rich wastewater day 388 | place: Ireland: Galway | collected 2018-02-07
CAGTGCTGGATGATGATGAGTACCGCGCGCTTGCAGCCACTGCTGCAGAGCTTAATTTGACGGTACTTACCGAAGTCAGTACCGAAGCAGAAACCCTGCGTGCTGTGGCATTAAATGCCGAGCTTATCGGCATTAATAACCGCAACTTGCGCGATCTAAGCACCAATCTAGACACCAGCTTTGCGCTGGCAAAACTGATCCCTGAGGGCAGAACTGTGGTATCAGAGTCAGGCATTTACACTAACCAGCAAGTGCGGCATTTAGCTAAGGTAGCCGATGCCTTTTTGGTCGGCAGCTCACTGATGGCCGAAGCTGATTTAGCTGATGCCACGCGTAAACTGGTGCTGGGCGAGCATAAAGTCTGTGGTTTAACCCGGCCGCAAGATGCCGCTGCAGCCTATGCCGGCGGCGCTTATTACGGTGGCTTAATTTTTTATCCGCCCTCGCCGCGTTATGTTACGCCCGAGCAAGCGCAACAGGTGCAACAAGGCGCGCCACTTAACTATGTCGGTGTATTTGTTAATGCTGAGCCGGCTGAAGTCGCCCGTATGGCGCACAGTTTGAAGCTAAGCGCGGTGCAGCTGCATGGCGACGAGGATGATGGCTATATCAGTGCACTTAAACCGCTATTACCGCCCGGCTGCCAGATCTGGAAAGCCTATCGGGTAAAAGATGAATTGCCTGCATTTACCCCTTATGCCGATCGTATCTTGCTCGATGCCTATCATCCAACGCAGCATGGCGGAAGTGGCCTGAACTTTAACTGGCAGTTGCTGGCAGAACTTAGCGCCAGCAAGCCTATTATGTTGGCCGGCGGTTTAAACAGTGATAACTGCTTGGCGGCGGCTTGCTTGCCCGTAGCCGGGCTCGATTTCAATTCAGGGCTGGAGAGTGCGCCAGGCATTAAAGATGCGGCGAAGATCCGGTCAGCCTTTACACTATTACGGGAGTTTCACCATGAGTGAGCTAAAACTTAACCCTTATTTTGGCCAGTATGGCGGTATGTTTGTACCCCAGCTGTTGGTGCCGGCGCTTAAGCAGCTGGAGCAAGCCTATGTAGATGCACTGGAAGACCCCACCTTTCATGCCGAGTTTCAACAGCTACTTACCGAATATGCCGGCCGGCCAACACCCTTGACGCTTTGCCGCAACATTTCGCCGAACCCTTTGGTGAAGATCTACTTAAAGCGCGAAGACTTGCTGCATGGCGGCGCGCATAAAACCAATCAGGTGTTAGGCCAGGCGCTACTCACCAAGCGCATGGGCAAAAAAGAAGTCATCGCCGAAACCGGTGCCGGCCAGCATGGCGTAGCAACGGCGCTGGCCTGTGCCCTGCTCGGCTTAAAATGCCGTATTTATATGGGCGCGAAAGATATTGAGCGTCAGCAGCCGAATGTGTTTCGCATGAAGCTGATGGGCGCTACCGTGATTCCGGTCACCAGCGGCAGCGGTACTTTAAAAGATGCGGTAAACGAAGCGATGCGCGACTGGTCTGCCACCTATGATACCACCCACTATATGCTGGGCACGGCCGCAGGCCCGCATCCGTTCCCGACCATAGTGCGAGATTTTCAAAAGATGATTGGCGAAGAAGCCAAGCAGCAAATACTCAAAGCCGAAGGCAAATTGCCCGATGCCGTTATCGCCTGTGTCGGCGGCGGCTCTAACGCCATTGGTATGTTTGCCGATTTTATTGCTGAAGAAGGCGTAAAACTGATTGGCGTAGAACCCGGCGGTAAAGGCATTAACACCCATCAGCACGGTGCAGCACTGTCGACCGGCAGCTATGGCATTTTACACGGTGCCTACACCGCCATTATGCAAACCAGCGATGGCCAGATTGAAGAGTCGTACTCGATATCTGCAGGTTTGGACTACCCTGCCGTGGGCCCACAGCATACCCATTTGCAGCAAAGCGGCCGCGCCGAGTATGTTGCCATTAACGACGATGAGGCCTTAGCAGCCTTTCAGCAACTAGCCAAAAGCGAAGGCATTATACCGGCGCTGGAAAGCTCACACGCACTGGCGTATGCACTGAAACTGGCCAAACAAGCCACTGAGCCTACAGTGCTATTAGTGAATTTATCCGGCCGTGGCGATAAAGATTTAGCCCATGTGCACAGCGTATTAGCAGGAGGCCAGTTATGAAGCGCTATCAGCAAATGTTTGCCCGTTTAGAGCGCGAAGGCCGTGGCGCCTTTGTGCCTTTTGTTACCATTGGCGACCCGACCCCGGAGCTGTCGTTCGAGATCATTAAAAGCTTAATAGACGCCGGCGCCGATGCGTTGGAATTAGGTATCGCGTTTTCAGATCCGATAGCCGATGGCCCAACCATACAAGGCGCCAATATCCGCGCGCTGGCAGCAGGCGCTACACCTGCTATCAGCTTTGATATTATTGCAAAAATTCGCCAGTACCACGCCACCATTCCAATTGGCTTGCTGTTGTACTCCAATTTAGTGATGGCGCGCGGTATTGATAATTTTTATCAGCAGGCCGCAGCCGCCGGTGTTGATTCGGTATTAATTGCTGATGTACCGCTGCATGAAAGCAAACTGTTTCGTCAAAGCGCCATGAAGCATGACATCGCGCCAATTTACATTGTGCCGCCAAATGTTGATGATGATGACCTGCGCGAAATCGCCTCTTATGGCCGCGGCTATACGTATTTACTCAGCCGCGCTGGGGTTACCGGTACAGAAACCGCTGCGGCTATGCCCACCAGCGAACTGATAAGCCGTATCCGCAGTTATAACCCGGCACCACCGCTGCTGGGTTTTGGCATTTCAACGCCGGCGCATGTCAAAGATGCTATTCAAAGCGGCGCTGCCGGGGCGATTTCCGGCTCGGCTATTGTGAAACTGATTGAGCAATATCAACAGCAGCCTGCTGAATTGCTGGCACAATTAACGCAGTTTGTCAGTGATATGAAAGCGGCAACTTAAGCAGAGATGCTCAGACCTAGTACAGACTAGCCTGCTACTGTGGCAGGCTGTCTGACAGCTGATATTTTTGCTTTAACGCCGTTATTTCGGCCTGATGGCTGAGTAAAAACTGGTTAAACTGCTGCAATACCTCGGGGTGGCGAATAGAGGATAAATGAAACGCCACCCGCGTCATCGGCAGGTTTTGCGCCACGACCAAGGCCCCTTGCTGTTGTTGCTGCCGTAAAATATGCTGTGCCACGTTATATTCCACATCTGCACCATCAAGTTGGCCGCGCAGTACTAAATTCACTGCCGATGCCGCGTTAGGCACTTCATATAATTTAAACCGATGCTGGCCATGTAGTGCCAACCAGGCGGTAGGTGTAAAGCCATGGATCACCGCCAGCGTGCGAAACCGGTCCAGTGTGATTTCTTTATTAGCCGGCAACACCAGCGTAGTGCCCAGATTATACACGAGCGGCTCACTAAAAATGCGACTAGCCTGCGAGCCCTGATATTTCGCCCAATTCGGGTTGTCCGGGTAAATAAAATCAACCAGATTATCCAGCTCGTGGTACAAGCGCTTTACCGGCAACGGCTGAAAGCTCAGCTGATAACCATAACGTTGGGCAAACAGCTGCAGCACCTCATTGGCAAAACCGCTGCTGTCCGCCGCAGTAAAATCATAGTGCGGGTAGAAATTCAGATCTTCGGTGCCGACCACAAACTGGGTTTGTGCCAGCGCCGCAGGCTGTGCTAAAAGCCCGAATAGCGTCAGCAGTGTGGCCAGACATGCTCTCATTAATATCGCCTAAAAATAATACTGCCTGTTTGCAGTGTAGTGAGCAAATAGGCCAGCGCCAACTGCCACTTTGGGAACAAGTTAAAAAAGCAGTCGATTTTTCACTGTGACAGCCGGATAATAACGGCTTTTCTTGCAGCGGATCTCAATTATGCAAATCAGTAACAATAGCGTGGTGCAATTTCACTACACCTTAAGCGATGCCAATAGTGGCAGCCAGATTGAATCATCACATGGCAGCCATCCGCTGCTGTATCTGCATGGTCATCAACAAATGCTGCCAGCACTGGAGCAGGCGCTAGAGGGTAAAGGCGCCGGTGACAAACTGGATATCACGCTAACACCAGAGCAAGCCTATGGCGAGCGCGATGAAAGTGCTATTCAGAGCATTCAGGTAAAACACTTGCTGGGGGCGAAAAAATGGCAACCGGGCATGACGGCTGTGGTGCAAACTGAGCACGGCCAGCGCCAGGTCACTATTGTAAAAGTAGGCATGTTTAAAGCTGAGGTAGATACCAACCACCCATTGGCCGGCAAAACCCTGCAGTTTGCCATCGAAGTATTAGCGGTGCGCGCAGCAACCGACGAAGAAATCGCCCATGGCCACGCCCATGGCGAGGGTGGTCATCACCACCACTAAGCTTCTGCACCACTATGCTTCAGCTTTATTAGGTAAAGCCACACCGGCAGTTTAGTCTGCCGGTAACACCCTAATCAGTTGGCCATGCTGGCTATCGGTTAGCAAATATAAAGCGCCATCCGGCCCGGTACGCACATCGCGAATACGCTGTTTTAGCTCACTGAACAGGGTTTGCTCCTGCACCACCTGTTGGTTTTCCAGTACCAGCCGGCGCACACTCTTTCCCGCCAGCGCAGCAACAAAAATATTGCCCTGCCAGGCGCTGAATAAGCTGCCGCGATATAGCGTCATACCCGCTGGCGCAATAGAGGGGCTCCAGCCCCACACCGGTGGCTGCATGCCCTCATAACGGGTGAAGGGTGAAATACGCGCGCCGGTGTAATCTATGCCTGCAGTGGCGACCGGCCAGCCATAATTGGCGCCACTGCGGATTATATTCAGCTCATCACCGCCGCGCGGGCCATGCTCGTGGCTATACAGGGTCTGACTTGCAGCATCATAAAAAATGCCCTGCACATTACGATGCCCCAGACTGTATAACTCTGGCGCGTAACCGGTTTTTGCCACAAAGGGGTTGTCCGGCGGCACACTGCCATCAGCGTGTAAGCGCACTATTTTGCCCAGGTGGTTAGCCGGGTTTTGTGCTTGTTCACGGTAGTCAAAGCCATCGCCTAACGTCAGCACCAGGCTGTTATCGGCCAGCCAGGCAATGCGGCCGCCAAAATGGGCGGCTCCGGCCTTTAACGACTTTGCCTGAAAGATGCGCTTGATATCATTCAGGCCAGTGTCGGTAAGCACGGCACTGGCCAGACAGGTATTGTTGGCCTGCAGGGTACCGCAGGCATAGCTTAGAATTATGCGCTGGCTTTGAGTAAAATCGGGCGTTAGCGTCACCTCCTGCAAACCGGCTTGTGACGCTTTGAGTAGCTCAGGCAAATCTGGCTCAATACTAAAGCGCTCATCGCCTTCGGGCGATAGCCGTTTTAGCACGCCGCCACGTTCGGTCAGCAGCATATCGCCATCGGGTAAAAACGCCAGCGCCCACGGATACTGTAGTTTATCAGCCACCACTTGCAGTTGGTAGGGCTGCGCTATTACTGCTGGCAAAAGGCCCAAACAGAATAACAACACACTAAACCTGAGCATACGCTTGTCTCCGTTTTAACAGCCACAGATAACAGCCCATACCGGCAGCACTGCACAGCAACATCGCCAATGTGCCCAATGCGCTGCGGTTAGCGGCAATTAAGGTGGGCATAGGTGCCAGGCTATTAATCAGCTGCAGCATAAAATACAACACTAAAGCGGCAATAAGCGCCGCCAGCCACGGGCGCGCAAGTGCCGGCAGCAGCTTTATCAGCAGGGCCACACTCAGTAAATTGACCAGCGCGATAGGTGCATAAGTAACACTAAAGTGGCGCAAGTCAAACCCTAAGGTAAAGAGGATATCGCCGGCCGCTAAACCGCCGGTAAGGCTTGCTATCGCGGCGAGATTAACACCGCTTTGGCTCAGGCTGGTCAACAGTGTATTGAGCACCACCGCCAGCAGCAGGTATCCCAGTGGGTACCAGCGCAAAGATGTCATGCCAGTTCTCCTTGTGTAAAACGGTGTCAGGCTAGCGTCTGACGCGCCTGGCAACAAGATAAATTTTATCATCAGCTTACTTCTACGTAGCAGAAGCTGCTAAGATCGGTGCAGGCTTTTAAATCCGGTAAACTGTTAGGGCCCTTTGGGCGTAAGCACAGTTTCGTTAATCAAAGAGCAGCCTTTCTGTTATGCGCTATATCAATACCCGCGACTACGACCATAAACAGGCCGATAAAATCGGTATTTTGATCACTAACCTTGGCACGCCGGATGCGCCAACTCCAACAGCGCTAAAACGCTATTTAAAACAGTTTTTGTCCGATCCCAGAGTGGTAGAAGTACCGCGCCTGCTGTGGTGGCTTATTTTAAACGGCGTTATTTTACGTATAAGGCCACGCCGCTCTGCCAAAGCCTACGCTACCGTGTTTACCGAGCAAGGCTCGCCACTATTGTTCCATACTCAGGCACAGCGCGATGCTATTGCTACTAAACTGGAGCAAGATGGGCATAAAAATGTGGTAGTAGACTTTGCCATGCGCTACGGCAACCCGAGCTTTGACAGTGTGCTTGATAAGATGTTAAACCAGGGCGTACGTAAGCTGTTGGTGCTGCCGTTATACCCACAATATTCAGCATCTACCTCGGCATCGAGCTTTGATGAACTCGCACGTAACCTTATGCGCCGCCGCTGGCTACCCGATTTACGCTTTGTGTCACACTACCCGGACTACCCGCCGTTTATTAGCGCAGCAGCGGATAAAATTCGCCAGCACTGGCAGCAGCATGGCCGTGCCGACAAGCTGATTTTATCTTATCACGGTATTCCCAAACGCTATTTACTCAATGGCGACCCTTATCACTGTGAATGCTATAAAACCTCACGCTTAATTGCCGAGCAACTGGGCCTGAGTAAAGACGAGTATCTGACTACCTTTCAGTCGCGCTTTGGCCGCGAAGAGTGGTTAAAACCCTACACCGATGACACGCTAAAAGCCTTACCGGCACAAGGCGTAAAAAGCGTACAGGTATTTTGCCCCGGCTTTTCTGCTGATTGTCTGGAAACCATTGAAGAGATAGGCGAAGAAAACAAAGAGTACTTCCTGCATGCTGGTGGCACGCGTTATGAATATATCAGCGCGTTAAATGCTGAACCCCAGCATATAGAGGCGCTGTGTCAGTTAATTAAAGACAACCTGCAAGGTTGGCATGTCAGCGCAGACGAGCAACGTGCTATGCGGGCCGATAGCCTTAACCGCGAAAAATACGGAGATTAAACAGCAGGTATGAGTACCCGCAATGGTGAAAGGCCGCGGCAAGAACCGACGCTGAACGCGCCGCCGCTATTAAACCGCATGAAGTTTGATAACGTGCGTGAGGCACCCTATGTGCCACCGCCGCAACCCCCTCTGCGCTTAACGCCCTGGCTACTGTTATTGGCCGTGGCCTTGCTGGCCGTTGCCATTTATCAGGAAAACCGTAACCACTTTTATCAGTCTCATTTCTGGCATTGGCTGGCCGGCAAGCTGGATTACCAGTTGGTTGAAGGCCAGGCCAGCCAAATTCAGTACCCGGCAGCGGGCCCGTTTGACCAGCGCTTTGGTTACAACCAACTGGCGCAGTGGCAGCAAACCTTAGCCAATACCGGTTTTCAAATTAGCGCGCAAAGCCAGTTTTCCGACAGCCTGATGCGCTATAGCCAGTATGGTTTTTATCCACCCTATACAGAAAAACAACAAGCTGGCCTGGTAATCCAGGGCTGTGCCGGCGATCTGCTGTATCAGCATCAGGCGCCAGCGATGCAATTTAGCCGTTTAACGGACGTTGCACCTTTGATTATCCAAAGCTTGCTGTTTGTCGAAGACAGAAGCCTGCTAACACCTGAACACCCGCATGCTAACCCGGTACTGAACTTACCGCGCCTGGGCGCAGCCGTATGGTCGCAGCTGCAGCGCGCAGTGGGCATTCCTGCAGCGGCTGCCGGCGGTAGCACCCTGGCAACACAGCTGGAAAAATACCGCCATAGCCCACAGGGCTTAACGTCAGATATGGCAGAAAAGTTCCGCCAGCTGGTATCAGCCAGTGTGCGCGCCTATCAGCAAGGCGTAGACACCTGGGATGCCCGCCAGCGCATTGTGCTGGACTATATTAACACCGTACCACTGGCGGCTACTGCAAGTTATGGCGAAGTGCATGGCATGGGCGAAGGCTTATACGCCTGGTTTGGTGCGACGCCACAGCAGGTGAATACGTTATTAAAACAACCCGCCCCTTACACCGAGGCGCAGGGCTTGGCACTGAAGCAGGTGGTAGCACTGATCGTTGCACAGCGCCGGCCATCTTACTATTTACTGCAAGGTCGTACCGATTTAGATAATCTCAGTAACCGTTATATCAGTCTGATGCAACAACAGGGTGTAGTACCACCTCCGCTTGCCGCCAAGGCGCTGACACAAAAACTCAGCTTTAATGGCAAAGCCGCACTGCCAGCACAACCGGGCCAGGATTTTAAAGCCACTACCATGGTACGTAACCGTCTTGGCCAGTTACTTAGCCAGAATATGTATCAGCTGGACCGGTTAGATCTGGTTAGCGGCACCACGATTAATACCGCACTGCAGCGTAATATCAGCCAGCATTTGCACAAGCTCAGCCAGTACCACAGCGCCGAGCAAGCCGGCCTGTTTGCAGAACGGTTATTAGCGCCGGGCCAGCAAACGCAGGTACGTTACAGTTTTACGCTGTATCAAAGCACACAGAACGGCAATAAAGTACGGGTACAAACCGACAACACCGATCAGCCGTTTGATATGAACGATGCCAGTAAGCTGGAGCTTGGCTCTACCGCCAAACTGCGGGTACTGGTGAGCTATTTGCAAATCGTGGCTGAGCTGCACAGATTGTATGCTGAAGAAACACCGCAAACTCTGCAGTTTGTTGAGCTGGCCCCACAAGACAACCTAACGCAATGGGCGTTAAGTTATATCAGCGAGCAGCCAGGCGTTAAACTGGACACCATGCTACAAGCAGCTTTAGCGCGGCGCTACAGCGCTAATCCAAAAGAAAGCTTTTTCACCGGTGGCGGCCTGCATACCTTTAATAACTTTCGTCAAGAAGAAGACAAGTTAAACCCCACTATTGCCGAGGCTCTACAGCAGTCGATCAACCTGCCTTTTGTGCGTTTATTGCAGGACATGGTGAACTACAGCATTTACCACGGTGAAAACAGCAGTTATCAACTGCTAAAAGATGATGACAACCCACGGCGTGAGCAATACCTGCGCCGCTTTGCTGACCGTGAAGGCACCACCTTCTTACGTCGTTTTTGGCAAAAGTATAAAGATTTAGACAGTGAACAGCGTTTGCAGCTTTATCTGAGTAGCAGCCGACAAACACCCGAGCGCCTGGCAGCGGCCTATTTGTATATTGTGCCTAACGCTACACCCGCGCAGTTTGCCAGTGTGCTGCAACAACAGTTTAATGGTGTAGTCACGGAAAGCGAGTGGCAAAAGCTGTTCGATAAATATCAGGGTACAGCGTTTAATCTGCCAGACAGAGCGTATTTGTCACGCAGCCACCCGCTGGAGCTTTGGCTGTTAGCCTATCTGCAGCAGGCTACTGACACTTCATTGCAGCAGGCGATCGATGACAGCCGCGCTACCCGACAAGAAGTGTATCAATGGCTGTTTAAAACCCGTTTTCGCAGTGCGCGCGACAATCGCATCCGCACGATGTTAGAAATTGAAGCCTTCTGGGACTTACATCAGCGCTGGCAACGACTGGGGTATCCGTTTGATTATCTGGTACCGTCACTGGCTACCGCGCTGGGTAGCTCTGGTGACAGGCCTGCTGCACTGGCAGAGCTGATAGGCATCATACTGAATGACGGTAAAAAGCAGCCGACTATCCGCATTGATAAACTGGCTTTTGCTGCCGATACACCTTATGAAACCCACTTTGCGCGGCCGCTACCACCCGCGCAGCAAGTGCTGGAACCAGAGGTGGCCGCTGCGGTGCGCACGGCCCTGCTGCAAGTTGCCACAGACGGCACCGCCAGACGCCTGCAGCCGGCCTATACCACAGCACAGATTGCCATTGGCGGCAAAACCGGCACCGGCGACAACCGCCTGGTGCAGCTGAATGCCCGCGGCCAACAGATTAGCTCTAAAGCACTAAACCGTACTGCTACCTTCGCCTTTTATTTAGGCTATCAGCACTTTGGTGTCCTCACCGCCTATGTGCCCGATGCCAATGCAGAGCGTTTTAGCTTTACCTCAGCTTTGCCGCTGCAGGTGATGAACAGTATGGCACCAATGCTGATCCCCTACTTGCATAGTGAGCAGCAATGCCGCTAAGTGTTAACCTACCACTACCTGATTACGGCCCTGATGTTTAGCCTGGTACAACGCCATATCGGCGCGGTGCAACCAGGCTTCCCAGTCTTCGCCACTTTGCAGCATGGCAATACCTACCGAGGTGGTAATGTGGCTGTCATCAGGCAGAAACATTTTTTCTGCTACGCCCTGACGTAGTTTTTCGGCCAATTTTTCCAGTGCCGCTGCGTTAATGTCGGCGACGATTACCACAAACTCTTCACCACCGAAACGAAACACCGGATCATGCTGGCGTAGCATGGACTGCAGCACCGGCACCAGCTCGATTAACATTTTATCGCCGGTCTTATGACCAAACTTGTCGTTAATTTGTTTGAAATGGTCTAGATCAAGCAAGATTAAGCCATACTGCCGGCCGCGCCTGGCATGCTCGTCTATCGCCAATACCAGCTGTTCATTTAATGTCCGCCGGTTCGAGGCGCCGGTTAAGCTGTCAGTCGTTGCCAGCCGTTTTAATTCACGCCGCTGTACTTGCGCACGGTAAGCAAAAATAAACGAAAACAAACTGGTAATAGAGGTGGTGACAAAAAACGCCATCATCTGGAACCTGCTGGCAAATACCAGACCGGGATAAGTACTGCCAATAATAAACAGCGTTGACAGCAGCAGCAGCAACAAAGCAAAGGCTCTAAGCGGTGACACCAGAAAAAAGATAAACACTAAAAACGGATAGACCCAAAACAGGCCATCGACACCCAGGTTGACACACACCAACAAGGCACCGACACAAAACACGATAGCCATAAACAAACCGGGCTTCACCGTATCGCCGGTACGCCAGGCATGCCGGCTGGCGAGCACAGCGCAAAGCACCATAATTAAATCGGCAATACCCACCACATAATTGCCGGTATAAAGCCGGTAAATCGCATAAGGCGTCACACAAAGCACGATCATCGCGCCGACCAAGGTTAACATGGCCAGATAAAAATCGTCTTTTAATCGTTGTAGCACCTGGCGCGCCTCCTGCTGTTAGCTAATGTTATGCGACCACCTGTTTGCATCCTAGCCTATTCATTGAACAAATTGCAAAAAGCCTGCCCCCTTTCAGCGTCTTAGCGCCTGCGTCAATTCGTTAAAATGCGCAAAGCACCAATCCGCCTGGCTGGCAAAGTGCTGGTTGGACTGATTCAGATACAGACAGGACGCCACGCCGGCATTTGCAGCCGTTTGTAAATCGAAAATATAATCGCCGACATAAATCATTTGCTGCAGCGGCACCTGCAGTTGGGAAGAAAACCGCAGCAAGCCTTCGGGATCAGGTTTGGCAGCACAGTCTTCACGCGTCAGCACCTGGTTAATCGGAATACCCAGCCGCTCAATGGTTAAAAAGGTCGCCTCACGCATATTGCGTGTCAGTAAGGCAAGCTGAAAACCAGAATCGGCAAGCTGCTGTAAACAGCGCTCAGCGCCGGGCATCCAGCGTGCCTCACGGGCCCCCTGCAGCTCATGCCGGCGGATAATGTCTGTTGCACGTTGGTGCTCTGCCGCATCCTGCGTCAAGGCCAGTTGCTCCAGCAACGGTGTGCCGCGCGGCCAGCCAATGTCATCGCAGATAGCAGCGAAATCCAATGCCGAGTCGACCAGGGTGCCATCTAAATCAAAGACCACAGCATTAATATGGGTTAACTGCAACGTCGCTACTCCTTTCAAACTGGTTGAATTTACCATTTATTAGTCAATAACACTTAAGGCATTCCACGCAGCATTACTAATACACTGTTTTATAACAGAATAAAACTGGCACAACAGCTGCTACACCCTTACTAACTAAGGTAAAAAGGAATAGTGATAATGAGCATACTGCGTGTGTTGTTTAATATACTCTGGTTCGTACTGGGTGGTTTTATTATGGGCTTGCTGTGGTGGCTGGCCGGCCTGCTGTGTTTTATCAGTATTATTGGCATTCCGTTTGGCCGCAGCTGTTTTGTCATTGGAGAGATGGCATTCTGGCCTTTTGGTCAGGATGCAGTAAACCGCCGCCATATCAACCGCTATGACGATATTGGCACCGGCACACTGGGCACTTTAGGCAATATCGTCTGGTTTGTGCTGTTCGGTATCTGGCTAGCGCTGGGGCATCTGGCGCATGCGCTGCTGTGTTTTATCAGCATTGTCGGTATTCCGTTTGGCATAGCTCACCTTAAACTGGCGCTATTATCCATCGCCCCTATTGGCAAAACTGTGGTTGCACGCCATGCTCTTTAACCGTGTGCACATTACAGAGTAGGCAACCTAGTGTCGAAACAACATTATCAGCGGATCTGGCAAACCGTACTGCAGATCCCGCCAGGTAAGGTAGCCAGTTATGGCCAAATTGCCGATTTAGCCGGTTTGCCCGGCCGCGCCCGTTTGGTAGGTAAAGCCTTAGGTTATGCCCCAGAGCAGTTAGCCGTACCCTGGTTTCGGGTGTTACGTAGCGATCGCAGCCTGGCCTTTGCGCCAGGCTCTGAAACAGCCAATTTGCAGCGCCAGCTGTTACTTGCTGAAGGGGTATT
>JAANMY010003531.1_pt1 | contig 12844 bp, 9 predicted proteins | sample 7279691 | NCBI WGS metagenome assembly JAANMY01 (sample SAMN14094543, study PRJNA606508) | bioreactor metagenome | isolation source: A lab-scale SPAN reactor treating ammonium-rich wastewater day 388 | place: Ireland: Galway | collected 2018-02-07
CTCGATCGAGCGCCATGTTATTGGGCTACTCTTCCTGTTCAGGCCATCTCCATGCATACCAGACAATCATTAAAGTAAGCACAATTTCGACGGCACCAAAGAACAGATAGTAAACCCAACTCTCCCCAATCAGATTGCTAATGTTGACAAGAGTATAGAGTACACCAAAGATGATGTTGGCCCGGCGACTCGCTTTGGGTTTCAATGTCAGGGACAGGAAAACCATGACAGCAGGAATCGTCATCAATATTGTGGCTGTTAACAACGATACCTGGGTTGCTGCAAAAGGTCCCATAGTAAATAACCAACAAAAGATTGTAAACTTAGAGTACTCAACTACAGATCATTATGCTAATGGAGTTGAATCTGATAATACGGATCACCTTAATATCTACAGCACAGGAGGATTTCAGGTAAAAGTAAAAAGTGGAAATGCAGTATTGCAAAATGGCGGAAAGCAAATTCAGGCAAATAGTATTCAGGTAAAAGCTACTCCGGGATCTGATGCTGTAAACGGAGCTCAGTATGCTCAGAACGTAACACTTTCTGCTAACGAAACAACTTTAGTGTCATCTACGAATGGTGGTGTAAACAAAAAAATCAGCGTTCAGTATAAAGGAGCAGGTGCAAACGAATACATCAACAACTATATTGCAAATCAAAACCCAACTGTTTATACAACTGAATTAACTTACACTATTGTAAGTCAGTAATAGTATAAGCTATATATAGATATAAAAAGTGTCACAAATCTATTGTGACACTCTTTTCATATAAATAAAAATTCTAAGATGAAAAATTTTGCATGGTTATTTTGTTTTCTGATTATTCAGATCAGTGCACAGACAGGAATTTCTGTTTCTCCGCCAAGAGTTTATTTTGAGTCGGCTTCAGGAAGCAGCAGCACGCAGAAAATTACTGTTACCAATGTAAGTGCAAAAAATTCATTAGATCTTGCGGTGAGTCTGGGTGACTGGGAATATGATGAAAAAGGTGAAAACATGATGCATCCTGCAAATACGCTCAAAAATTCATGCGCAAGCTGGATCAGTATAAAAAAGGAAGACAACTATTTCAGTCTTGCACCCGGAGAAAGAAAAGATTTGGATGTCACCATCACTCCACCGGTTAATACCAAAGATCAGCTTCCTGCTCACACCGCAGTTTTATTTGTCAGCCAGATGAATCCTGTTGATGATGTGGATGCGCAAGGTTCAAAAATCAAAGTAAGTATACGATCAGGAATTAAAATTTTCCATAAATACACCGACATCATCAAAAGAAAGGTAGAAATAAAAGACCTTAAATTTGATGCTTCCAAAAAAATGCTGAACTTAACATTTGAGAATCAGTCTCAAATATGGACAGACGGTAAAATAATCACTGACATTATTAATACCAATACGGGTAAAAAAATAACTATAGAACCTCTTGTATTTTATACCCTTCCAGGAAATATAAGAAAAGTAAGCCTTCCTGTAAATAATCTGGAAGAAAAAGGTTCTTACAACGCATCTGTCATCATTGATTATGGAGATAATGAAACATTGGAAATGGCAGAACTAAACTTTAAATATGAATAAACTTTTTGTTTTTCTTCTTTTAGCTTTAAGTTTTTTTTGCAATGCACAGGTATCTTTTACTTCGTGGATTAACAGCTATATGCAGATTAACTCTTACAATGGTAATAATAATCCTGACGCACTTACCGTAACCTTTGCAGCCAATGGAAACCTGAATATGCCTTATTGGAAACTTTCTGCAAAATTAAAACAAAATATCACCTCACAAAACGGACAATATACTATCCCGGGAAACAAGCTCTCTTTTCAGCCAATCTCCACTTCAGGACAGGCTGAGCCAAATCCAATTCCTACAATATCACAAATAGGAGCACCTCTTAATGTTTTTCTGCAGGAAAATACCGAAGTATTTCTGGTTCCGCAATCCAACGCTCCGTTTTACAATATGCCCTCAAAGCCAAACGGATATTATAATCTTCAGATAAAATATGGCTTAACCCTTATTGGTGGTGCTTATCTGGGCAGCTATCCTGCATGGACACGTTTTAATGCTCCAGTTGAGTTTACAGCTTACGATCAGCACAATAATATTATTGGAAGAATGAATCATACTTTTCAGATTCAAATAGGAACTTTATCGGGAACTCCGCCTGTACAGCAGGAATTTTCGCTAAAAATCAATACCAATGCGGCGAATGGACTTTTAGAATTTAAAAGCATGCAGGATTATAATGAAGGGAAAAGCGTGACATATATCAATGGAATGCAGGTAACCTCCAATACTAATTTTCAGATTAAGGTTAAATCATTACAGAGCAATCTGATTTCCAATACAGGAGATACAATTCCTATAAATGCTATTCGTCTGGTTTTGCAGTCTTCAAACCTTGCTAATCAGGCTGTTTTCCCTATCAGTCTAAGTGTTGCCAATCAAATTATAGCGCAAGGAAACACTTCACAAACCACGACGTATTCTTATGACATAAAATATTTTACGTTGCCACAGGATGCACTTCTCATTAATGCAAAGCCTCAAAATTATTCTACAACCTTACAGTACGAGATCACCCCTCAATAAAAGTCTAAATGATACCTCTACAGGGCAGAAAATTTTTACTAAGCTTCTTTTTATCAATTGTATTCGTATGGATCAGCGGGCAAAACACCTCTTCCAATATTTCATTACAAATCGAAAAAAACAGCTCTACATCCAACTCAAGAATACTGAGTCTGATTATTGCTGTTCAAAATTTCAATCCTATATCTTTTTCAGGAAAACTAAGATATAAAGCTCCAAAAGGTTTTAAAGTAATTTCCGGTGATGAAACCCCAATAGAACTGAAAGCTAATGAAAAGATTTTTGTTCCGGTAAGAATTATTATAGAATCAGATGCACAGGCCGGAATCTCCCCTATTCAGGTACAGCTATTTAATCAATTTGAAACACTTATCACCGAACAAACTGAAAACCACATTGTAGAAATCAGCAATGAATTGACAATGACAGTTTTAAATTCTAACATTTACAGGTCTTCATCGGACGAACCATTAGAAATAAAAGTAAGAATTGTGAATTCAGGAAATATAGATCAGAATATTACCGTTGTCTGCAAAATACCTGATCCTTCCAATGGAAATATTTTCATGGAACAACATGCAGAAATTGCTGTAAAAAAAGATTCCATTTTGGTTTTCAGATATAATGATACCAAGAACTTATCAAGGGTATCTAATCTGATGGTGAGTTTATCTGCTTTCAGAAATCCTGAAAAAGAAATTTTCAGTACTTCTAATGTTTTAGTACAGAATATTTCCAGTGTACAAAAATATCAGAATCCTGAATTTTTCAACTTTTCGGAAGAAGCCAGAAACGAAATTACAACCAGCTACAGAAGAGTGGGAGAAAATATAAACATGTATCAGCTATTGGGTTCCGGAGGCATAAACCTTCCTTCCGGCTATCTTTTTATGCGAGGAAATATTGCACTGCTCAACAACCAGCAGCAACCTTTGGTCACTAATACCAATATTCAGCTGAGACAGGGAAATAATCATTACAGCGCAGGAAGCATTAATAAATTACTGGAGATGACTCTTGTTGGAAGAGGTGCTGAATACAGCCATACCTTCAGAGACAACAAAAAAATAGAAATAGGTCTTGTAGATCAAAACTTTAATCTTATCGAAAGAAACAGCTTTTTGAAAAACGGCTACGGTTTTTTTACAAAAGGAACATTAAATGCCAAAAACAATTCCAGAAATGTTTCTGCAGCTTATATTTACAGAAACGATCCCTTTGAGAAAAGCAACAATCACATATTCGGAGGTGAAGGAAATTACACCTTTAATGAATTCTGGACAGCAAATGGAAAACTAAACGCAGGTCTTACTTCATACGAAGATCTGAAAACCATGAAGCCTTCATTTTCTGCTGAAAGCAATTATTCCGGGGTCATTAAAAATTATTTGGTAACCGGAAATTATTTTTACAGTTCAGATTACTATCCCGGAAACCGCCGTGGAAGCATACAGCTTCAACAAAATATTTCTGCTACTTTTAAAAACCATACTTACTTTACCAATATTATTTATTCTAATTTTTCTCCTAAATTCTATTTTTTTACCAGACCGCAGATTTCCGAAAACACCAGAATCGAATTTGGAAGCAAATTCCCTAAAATGGGCAACTTTAATGCAGGTATAATCTATCAGTTTCAGAACGAAAACTCAAACAGTTACAACAATTATTTCGGAAGCTGGGAAGATAACCTGATCAGGAAAATATCGGCTCACAGAATCATAGAACAGCTTTCATGGAATCACATTAAATCAAAACAATCTGCACTCCTGTCTGTTGAAACCGGTTTTGCAAAGTATCCTTCTTCAGATTCCCGGAAGTTTCAGATAAGACTGAATGCAAATTACAGTTTCAAAAATTTTAATTTTAATACCATTTACCAATCCGGAAGTTATTACTTATCAGAATATGCCTTTTCTCAGCTTACGGAAGAAAAAGTAGATTATAAAAAACTCAGTTTATCTCTGTTTTATAACAACAATTTTTATAAAGATAAGCTCAATCTCAGTACAGGAGTTTCCTATGTAGATGATGTTATTTACGGAAAATCACCATCAGCATTTCTCAACACAAGATACAACAGCAAAAATTTCAGTATTTTTCTCAATTCTACCTGGTATAATTATGCGGTAGGAACATTAGCCAGCAACATTCTTACTGTTGAGCTGGGACTTACTCTTAATCTCAAAAAAACTCTTTTAAATCCGGACAAGAAAGGTAAAGTTCAGATATTTGCTTTCTACGACGAAAACAACAATAATGTTTTTGATCCTGATGAAAAACCAGCTGAAGGCTACCTCATCAACATTAATGATATTGCTCTGAAAACCACCTCAGAAGGTACAGCAACGTATAAAAATGTTCCTTTCGGAAAATATAATCTTAAACAGCATATACAGCAGGGATGGTATTATGATGAAACTGATTTTGAAGTTAACCGTTACACCTATCCGCTCCTGGTTCCGCTTCACCAAAACGGAACTTTACAGGGAAAAATTATTTTTGACTACAATACGAAAACAGCCGTTGAGTTTGAGCGCCGTGCTTCTTCTGTATCTTTCAGTATTATTAAGAATAATGAAGTCGTTCAAAGACTTTCCAGTGATGACGAGGGACATTTCACCTCTTTTTTACCTACCGGAAAATATATTATTACTTTGAATGAATCCACACTACCTTCCAATACGTATTCTGAAAAAAATTCTATGGAAGTGGAAATTAATGCCGGGGAAATTTCTGAAATTCCTAGTTTCGTCATTAAAGTGAAAGAAAAAAAGGTAAATAAAAAAGTTTTCAGTAATTAATACAGGTACTTATTCACTATATAAATAAAATTTCACAAAATTTAATTATTTTAACATTTTCTTAACTAAAACTTGGCTTCATAATTGAAAATAAGATAGCTATAAGCAATTATCTGCTTAATATTTAATTTAAAATTTGAGTTATGAAAAATATAGTTTTAGCAGGAGTAATCTCAATATTTGCAGTTACAGCCTGTAAGAAAAGTGAAGATAAGGTCGCTGAAAAAACATTGGAACAGCAAAAAATGGAATTTCAGGTAAGACAGCTTGAAATAGAAAAACAAAAATTGGCGATCGAAAGAGAAAGATTTGAATACGAAACGCAAAAAAGAGCAGACAGCATTGCTACAGCTCAACAGGCAAAAACAGCCGCAGCGTCTAAACCTCAGGTAATCAGGGAAACTAAAACAGTTTATCGTGATGCGCCAAGAGCCTCTTCAGGCGGAACAAGTTCAGGCAGCAGTGCTTCACAAGGAACAACTGCTCAGAAACAAGGGATAAGTGAAGCAGCAAAAGGTACTGCCATAGGTGTAGTAAGTGGTGCCGCGCTGGGAGCAATTGTTAATAAGAAAAACCGTGGTGGTGGTGCAGTTGTAGGAGGTATTATCGGAGGAGCTACCGGATATACTTTAGGTAGAGCGCAGGATAGAAAAAGCGGCAGAGTACAGCCAAAATAATTTACATACATATACTTTCAGAGAGATTGCTTATTTTTAGGCAATCTTTTTTTATGCTTTTACTATTTTTTTCATCGGTTTTTATCATTCCTACTCTTATGGGGTGGGGTAAATTGCTGGAAAAGATAATTCCGGTTGATATTTGCGGAATAGCCGGTAAATCTCTGAGCGGAATTTTAGCCTTAGGGCTCATTTTCGCAATAGTCTCATTTTTTGTTCCTCTCAATCTGATGGTGGAAATCCCTGCCGTAATTATCGGACTTGCAATTTTCTTTAAAGAAAAACTTTATGAATATTTTTATAAAATTCAGAAGAAAAACCTTAGTATTCTGGTGTTTTTCATCCTGATCATTCTCTATTGCGGTTCCTCATATCCATTTATTTTAGATCATTTCGGATACTATATTCCTACTATAAAATGGCTTACAGAAGTAGGAATTGTAAAAGGAATCTCAAATCTTGATCTTATTTTGGGACAAATGTCTGTCTGGCATATTCTGCAGGCCGGCTTCAGCAACTTCTGCGATCCTTTTTTTAAGCTAAACAGTGTATTATTAATCATTTACATTTTTTATATCATTGAAAATAAAACATGGATTCACCTAATTTTTATACCTTTTTTACTGTTTTTTGCACAATCTCCAAGTCCGGATTTGCCAGTTGTCATTTTTTCTTTGATTATTGTGAATGAAATCTTCTCAGGCAGTAAAAACATTCCCTTTTTATTTGGTTTAGCGGTTTTTGCTTTTGCAGTAAAACCTACAGTGATCTGGCTGCCCTTATTTGTGCTGCTCTACTCCGCTTTTAGCATGAAAATGAGTATTCAGAAATTAGTTTTTGGCAGTTTTATTTTTTCTTTATTTATATTTAAAAATATCTGGACATTCGGATATCCTATATTTCCAGTAGCAGTATTAGATCTCGGAATACCCTGGAAACCGAATCCCCAGCTTTTGCAGTCCTCTTCGGAGTATGCCATTTTAAAAACGTATGACGGACAGTATACTTATGAAGAAATCTTACATTTTTCATGGTTCGATTATATCAAAAACTGGTTTCTGCTTTCAGGAATAAAATCTTTTATCAACATTGCTTTTATTCTCGGTTTGACGGGATTTATTATTTATGCTTTTATTAAGAAAGAAAAAATCATTTCACTTCTCGTCATTTCTGTATTGGCTAAAAGTATTCTCGTACTGCTTTTTTCAGCACAATACAGATTTTTTCTGGATGTATTCTTCGTTATATTTTTTGTAATAGGTTTCCAGACACTGCAGAGAAAAGCTGTGATTGCTTTTTCAATATTATTAGTGGTCATTTTTTCAGGAATATTCACATTTCCGGCTTTTATCCAGAATTATATTCCAAGTTTTAATGTGGGAAAATTTATGGTAAAAAAAGATCTGAAACAACTTTTCGAACCAACCAATTACGAATACAAAAACTTCAACCGTTGTAAAGTCGGAAATTTGAATTTTAATGTTTCAAAACAATATCCTTTTAACTTTGAAACGCCTATTCCTGCTATTTCAACAAGTTATGTTTTAGATTATCAAAAGGCAAAAATATTTCCGCAGCTAATAGACAAAAATAATCTCAGAAAAGGCTTTATCTGGAAAAAACTTGATTCCACAGAAGAAAAAGAAGTTAATAAAACGATAGACATCATTAAAAACGATTATCGCTAAAGCCAGAAACAAACACAGCCGTTTTCTAAATAAAAAGCAATAATTTTGCAATATGTTCAATTCATTAGGCAATTTTCTTAGTCTTACCACATTTGGTGAGAGTCACGGCAAAGCTTACGGCGGAATCATCAATAATTTTCCCGCCGGTCTGGAAATCAATTTAGATAAGATTCAACACGAATTAGACCGCAGAAAGCCCGGTCAGTCGGCAATAGTTACCCAAAGAAAAGAAAGTGACACCGTACAGTTTCTATCCGGAATTTTTGAAGGAAAAACAACCGGAACTCCTATTGGATTTTTAATTGAAAATGAAAATCAGAAGTCCAAAGATTACGATCATATTGCAGCATCATACCGCCCGAGTCATGCAGATTTTACTTATGATCAGAAATTCGGCATTCGTGATTATCGCGGTGGTGGCAAATCTTCTGCACGGGAAACCATCAATTGGGTGGTTGCGGGAGCTTTGGCGAGACAGCTTTTGCCTAAAATTGAGATCAACGCCTATGTTTCTTCTGTAGGAGAAATTTTTTGCGAAAAACCTTATCAGGCCTTAGATTTTTCTAAAACCGAAAGCAATGAAGTACGCTGTCCCGATACGGAAACAGCCGAAAAAATGATTTCTAAAATTAAAGAGATTAAAAAGCAAGGCAATACCATCGGCGGAACGATTACCTGTGTTATCAAAAATGTTCCTGTCGGAATTGGTGAACCTGTCTTTTCTAAATTACAGGCAGAACTGGCAAAAGCAATGCTCAACATTAATGCCTGTAAAGGTTTTGAATACGGAAGCGGATTTTGCGGAGCAAGAATGACCGGCTCTGAGCATAACGACAAATTTAATCCCGATTTCACTACAAAATCAAATCTTTCGGGTGGAATTCAGGGCGGAATTTCCAACGGAATGGATATTTATTTCCGGGTAGCCTTTAAACCTGTCGCAACTATTCTCAGACCGCAGGAAAGTGTAGACCAATACGGAAATGCTGTTACGGTTGAAGGAAAAGGAAGACATGATCCGTGTGTGGTTCCCAGAGCTGTGCCTATCGTAGAAAATCTTGCCGCTTTTGTGTTGGCAGATTTATTTCTGATCAATAAAACAAGAAATATAAATCAATTTTAAAATAATCTTTTAAGTAATGAAAAATTACTGGGACAAAGCTATTTCTTTCGAGGAATATGTACAGACAGGAAAATCCAGGCTGGAAAATCCTGCCAATCAGCAAGAGGCTGATTTCAAACATTATTATGAACTCGGACTTCAGAGAATCGACAGAACTTTAAAAAAGTATATTCCCAATGAAGAGCAGCTTACTGAGCTTCAGTCTAAAAACTTTGACGGAAAAATCCTGATCATTTCCGAAGTCTGGTGCGGTGATGCAAGTGCCACAGTTCCTGCTTTGGTTAAGTTTTTTGAAGGCAGAAACGAAGTGAAAATTTTCCTCCGGGATAATGACAAAAGTCTGATTAGTCAGTTTCTGACCAACGGAACCGAATCTATCCCGAAAGTGATCATTCTGGATAAAGATTTTAACGTTAAAAATTCGTGGGGACCACGTCCGAAATTCGGGCATGAGCTTCTTCTGAAATACAAAGCTGATCCCGAAAATTACACCAAAGATCTATTTTACAACGATCTGCAGGTGTATTATGCCAAAAACAGAGGCAAAGATGCGGTGCAGGAGATTCTGGAGTTGCTGTAAAGTTTCTTTGGTTACAAAAAAGGTTGCCTCAATCGGCAGCCTTTTTGTTTTAATTCGCTTCTAGCCAATTATTCCTTACTCCAGCTTCAAACAATAACAAATTCTATTTTTTTTACTTATATAATCGAAAATTAAGACAGTAAAATAGTTCCAAAAAAGTATGTAAGTAATTAAAACTTTCACTATTAAAAGGGCTTAAAAAAAATTCATTTTCTTAAATTTGAGGCATAAATTTTTCCCGATGCAAAATTATCTTGATTTACTGAAGCATATACTAGAGAACGGAAACGATAAAACCGACAGAACGGGAACCGGAACCCGAAGTATTTTTGGCTATCAGCTGAGGTATGACTTGTCTGAAGGATTTCCTTTGGTAACAACCAAAAAAGTTCATCTGAAATCTATTATTTATGAATTATTATGGTTCATAAAAGGGGATACAAACATCAAATACCTGAAAGACAATGGCGTTTCTATCTGGGACGAATGGGCAGACGAAAATGGAGATTTAGGTCCTGTTTATGGTGCACAATGGAGAAGCTGGAACGGAGCAGACGGGAAAGTGGTAGATCAGTTTTCTGAAGTTATTGAGCAAATTAAAAAAAATCCGGATTCCAGAAGATTAATTGTTTCCGCATGGAACGCCGCAGAAATCCCGAATATGGCACTTGCTCCCTGTCATGCTTTATTTCAGTTTTATGTAGCAGACGGTAAACTGTCGCTTCAATTGTACCAAAGAAGCGCAGATGTTTTTCTGGGAGTTCCTTTCAATATTGCAAGTTATGCACTTCTTCTTTTGATGGTTGCTCAGGTGACCGGACTTAAAGCTGGAGATTATGTTCACAGTTTCGGAGATGTACATATTTATAACAATCATTTCGAGCAGGTGAAAAAACAACTTTCGAGAGATCCCAGACCTCTTCCTTCCATGAAGTTAAATCCTGAAATTAAAAATATTTTTGATTTTGATTTCGAAGATTTCACTCTGGAAAATTATGATCCGCATCCGGGAATTAAAGCTCCCGTTGCGATATAATAGAAAGTGGGAATTCCCACTTTTTTTGTAACAATTTCATAGAATACAATACTCATCAATCTTTAAAATATAACCACGATACAAAATTCGTCAGAATGAAAAAAATATTCATTGCATCGTTATTTTTAGGTGCATTTTTTAATTCAAATGTAACTTTTGCCCAAACCGAAACATCTGGAAGAGAAAAAGTATACAGAGCAACGCACACCAAACTTACCGAGCTTAAACACACCAAACTGAAGGTAAATTTTGACTATGAAAAGGAACAGATGAACGGAGAAGAATGGCTTACTGCCGCTCCTTACTTCTATCCTGCCAGCGAATTGATCCTTGATGCAAAAGCAATGCTCATCCACGAAGTGGCTCTGGATAATAATGGTAAAAAAACACCTCTGAAATACGAGTATAAAAATGATATTTTAAAAATTAATTTAGACAAAACTTATACTAGAAATCAGGATTATACTGTTTACATCAAATATACTTCACGTCCAAACGAAGTAACACAGGAAGGAAGCGCAGCCATCAATGATGCTAAAGGTCTTTATTTTATCAACGCACAAGGTAAAGATACTGATAAGCCGACTCAAATCTGGACTCAGGGAGAAACTGAATCTTCATCTGCCTGGTTTCCGACCATTGATAAACCGAATCAAAAAACAACCCAGGAAATCTTCATGACAGTTCCTGATAAGTATGTAACGCTTTCTAACGGAGTTTTAAAATCTTCACAAAAAGAAGCCAACGGATTGCGAACCGATCATTGGGTAATGGATAAAAGACATTCTACTTACCTATTCTTCATGGGCATTGGAGAATATGCTGTAGTAAAAGATAAATGGAAAAATATTCCTGTAGATTATTATATTGAGAAGGAATATGAACCCTACGCAAAACAGATTTACGGAAACACTCCGGAAATGATGGATTTCTTTTCTAAAAAGCTGGGCTATGATTATCCATGGGCAAAATATGCACAGATTTCGGGAAGAGATTACGTAAGCGGAGCAATGGAAAATACTACAGCAACGCTTCACGGAAGTGACATTCTGCAAAAACCCGGTCAGTTAATTGACGAAAACAAATGGGAAGATACTATTGCTCATGAGCTTTTCCATCATTGGTTTGGTGATCTTGTGACGGCAGAAAGCTGGAGCAATCTTACCGTGAATGAATCTTTTGCCAACTATTCCGAATATCTTTGGAATGAATTCAAATACGGGAAAGATCAGGCAGATTATCATCAAATGGAAGATGTGAATAACTACATTCATAATCCTTCAGATTTCAAAAAAGATTTGGTAAGATTCGACTACAAATCAAGAGAAGATGTTTTTGATCTGGTTACGTATCAAAAAGGAGGCGGAATCCTGCACATGCTGAGAAATTATCTTGGTGATGATGCATTTTTTGCAGGAATGACCGATTATCTGAAAATCAATGAATATCAGGCAGCAGAAGCGCATCAGGTGAGATTATCTTTTGAGAAAGTTTCAGGAAAAGATCTGAACTGGTTTTTCAACCAATGGTATTTCGGAAGCGGAAATCCTAAGCTGAATTATTATTACAACTTCGAGCCTGTGAAAAAGCAGGTTACGGTAACGATCAATCAGTCTCAGGAAGAGCCTTTTCAGTTTCCTTTAGCAATTGATGTTTATGAGAACGGTAAGCCTAAAAGACACCAAGTCTGGATAAATGCTGAAGCAAAAAACACCTTTACATTTGATGTTTCAAAAAACCCCGACTTAATCAACATCAATGCAGACGGAATCCTGCTTGCCGACATCACCGAATCTAAAACTCCTGAACAGTACCTGATGCAGTTTCTTGGTTCTAAAGAGTTTAAAAGTAAATACACTGCATTAAACGGAATTAAAGATCAGGTCGGTAAAAACCCTGCAACTACAAAATTATTGGCGGCAGCATTAAAGGATCCGTTTTTCAGAACCAGAATAAAGGCTTTAGAACTTATTGATCTCACCAATGCAGAGATAATGAAAGCTCTTGGAAGCGAGGTTGAAAAATTAGCAGTAAATGATCCTAAAACACTGGTACAAGGTGCGGCAATTGCTGCATTAGCCAAAACAAAAGACAAAAAATACGTTTCAATCTTTGAAAAAGGAGTTAATGCTGTTTCTAACTCGGTAAAAGGAAATTCTTTAGCTGCAATTGTGGCGGTAGATCCTTCAAAAGTAAATTCCTTAGCTGATAAAATTGATCTGGAAGGCGCATCAGAAGAAATGCTTACCCAGCTTTTGCCTATTGTTGTAAAAAATAAGGTAACCTCTCAAATGGCAAATATTGCTCCGCTTGCAGCGTTTTATCCTTTCATAAA
>JAANMY010003533.1_pt1 | contig 12843 bp, 9 predicted proteins | sample 7279691 | NCBI WGS metagenome assembly JAANMY01 (sample SAMN14094543, study PRJNA606508) | bioreactor metagenome | isolation source: A lab-scale SPAN reactor treating ammonium-rich wastewater day 388 | place: Ireland: Galway | collected 2018-02-07
CCGGATGACGACGCCATAGTCGATGCGTGCGCGCTCGACGCTGACATATTCGTCGGCGACATCCTCGCAGACCAGTTTCGGGTCGCGCATCAGCGGATCGCCGACCCCGCCGCCGCCGGCGGAGGGACGGGTGAAGACGTCGTCCAGTTCGATCGGCAGGTTCGAGAAGATCGAGCCCAGGTAGCGCTCCTTCTCGGTGCCCTTGTTCAGCCAGACGCCATGCGGGATCGAGGGCAGGCCACCCCACATGCCCCAGGTCACCGAACGCTCGCGGTCGCAGCAATAGGAAACCACGATCCGCTCGCCCTCAAAGACCGAGCCGCCCTTCTCGGCGCCAAGCCCGCCGCGTGCCTCGCCGGGGCCGGCGGAATCCTGCACGAAGTCGTGGCATTTGGTCAGCACCGGGGCCAGCCGTTCCTGACCTTCAAGCGGCTGGATGCCATATTGCGCACCGAAGACCGGGGCGGTGGCGTTGAAGCCGTCGCGCCCGTTGCGGCCGCCCCAGCCGCCGGCCATCCAGTCATACCACATGAAATAGGGGCGCCCCTGAAGCCTGGTGTCGCGGCCGCCGACCAGCAGGTATTCCAGGTTGAAGGCGCAGCCCATGGTCCGTTCGGGCATGATATCCGCCCAGAGCCCGAAGACCGAGTTCATCAGCTTCTCGAACGGGCCCGAACAGAAGCCGGCGCAGGGGCTGGGCCATTCCGCGTTGACGACCGTTCCGGGCTCGCCGACATTGACCGTGACCGCACGGTAGAGGCCTGAGTTCAACGGCAGGTCCGGGAACTGGTATTTCGTTCCTGCGACGATCCCGGCGAAAGAGCCGCCATAGGCCGCGTTCAGGAAGGTCGAGATCTGCGGATGCGAGCCCGACAGGTCGTAATGGGCATGGTTGCCGTCGATGGTGAACTTGATCTTGATCGGGATCAGGCCCTCCTCCAGCTTCGGGTCCTGGTCGATATAGTCCTCGGCATACCAGGTTCCGTCGGGAAGCTCGGCCAGGCGGTTGCGCATCAGCACCTCGACCCAGTCCTGCACCTCGCGGAAGGCGGTCTTGATGGTCTCGACGCCGTATTTGTCGCAAAGCCGCATGATCTCGCGTTCCGCAACCGCCGTCGCCTCGGCCTGGGCTTGCATGTCGCCGATCACGTCGCCCGGATTGCGGGTATTGGCCGCGATCATCTTGGCCACGTCCTCAAGCCAGACGCCCTTGCTCCAGATACGGACTGGGGTGATGCGCAGCCCCTCGCCCATGTGGTCCAGCGCGGTGATATTGAACGAGCCCGGCGTCGCGCCGCCCATGTCGGCCCAGTGGCCATTGGCCTGCGACCAGCCGATCAACTCGCCCTTGTAGAACATCGGGCGCAGGATGCGGGTATCGTTGAAGTGGCTACCGCCCCGGAACGGATCGTTGATGATGAAGACATCGCCCGGATTGATGTCATCGCCGAACTCCTCGATCACCGCCTTGCAGGTATAATGCAGCGTGCCGACATGGGCGGCGATGTCGCCGGTGCCCTGCATCACCAGGTTGCCCTGCGGATCGCTGAGCCCGGACGAGAAGTCGCGGCAGTAGATCACGAAGGAATAGCAGGTCCGAAGCAATTGCTCGGCCATCTGGTCGACGATGTTGACGAAGGCGTTGCGCAACACCTCGAAGGTGATCGGGTCGAGTTCGGACTTGAACTCGGTCAGGCGCTTTTCGGGGGGCGGGGGGAACTGGATGCCCTTGTCGGACAGTTCCAGGGCTTGCTTCTTGCCGGTCATGCCGGTCGTCCTCCTTGCTGGTTGGGGGAAGGCGCTTATGCCGCGCCAAGCTTGATCTGGATGTTGAGCCATTCGTCGATATAGGCGACGTCGCCCGGCGGAATGACGGTGGTTGAGTCGAGCTGGTCGATGACGGCCGGGCCCTTGATGGTGACGCCGGCCGGCAGGGCCTCGCGGTCGTAAAGCTGTGTCGTCATGGCCGCGGGGTGGTCGTGGAACCAGGCCTCGCGGGTGCCCTTGGGAACCGCCTTCGCATTCGGGTCGATGGCGACCTTGGGGAAGGAGGGCTTGGGCGTGACCCCGATCGCGCGCACGGTCAGGCGGTAGATCTCCACCGGGAAATCCTCGCGGCGGAAGTTGTGCGCCTTTTCATATTCGGCATGGAAGATGGCCAGCGCCTCGTCCATCGCGGTGATCTTGCCGGGAACCGACACCGCCAGCGAACGCCACTGACCGCGATAGCGCATATCCACGAAGCGCTGGAAGGTCATGTCGCCGGGTGCGACGCCATCGCGTTGCATCCGGTCGCGGCCTTCCATTTCCAGCTTCTGGAACGCGGCTTCGACATCCGCCGGATCGGCCGTGCTGGCATTGTCGAAATACATCTGCGTCACGTCATGCTGGACATCCACCAGGATGCAGCCCACCGCCGAAGTTACGCCGGGATTGGGCGGGATGATGACCACCGGGATGTTGAGTTCGCGCGCGATATCGACGCCATGCAGCGGACCCGCGCCGCCGAAGGCCACCAACGCGAAATCGCGGGGATCGTGACCTCGGGCGATGGAGATCAGGCGCACCGCATCGGCCATATTGGCATTGGCGACGCGCAGGGTGGCAAGCGATGCCTCGACCAGATCCAGGTTCAGCGGCCCGGCGATCTTCTGCATCGCCTCAAGCGCAGCCTCGCGGTCCAGCGACTTCTTGCCGCCGGCCAGGGTGGTGCCGACACGGCCCAGGATAATGTTCGCATCGGTATTGGTCGGCTCGGTTCCGCCTGCCTTGTAGCAGGCTGGTCCCGGCACCGATCCAGCCGATTGCGGGCCGTTGCGCAGCGATCCCGCCTTGTCCAGCCACGAGATCGAGCCGCCGCCGGCGCCGATGGTCAGAACCTCGATCGAGGGGAAACAGATCGGATGGCCCCAGTCCACCTCCCATTTGTCGGTCATGCGCAGATGGCCGTCCGCCGTCAGCGAGATATCCGCCGAGGTGCCGCCCATATCCAGGCCGATGGAGTTCTTGTAGCCGCAGAGCTCGGCGAAATACTTGCTGGCGATGGCGCCCGCAGCGATCCCCGATGCGGCAAGGCGGGCGGCGTATTTCTCGGCCGTCGCCGGGGTCATCACGCCGCCGCCGGAATGGAACAGCAGGACATCGGCCTCATATCCGGCCTCACTGGTGCGGCTGGCGATGTCGCGGGCATAGGGACGGATGATCGGCGCGAGGATGGTGTTCGCCACGGTGGTCGAGAAGCGGTCGTCCTCGAAGATTTCGGGATGGGTTTCGTGCGAGGTTGAGATGGCGACATCCGGCCCCAGCACCTCGGCCAGGATCTCGGCCATCCGCTGTTCGTGGACGCCGTTCACATAGGCGTTGATGAAGCACACGGCGACCGCATGGACCTCGCGCTTCTTCAGGATGCGCGCGATTTCCCGCGCCCGTTCCTCATCCAGCGGCTCGATGATCTCGCCCCGGTAATTGATCCGCTCGCGCACGGCGAAACGGTCGCGCCGCCGCACATAGGGCGGGGTCCCCTCCTTATAGGCGTCCCAGGGATCTTCGCGGGTGCCGCGCCCGATTTCCAGCACGTCGCGGAAACCTTCGGTCGTGACCATAGCGACGGGCTTGAAATTGCGCGTGATCAGCGCATTCGTCGCAACCGTCGTCCCATGGGTGAACAGTTCGACATCATTCCAGTCAAGATCGGCGGCCTCGGCGCCGTTCATGATCGCGTCGATCGGATTGGCCGTGCTGGGCACTTTCGCAACGGTCTGTTTTCCGTTCGAGTCCAGAACGAAAATATCGGTAAACGTCCCGCCAACGTCAATTGCAAGGCGGGCACGTGCAGGTTTCATCGACGGACCTGCGTCCGCCCCATCCATACTCATCGTGAATTTCCTTTTGATCCGCGTTGCGCAAATCAGGCTGCAAAGGACGGAATCCGTCCGATGAGCACCTGCGCATAGATTTCGCTTTGATATCGAGGGGAGGCCGATCACCTGATGCTTTCGGGCGCATGGTGATCTGTTGCATTCGTTGTTGAATGCATTCCTCGACACTACGCGATGAATATCAAGATCGACAAGCGTTTTTTTCAAGTGCAGAAAGTTGCGGAGAAGCTTCCTGAAACATGATAAAAATCAATGGATTGCGATCATGGGCAATGCGCCGCGCCGCGGAATATCCTTTTCGCGCTGACGACGGGATTGCGAGATCGGAAAGGGTGCGAATCGCCGCTTTCAGCCTGTCCAGGTAGGAAAAGAATCATCGGATGATGCTTCGACGAAGGCGCAGATCCGGGTCGGGACGGCCAGCCCATGCAAATGGATACCCCGACTGTCAAAGCCGACGCAAGACAAGTCACGATCTGCGCAAAATTTACGCGGCAGCATTGCCTTCTGCCCGCCTGCTGAACGCCGGGCGCGATGCTGGATTGCGGCTGCCGGAAAAATCCGCTCGATCCGGAAAAACCTGTTGACCGATTCGGCTCGGATCGCCGATGCACTCTATAACGAGTTAGCGAAGTTTAGCTCTTGTTCGCCGCGTCGAGTTCGTCACACCGGCATTGTCTTCGACTAAGGCGCATAGGCACAACAAGGTGCCATCTGTCAGCCCAAAGCCATGAGGCACAGCATCGTGCCGCCAAGTGGTGTTGCGCGCCCTCCCATGAAAATGGGCCAGCGTCGCGAAAGGCTCTCCGGAAATTCGGGACTTCGGAGTTTGGCCTGCTGGGAATGCCTCTTCCAAAAAGCACAAATGAAAACAGGGAATCCACCATGAAAGACCTGCAACGCAGACATTTCCTCGGCCTGGGTGCCGCAGGGATTCTTGCAACCCCGTTCCTTGCCCGTCCCGCTTTTGCCGCGACCGATAAAATCCAGGTCGCCGGTATTCATGACGCCTCGGGCGGCATCGACATCTATGGCCGCCCGATGATCAATTGCCTCAACCTTGCCGTGGACAAACTGAACGCGGCCGGCGGCGTGCTGGGGCGCGAGATCGAACTGGTCAACTACGATCCGCAATCGAACATGCAGCTTTACGCGCAATATGCGACCGAGGCCGCGACGCGCCAGAAGGCGGCTGTGGTCTTCGGCGGCATCCTTTCCGCCTCGCGCGAGGCGATGCGGCCGGTGCTCGACCGCTACAGGACGCTTTATTTCTACAGCCTGCTTTATGAAGGCGGGGTCTGCGACCGCAACACCTTCTGCATGGGCTCGACTCCCGGCCAGACGCTGGAGAAATTCACCCCCTATGTGATGCAGAAATTCGGCGGCAAAAAGGTCTATGTGCTGGCCGCTGATTACAATTACGGCCAGATCACCGCGCTGTGGATCGAGAAATTCGTCAAGGAAAACGGCGGCGAGGTGGTGCGGGCGGATTTCTTCCCGCTCGATGTCAACGACTTCGGTTCGACCATCCGCCAGATCCAGGCGGCCCAGCCCGATATCATCATGTCGGTCCTGGTGGGCGGTGCGCATAACGCCTTCTATCGCCAATGGGTCGCCTCGGGGATGAAGGACAAGATCCCGATGGCCTCGACGACCTTCGGCATCGGCAACGAACAGGTGCTGACCACCCCCGATGAACATAACGGCATCATCGTCTCCTATGCCTATTTCGATGGGATCGAGACCCCCGAGAACGAGGCGTTCAAGGCCGAGTATTACGCGAAATTCGGCGACAAGGCAGATGCGATCACCGAGGGCGGCGCCATGACCTATCACGCCGTCAATCTTTGGGCCAAGGCGGTCGAGATGGCCGGCACCATCGAACGCGAGCCGGTGATCGAGGCGCTTGAGAGCGGCCTTTCCTTCGCCGGGCCGGCGGGGCTGACCACGATCAACGCCCAGACGCATCACAACACGCTCGACAGCTATATCGCCGAGGTGCGCGACAACAATTACGTCGTGCTGGAAAGCTATGCGCAGCAACCGCCCAGCGACACGCTGGCGGTCTGCGACCTGAAGGTCAACCCGACCGATGCGACGCAATATGTGGTCGAGGTGCCGAAGTAACGGGCCCGCACGGGCGCCCGGCCATAGGGCGCCCGCATTTCCCGTTTCCGCCGCACCAGGGAGCTTCTCATGGACTATGTTGCGATCATTCTTCTTCAGACCGCGATCAGCATCGCGAACCTGGTGCTGATCAGCGCAGGCCTCGCCGTCATCTTCGGCATGATGCGCGTCATCAACTTCGCCCATGGCGAGTTCCTGATGCTGGGCGGCTATACGGCGGTCATTGCCACCCAGCATGGCGTGCCGCTGCTGGTCTCGTGCTTCATCCTGGCGCCGGTGCTGGTCGGGCTGGTGGGGCTTGTCGTGGAATATCTGGTGATCCGCCATCTTTACGGGCGGCTTCTGGACACGATGCTGGCAAGCTGGGGGGTGAGCCTGATTCTGATCGGCCTCGTCACCGTGGCCTTCGGCAATTCGGTCTCGGGCATCTCGACGCCCTTCGGCAGCCTTTCCATCGGGCGGTTCAGCATCGGGTTCTATGAACTGTTCCTTGTCGCCGTCACCCTGGTCATGGTCATCGCCGGCTATCTGGTGATGCGCTACAGCCGCGTCGGGCTGATCGCGCGGGCCACGATGCAGGACCGTGACATGGCCGCCTCGCTGGGGGTCAACCAGCGCGCCGTCTACCGCGCCACCTTCGTCACCGGCGCCGCGCTGAGCGGGCTTGCCGGTGCGCTGATCGCGCCGATTGCCGGGGTGGTGCCGACCATCGGCGCCTCTTATCTGGCGAAATGCTTCATCACGGTGATCTCAGGCGGTCCCGCCATCATCGCGGGTACCTTGTCCGCCTCGGGGCTGCTGGGCGGCGTCGGCGTGATCATGACCTTCCTGGCGACCCCCGTCCTGGCCGAAGTGGCGCTGCTTGCGGCGGCGGTGGTGCTGTTGCGGGTGTTGCCCCAGGGGATCACCAGCAAATTCTTCCGGAGATCGCAATGAAAACGCCGCTTGTCACCTCGGACCGCCTGGGCGCGGTCGCGATGATCCTCGCTGCTGCCTGGGCGCTGTTCATCGTCCCTTCGGGCGGGGACATGACGCTGATCCTCTCGGGCTCGATCTATTGCGCCTTCGGAATCCTCGCGCTTTCGCTGGCGCTGATCTGGGGGTTCGGCGGCATCCTCAGCTTTGGCCAGACCGCGTTCTTCGGGATCGGCGGCTATGCCTATGCGGTTCTCGCCCTCAACATCGGTAATACGACCACGGCGGCGCTGCTGGCGATCCTGGTCGCGGCGGCGATGGCGGCCGCCATCGGCTATTTCATGTTCTGGGGCCGGCTGGGGGATGTCTATCTGGGCGTCATCACCCTGGTCCTGTCGCTGATCCTCTATCGCTTCATCAACCAGACCTCGGGCAGCGAATGGAAGATCGGCAAGGCGCCCCTGGGCGGCTTCAACGGCATCCCCTCGACGCCGATCCTCAACGATCTGGACGGCAACCCGCTCTGGCCTGAAGATATCTATGTGCTTTGCGTGGTGGCGCTGATCCTGTCCTATATCCTCTGCCGCCTGCTTCTTGCGACGTATTTCGGCCGGGTCGTGGTGGCCTTGCGGGAAAACGAGCTGCGCGCGGAACTGCTGGGCTACGATACCCGCCTCTACAAGCTGGGGGTGTTTTCCATCGCCGGCGGTCTTGCGGGCCTTGCGGGGGTGCTGTTTGCCAATTGCGTATTCGTCAGCCCGAACATGTTCAGCCTGACGACCAGTTCGCAATTGCTGGTCTGGGTGATCGTCGGGGGCCTGGGAACGCTTGCCGGCCCGGTCATGGCCTGCTTCCTGCTGCTGGCCTTCTCGGCCTGGCTGGGCACGCTGAACGCCGGGGTCTGGCTCGACCCGAACCTGGTGATGGGGCTGGTGCTGACGCTGTTCGTCCTGGTGCTGCCCAAGGGTATCCTGCCGCTGATGCGGAGCGGCTGCGACCGGGCATTGGCCGCGTTCCGGCGCCCGGCACCGGCGGCGGAACCCGGCGAGGCCATGATCGGGGAGGAAGCACGATGACCGACTACCTGCTGGAAGCCCGCAACCTGACCATGCGTTTCGGCGGCGTCGTCGCGGTGCGCGATGTCAGCCTCTCGCTGCGCGAGGGCGAGTTGCATTGCCTGATCGGGCCGAATGGCGCCGGGAAATCCACTTTCTTCCGCATGCTGTCCGGCCAGTATCGCCCGACCTCCGGCGAGGTGCTGTTTCGCGGCCAGTCGATCAACGGCCAAAGCAGCGCGAAGATCGCGCGGGCCGGCATGGGGATCAAGACCCAGGTGCCTTCGGTCTTCAACGCCATGACGGTGCGCGAGAATGTCATGCTCGCCGCCGTCCGGGCGCTGCCGCCCAACCTTGCGCGGCGGCGCTGCGACGAGGTGATGAAGCGTATCGGCATCAGCCATCTCGCCGCCGAAAAGGTCGGCATCCTGGCGCATGGCCAGCGCCAGTTGGTCGAACTGGCCACCGTGATCGCCCCGCGCCCGGCGCTGATCCTGCTGGACGAGCCCGCCGCCGGCATGACCGGCGAAGAGGTCGAGGGGCTGGGCGACCTGCTGGTCGAACTGGCCCGAAGCTGCTCGGTCATCGTGGTCGAGCATGACATGAGCTTCATCCGCCGGATCGCGCGCAGCATCACCGTCTTCAACCAGGGCTCGGTCCTGGTCGAGGGGCCGGCCGATCAGGTCCTGTCGGATCAGCGCGTGCGCGACGTCTATCTGGGAAGGGAGGTGGCCTGATGCTGCAACTCGTCGGAGTGCATTCGGGATATGGGCAGATCCCGATCCTGCGCGACATCAGCCTCAATGTCGCCGAGGGCGAATTCGTCGGCATCCTTGGCCATAACGGCATGGGCAAGAGCACGCTGCTGATGACCATCGGCGGGACGCTGCCCGCGACCGATGGCCGGATCGAGATGGGCGGGCAGGACATCACCCGTCTGCCGGTTCACCGGCGCGCAAGGATGGGCCTTGGCTATGTCAAGCAGGGTCGGCGGATCTTCCCGCGCCTGACGGTGCGCGAGAACATGCAGGCGGCCTGCCTGGCCGGCGGCCAGCCGCTGGCGCGGGCCGAGGAAATGATCGCGCTGTTCCCACGTCTCGCGCCGATTGCCGAGCGTCCGGGCGGGGTGCTTTCGGGGGGCGAGCAGCAGATCCTCGCACTGGCCCGATGCCTTTGCACCGCGCCGCGCCTGGTGATGCTGGACGAGCCGACCGAGGGGATTCAGCCCTCGATCCGCGAGGAGATCGTCGAGGCGCTTCTGATGCTGCGCGACCGGCTGCGCCTGACCATGCTGCTGGTCGAGCAGAACGAGGCCTTTCTGGGCGCGCTCTGCACCCGCAGCTATTGCCTTGAAAAGGGCCGCCTGGTGGCGTGATGCCCCGCAAAAGGAACGTCCCTGACCGCAATGGGGCAAACAAGAACGTGAAAACAGGGAGTTGACGATGACCGCTTCATGGAGATTCTCGGCATTGGCCGACCGGCATCGCGCGCTTGGATCGAAGCTTGAGGACTGGTCGGGCATGGGAACCGCCTGGTCCTATGACGGTGATCCGGTTGCCGAATATCTGGCGATCCGCACCAAGGCCGGGCTGATGGATGTCTCGGGGCTGAAGAAGGTGCATGTCACCGGCCCGGCCGCCAGCCATGTGATCGACCGTGCCACCACGCGCAATGTCGAAAAGCTGATGCCGGGCCGGGCGATCTATGCTTGCATGCTGAACGACGCCGGCAAGTTCATCGACGATTGCGTGATCTATCGCACCGGGCCCAATGCCTTTCTGGTCGTGCACGGCTCGGGGCAGGGGTTCGAGCAGCTGACCATGGCTGCCTCTGGCCGCGACGTGTCGGTGCGCTTCGATGACAACCTGCACGACCTGTCTCTCCAAGGCCCTCTGGCGGTGGACTACCTGGCGAAACATGTGCCCGGTATCCGCGACCTGGCCTATTTCGGCCATATCCAGACCTCGCTGTTCGGCAAGCCGGCCATGATCTCGCGCACCGGATACACCGGCGAGCGGGGCTACGAGCTGTTCGTGCGTGGGCAGGATGCGCCGATGGTCTGGGACCGTATCCTGGACGAGGGCGCCGGGATGGGGATCATCCCCTGCCGGTTCACCACGCTGGACCTGCTGAGGACGGAAAGCTATCTGCTGTTCTTTCCCTATGACAATTCGGAAATGTATCCCTTCGACGACCAGCCGGGCGGGGATACGCTGTGGGAACTGGGCCTGGATTTCACCGTATCGCCCGGCAAGACCGGCTTTCGCGGGGCCGAAGAACATTACCGCCTGAAGGGCAGGGAGCGCTTCAGGATTTGGGGCCTGAAGCTGGAAGGCGACAAGGCCCCGGACAATGGCGCTCCGGTCTTGCGCGACGGCGTGCAGGTCGGCGTCGTGACCCAGGCGATGCATTCGCCGCTGAACGGCTGGACGGTGGCCATCGCCCGCCTGCCGGTCGATTGCGCGAACGAAGGCAGCAGGCTGACCGTGAACTGCGCCACCCATGGCGAAATCGCCGCCGTGACCGCGTCCATGCCCTTCCTCGACCCGGAAAAGAAGGTCCGCACCGCCAAGGGCTGACTCAAGCGCCCGCCGGGTGGCGCAGGTTGCCCGGCCCTTCCCGTCAACAGGGGGAAACCATGCCAGGAACCGAATTCTCGCCCTCGATCGCCAGCCGCCCGGTCTATCCGGGGCTGGTGGCGCAGGGGGCCATGCCCGCGATCATGCTGGCCGATGCCGAGGGGGCGGGGGCGCTGATCGACCTTGCCGCCCGCGATCCGGCGGTGATGGAGCGGGCGCATGTGATCTTCATCCCGGCAGGCACCCCACATGGCGCGCGGCTGCGGGCGCTTGGCGCGCGGATCTATCACGAAAGCCCCAGCTATGCCGCCTGCCTGGAGCGGTTCCGCAAGGCGCTGGCCGATGCCCATATGGGCACCACGCTTTATCTGGCCGGAACCGAGGGGCTGATCGGGCAGGCCACGGCCGAGGCGCTGGCCGCCGGCCTACCCGCCGGCGCCATCCAGTCCGAGCACCGCGGGTCGATCGCGCGGCGGATGCAATGCGTCCATTGCAAGGGCATCACCGAGGGTGTCACCACCGATCCCTTCACCTGCTCGCATTGCGGGCTGACGCTGTTCGTCCGCGACCATTATTCGCGCCGCCTGGGCGCTTTTCAGGGCGTCCGCGTCGATGCCGAAACCCCCGGCGTCCTCCCACCCGTGCAGGAGATCAGGCCATGACCGCCCGGATGCTGCGCGTGGCCGAGGTCACGCCCCTGTCGCCCCTTGTCACCCGCTTCCGCTTCGAATGCCCCGAAGGCGGCACACTGCCGCTGTTCTCCGGCGGTGCGCATGTGGTCGTGGAGATGCCCGATGGCGCCACCCTGCGCCGCAACGCCTATTCGCTGATCTCGGACCCGCTGGACGGATCGGGCTATGAAATCGCGGTGCGGCGCGAGGATGCCGGCCGGGGAGGCTCGCGCTTCATGCATACCCATGTGGCGGTGGGCGACCTGCTGCGCGTGGGCGCGCCGGTCAACCTTTTCGCGCTGGACCTGCGGGCGAAAAAGCATGTGCTGATCGCGGGCGGCATCGGCATCACGCCCTTCCTGGCCCAGCTTCGGCAATTGACCCGGCTGCAAATGCCGTTCGAACTGCATTACTGCGCCCGCAGCCGGGCCGAGGCCGCCGGCCTGAGCCTGCTGCCCGACCTGCCGCAGGTTCATGCCCATATCTCCGATGAAGGCGATCGGCTGGACATCGGCGCGGTGCTGGCGGGGCAACCTTTGGGAGCCCATGTCTATACCTGCGGGCCCGAAGGGCTGATCGAGGCCGTAGCAGGAACCGCCACCCGCCTTAACTGGCCCAAGGCAGCGCTGCATTCCGAAGCCTTCCTGTCCCCGCCACCCGGCGCAGCCTTCAAGGTCACCTTGGCGCGGTCAGGCATAACGATCACCGTCGGCCCCCATCAAAGCCTGCTGGAGGCGATGGAAGAGGCGCAGGTCGATGCTCCTTGGCTTTGCCGGGGCGGCGCCTGCGGGCAATGCGAGACCGCCGTCCTGTCCTGCAAGGGCCGGATCGAGCATCACGACCACTGGCTGAGCAATGCCGAAAAGGCCGCGCAGCAGAAGATCATGCCCTGCGTTTCGCGCTTTCAGGGCGAAGACCTCACCCTTGACCGCTAGGGGGCCAGCATGACCATGCGCTTCAACGACGAAACCTTCCGCGACGATTACACCTTTTACAACTCGCCCGCGGCGATCCGGCGCTTTCCGTTCCCCTTCGACCAGGACAGCTACATGTATTCGGTCAATATCGAGCCGCACCGCCGGGGCGCGGCGGGCTCGGTGTTCCAGCACCGTTTCGACGTGGACGAACATTACGTCGCCGAAATGCGCGACCGAGAGATCACGCTGCGCGACGATCCGCTGCGCTGCCAGTCGCTGCCGCATATGGAACTGGCGGGCTGGGATTTCCTGGAACTGGTGATGGTCTCGAAGGCCGAGGACTATCCCGAACTGTTCGAACTGCACCGCGACGGGGACCGCTGGCACTGGATCAACCGGCCGCTGGGGATCGAACAGCGCTTCATCTTCCTTGACGCGACCAGCCTGCCCTGCGGGCCGATGGAATACATCACCCGCCAGACCCAGGGCGACCATGCCCTGCTGGACCAGCGCGAGGGCAACCTGTGGATGGATGCCGGCATGGTGACCAGCCAGGCGGATTGGAGCCTCGATTTCGACATCGGCATGAACTTCTTCGAATGGCACGCCCCGGTGCCGAAGGCCCATGAATTGGGGGTGTTCCAGCGTGCCCTGAAATTCCTGCTGAGCCTGCAGCAGGGGGCACCCGTGCGGCGGCTGAA
>JAANMY010003534.1_pt1 | contig 12842 bp, 13 predicted proteins | sample 7279691 | NCBI WGS metagenome assembly JAANMY01 (sample SAMN14094543, study PRJNA606508) | bioreactor metagenome | isolation source: A lab-scale SPAN reactor treating ammonium-rich wastewater day 388 | place: Ireland: Galway | collected 2018-02-07
TTCAAATCCTGTCTCCCCTGCCAACAAAAACCCGCCACAGAGCGGGTTTTCTACTTCTCGGGGGTTCCTCTCTGGTGAGCGAAAGTGAGTCGAAAAGAGCCCTTTTGCTGAGCGAGCTGGCCCGCTCCATTCGCCTGGATATGGCCAGCTTCCACGGGCAGAGGGCCGCCTTCGTGACCACCAACCGTTTTCCCACGAATCTGGAGTTGAGCCGGGTCGCGCGCCAGCTTGGCCCGGGTGAGGGCGAGCGGGTGGAGGCGAAGGACCAGGGCGATTGGTGGCCCGCCCGCGTGGTCCGAAGGGAAGGCGACCGCGTCCTGGTCCGCTGGCAGGCTCTTGGATTCGACACGGCTGCCTCGGACGAATGGAAGAAGCCACAACAGGTCCGCTCGCTCGCCTCCGGCACCGTCTACCCCGAGGGCACCAGGGTCGAGGTGAAGTGGAAGGGCAAGCTCTATCCGGCCGTGGTCGTGAAAGAGGAGGACGGCATCCACCTCGTCCACTACCTCGACTATGGTAGCGAGTGGGACGAGTGGGTGCCGGCCTGGCGGATCAAAAGGCTGAAGTAAGCTTCAGTCGGCGGAATTCGCGTGAACCCGTTCGGAGCTTTTTCAGAGCCTGCGGATAAGGTTGAAGCATGTCTTTTCCAAGCAGCGCTCTGCTTCCCAGAAACGGAGATCTTGTGCCGTGCATCTGATGCCGCTGAGCGCTTCGAGCGCGCCACCGGAGCCCACCAGCCGGGAGCGTCTGAACAGGACCATCACGCACTTTCAGGAGCTGGTGGACAAGTGGGAGCCCGAGATCAAGACCGACCTGGAGAACTGCGAGAAGTGGCGCTCGTCAGCCCTGAAGAACGATAAGATCGCTGGGTGGGGCCTGAAGGGAGCTATCGCCGGGGGCGTCCTGGCCATGGCAGGAATGGGCGTGTCGCTGGCCATGGGTCTGGGAACCCACGGCGTCTTTCCCGGGTTGGGCGTCTTCCTGGTGGGGATCACCACCAGCCAGGTGGCCTGCATGCGCCGGGACAGTGCCCGGATGGAATACCAGATGACCTATCCCGGCGTGCAGCATCGGCAGGAGCTGTTGAAGACCCGGGCCTACCCCCAGCTGGCCCAGGCCCGCGCGGCCCTGCTCAAGCAGGACACCGAGGAGATGACCGCCCTGGCGGATGGGCTCCGCCAGGTCGGCAGCATCATGGAGCGCAAAGACTCCCTGGTGGTCGGGGGGACCCTGATTCGCAAGCGCTGAGGCCGAGCGCATTCGTTGGTCGGATGTCCACCAGGAGCGCAGCCGGAAACCCCCTTGACACAGTTTTCCGGCTGCGCGACGCCCAACATATTGTGCTGGAAGTCCGGGCTGCCTACAATATCTTGTGGTGGCGGAGGTTCCCTCCGATACATATGGGGGTTTACACATGGGGGTTTGCGGCCGGTCAACGTGGTCTTGAAATCGCATCATATTGCGCTCTCCTCACGCAACGCTTACAGGTGCGTGAGAAAAGCGCAGGCGGCTGGTCAGGGGGGACTATTTCTTGGCTGGTTCGGGGACAACGGCTTTCATCTGCTCCCCGCAACAGATTTCATGATGAGTATCCTTCTCAGGACACGGGCAGGCTTTCTCGTAGACCAGCACTGCCCCGCACTTCTCACATGCGAAACGGTCTCCAACGTTTCTTGCCATGATAGCCTCCTTTGCTTCGCTGTAACTGGCTTCCTCGGTCCAGGAATTCGATGCTAACAGACCGCCCCTGAGTCGGGTATGACGCTGATCATCACGGGTTCGCCGCGCCCAACCAACAAAGTCGCTTCCTGAGGATTCAACGCGCGGCGCCTCAGCGCTGGCGCTCCTCCAGGTCACTCACCAGCCTGGTCAGAATGGCATCGCTCGAGCGCCGACGGACCAGCTCGCGGGCCAGATCCAGGGCGGGCCCAAAGAGCTCCTCCGACAGGTAGGCGGCCAGCAACTCGTTGAGGGGGGCCAGATCCTCCGGGTGGGCCTGCAGCTCCATCCGGGCCTCTCGGGCGAGAGCCTCGTAGCGCTCGGTCTCCTGGCTGGAGAGCACCCGGAGCGAGACTGGCAGGGGCTCGTTGGGGATGTGCGAGCCGTCGGCGCGGAAGGCCGTCAGCGAGAGGAGGTAGCTCTTGCCCGGGGAGAGCTCGACCTGCAGTCTTGCTGGCTCGGGAGGCACCCGCTGCTTGAGCACCCGCTTGAAGGTGCCCGCCTCCTCGATCATGATCTCCAGTTCGGGGAACCGCTCGCTGCTGACCCAGCGCAACACCGGGCGGGAGGTCAGGCTGACCGGGTCGTTGACGAAGCGCAACTCCCCCCGGCGCAGGCCCCCGATCTTGTCCAGGTTCAGGCCCGTGGGCAGGGCTGCTGATTCGCCCTCGGCGGGGCGCATCGTGACCGCAGGGGCGCCCTCGAGCATCTTCACGCCGGTAGGCTCCAGGCGGGCCAGGCAGGGTCCTTTGAGGCGCTCGCGCAGGCCCCCCTGCACGAAGCTGAGGCTCAGCTCGGCTCCAGCGGGCAGCCGCAACTCTTGTCCGGCGGGCAACATGCCAAAGAGGGCGACCCCCTGGATCGTGCCCTTCAGGTCGCTCACCATGGCCACCGGGGGGGCTCCGGCCGCGATCAGCAACAGCAGCACCAGCAACCACAAAGCGATCGGTCGCAAGCTATCCACCGCTCCTGTCGTCGCAAAGCCGTCTGCCGTGCTGGAACCTCGCCTCATGGACCCTCCCGGGAGATCGCGTAAACGCGGACCTGCTTGACCCGTCCTTTCACCGGGTGCTCGCCCTGATCCTCGATGCGCAGACCTGGAGTGGGCCCGGCCGCCTCGACCGTGGCCTGGCTGGCCAGGATGGCCACCCCCACCTTCTTGGTCAGGTCCTGGATGCGCGCGCCCTGGTTGGCGTTGTCGCCCACGGCCGTGTACTCGCTCTTCTGGTCGTTGCCGATGGTGGCCAGCAGCATCTCGCCCGTGTGGATGCCCACTTTCAGGCCGTAGAATCCGGGCTTGCCGCGCTGGGCCAGCTCCTTGCAGCGCTCCACCATGGCCACCCCCGTCTGCAGGGCCGCCTGGGCCGGATTGGGGAGGGGCAGCGGAGCTCCGAACAGCACCATGAATTGATCCCCCACGAAGCGGATGATGGTTCCCCGGTGGGCGAAGATCACCCGGGACATCTCCTGGTAGTGCTCGTCGAGCATCCGGGCCACCACCACCGGGTCCTCCACCTCGCACACGGCGGAGAAGTCGTTGATGTCCGAGAACAGCACCGTGACGACCCGGCGGGTGTTGAGCTGGGAGCGGCGCAGACCGGGGTCGGCCAGCATCTCGTCGAGCACCTCGGGGGCCACGAAGCGCTCGACGGCCCGCTCGAACTCGATGCGCTCGCGCTCGACCGAGCGCAGGCGGACGGCCGTGGCAAGCACCAGGCAGAGAGGCTGCGACAGGAAGATGGGGGCCAGCTCCAACCAGCGCCCGGCCAGCACGAAGAGGAGATAGCCTCCCAGCAGGGCCCCCAGGCTGACCACCAGCCAGACCAGCAAGACCCGGGGGGCGCGCCAGAAGGTGGCCGCCAGGGCCAGCGCCAGGTTGGCCAGAAACAGGGCCCCCAGACCCATCCAGGGTGGCACCGGGAGCAGCTTCTGGCCGGTGAGCAGCGTGTTCAGCGTGAAGGCCTGCACCCAGAGGCCCGGCATGGAGTGGCGCCACCCATCCGAGGCCGGCCGGAGGCTGAAGGGGGTATCGGCCAGGTCTTGATCGGAGCGGGCCAGCGTGCCCACCAGCACCGCCTTGCCAGCGAAGGCGCGGCGCAGCGTCTCGGGGGTCATCTCCAACACCTCTTCCAGCCGGTAGCTGGCGAAGTGGCTGCGGCTCTGGTAGTTAATCATGACCATCGGCTCGCTGGCCCGGACGCCGGCCTGCCGCTCGGCCAGCAGGGCCGCCAGGAAGGGCCAGTTGCTGCGCCCCAGGGCCCGGTGGGGGAGGGGTTGCACGGCCTGGGTCCGGGCCACCCCGTCGAAGTCACGGGTCAGGTTGGCCAGGGCCAGGTTCTCGGCCCCCAGCGCGGCCACCACCTCTTCGGCCGGGTGGACCAGCGTCTGCCCGTCCAGGGCGGCGATCAGCACCAGTTTGCCGCGGTGCTGCACCGCCACGCGGGCAAAATCGGCGAACTCGGACGGCTCGACGTGGGTGGGGATGACGTCCAGCCCAACCACGGTGGCCCCGTTGTCCAGGAGCTTTCCGGCCAGCCGACCCCAGAGGCCGAGCCAGAAGACCGGATGTCGCTCGATGGCCCGGTAGCTCCTCTCGTCGAACTCGATCAGAGCGATGCAGGGATCCACCCGCAGGGCCTGATCCGAGCGCCACAAGAAGCGGACGTCCAGCAAGGTGAGCTCGAGACGGCGCACCAGGTCGGCGCTGCGCAGCGTCCAGAAAACCCCCGTGACCAGGGCCGCCAGGACCAGGGCGGTCACAGCAGGGCGGATCGGCATGGGCGCGAACTTCGCAGGAACGATCCCGGTTGCCTGCGGGAGGTTGGACTTGCTCCTCGTGCTGCTCATTTTGCTCTGGCTGGCTCTGCCAGGGATGGCCGAGCCTCCTACCCTGATCTTGCAGGACGGGCACACGGACAGGCTGACCTGCCTGGCCTTCGACCCTGAAGGACGCTGGCTGGCCACTGGCTCGGTGGATCAGACCGTGAAGCTGTGGGATCTCGAGGCTGACAAGCTTCATTGCACCATCCATCTCGAGCGCGATCCGGTGGCGATGGCCTTCAATCCCGGTGGCCTCCTGGCGGTGGGAACCTCCGCCGGCGTGACCATCTACGACGCCCGCAATGGATTGGACCTGAGCCCTGGCCAGCCGGGTGCCGCCCTGAAGAACCCTCTGGCTTTAGCCTTCTTGAGTCCTGATCTGGTGGTGGCCATCACCAACGACCTGTCCGGGCAGCGGGCTCAGACCATCGTGGCCGACCTCAAACGGGGAAGCCGGATCGGGATTGGCTGGCCTCTGCCGAGCTCGAAGCCGCCGGCGAGGCTGTTGCCGGCGGGGCTGGCCCTCAGCCCGGACGGCAGGTATCTGGCCCTGGCCTATCTCGAGCTGGCCCCTCGCGGGCTCGAAGCCACCGATCGCTTCGTGGCTGTCTGGGATGTCTCGGCCTTCGCTCGCTTCTCGGGCCCGCTGGTGGGGGACGACCTTCAGACCTTGCCCGAGGTGCGGGCTCTGTTCGGAGATGGTCAGCCCCTGGCTCGCATGGCTTTGACCCCGCGGCCCGGGATCGACCCGAGCTTCGACCTGCGACTCAGCCTGGCATTCAGCCCCGACAGCCGCAGGCTGGCCGTGGCCGATCTGAACGAGGTAGCCGTCTTTGACCCCGTCAACGGCAGCAAGCTTGCTTCATCTCCCGGTTCCTGGCGGCGGATCGCCTGGGGCAAGGCGGGCATTCTGGTCTCGAACTTCCTCAATACCAGAAGTCATCCCCGGCTGGCCTGGCTGGGAAGCGACCTGAAGGTGCGCGTGCTGGTTGGAGAGCGCCCTCCTTATGAAGGCGAAGAGATCGTCGCGGTAGCTCTGCGATCGACGCAAGGGAACATGTCCGACACGTTCGGTTACCACGCCGTGGCCGCCAGTCTCAAGGCCAGTCTGTTCGCGGTCTGTCAGGGCGAGCAGTGCGAGCTCTGGGATGAGGCGCAACTGAGCCAGAAGCTGGCCGGCAAGTCCCTTTGTCTGAGCGCCCTGGCACTGAGTCCCGACCGCCGACTGCTGGCGGTGGGAGGCTACGGTGCCGTGGTCATCTGGGATCTGGAGCGGGGCAAGCCGGTCTATCGCTTCGGCCAGCTCGGAGGCCAGGAGGTGCTCAGCCTGGCCTTCTCGGCCGATGGCCGGATGCTGGCGGCCGGCGAGTCCAACAGGTTTGGGACCGTGCGGCTCAGAGTATGGGAGTTGGCGGGCCAGAACCTGGTGCTGGAGAATTCGAAGACGGCTCCTCCCGCCTTTACCAGGCAGGCCGACGGGACGATCAGCGGGCGCAGAACCGATACCGGCTATCTCAGCCTGGCCTTCAGTCCCGATGGCCGCTGGCTGGCGGCGGGCGAGGTCGTGGGACGCCTGACGCTGATCGCCCTGCCGGGGGGGCAGACCCGGGTACTGAAAGCCGAGCAAGAGGACACCTGGCGAAGCGCCGTGGCGGGTCTTGCCTTCTCGAGCGATGGGCGGCATCTGGCCTCTGCCACCAATGGAGGAGAAGTGCTCGAGTGGGAGGTCGCCTCGGGCAGGCCCCGCACCCTGATGCCTCAGACCGACAAGATGGGCCGGAGCAGCCTGGCCTTTGCCCGAGATGGCACGCTGGTGACCAAAACTCGCAAGCAGGGGCTGGTCGTCTGGAAGCCCGGGGCTGCCCCCAGAGTGGTGGACCCTGAGGACAATCCCGCCGTGCTCTGCTCGGTCGACTCGGGGACCGCTTTGCTGGCACAAGATCAGATGATCGAGCAGCGGGACCTGACGACCGGCAAGAGGCTCTTCTCCCTCACCCCTCCCTTTCCGACGGCTCGGGTCTTCCTGCGCGAAGGGGTGCTCATCGCTCCCGACTCCCAATCCTCGGTGGGCTTCTGGAAGGTGCCCGAAGGAAAGTTGCTGGCCTCGGCCATCATGCTCGAGGAGGGGGCTCAGTGGCTGGTGGCCGCACCGGACGGGTTGTTCGACGGCTCTTCCGCGGCCTTCCCCCAGATCCAGTGGCGGCTCGGAGGACAGCTCTACGCCCTGGACCAGTTCTACAACGAATATTTCGCGCCCGGGCTGTTGGCCCGCCTGCTCCAGCCGGGGCCAGGTCCCCGGCCCGCTCAGGCACTGAGCAGCCTGAAGGTGGCCCCTCCCGATCTGACCATCCTCAAGCCCCGGGCCGGCGACTCGTTGAGCGAGGCCAGCGTGACCGTGGAGGTCAAGCTCGAGGATCGGGGCGGCGGAGTCTCGCAGGTGCGTCTTTTCCAGAACGGCCATCGCGTGCCGGACGAGCGCATCCAGGTGGAGGGTGGTGCAGCCCGAGCCCGGGTCGACCTCGAGGGAGGCGTGAACACTCTGCGGGCCACGGCCTTCGACCGGGAGGGCAAGGTGGAGAGCCGGGGGGATACCGTGCGAATCACCTGCCTGGCCCAGGGCGCCAAGCCCCGGCTGCACGTGCTGGCGGTGGGGGTCAGCCGCTACCAGGACAGCGCGCTCAACTTGAGGTCGGCCCGCGCGGACGCCGAATCCATCGCGCGGGCCTTCAAGCCGGGCGGCCTGTTCGAAGAGGTGAAGGTGGCCCTGCTGGTGGATGAGCAGGCCAGCGCGGCCGGAGTTCGTAAGGCCCTGGAGGAGCTGAAGGCGGGAGCGGCTCCCCAGGACACGCTGCTTGTCTTCCTGGCCGGCCACGGCCAGGTGCTGGGGCAGACCTTCTACTTCGTTCCTCACGAGGGGAAGCCGGCCACACCCGAGCAAATCCAGGGCAGCTGTCTCTCCTCGGTCGAGCTGGCCCAATCGCTGACCCGGGTGAGCGCCACGCGCCAGTTCGTGGTGCTCGACTGCTGTCACTCGGGGGCGGCGGCCTCCAGCATGAACCGGGCTTTCTCGGCCGGACTGGTGCGAGCCCAGCAGGACCTGGCCCGCCAGAGCGGGGTATTCCTGGTGGCGGCGGCCTCGTCGGATCAGGCGGCGCTGGAGGCCGGCAAGCTGGAGCACGGCCTGCTGACGTACTCAGTGCTGAGCGGTCTGGGTGACGACAAGCCCCCGGGAGCGCCGGTGAACTCACGCGGCCTGGTGACCGTGAACGGGCTGCTCTTGTTTGTGTCGGGCGAGGTGCCCCGGCTGGCCGAGGAATACTTCGGCCAGCCGCAAGATGTGGTGCAATACAGCAGCGGGCAAGATTTCCCGCTGCGGCGAGTACGCTAAGGAGGCTCACGATGCAAGTTCCGGTGGAAACGGTTCGAGTTCCGCTCAAGGCGGTGCCCATGTTTTCGGCCCTCAGCCTGGATCAGTTGACCGAAGTGGCCCGTCACTCCAAGATCAAAAAGCTCCACGCGGGAGAGCGCCTGCTCACTCAGGGCGAGACCGGTTCGGAATTCTACGTGGTCCTGGCTGGCTCGCTCAGCCTGACGGTGGACGGCAAGACCCTCTCCACCCTCAAGCCGGGCGACCACCTGGGAGAGATGGCCCTGCTCGAGGATATCCCCCGCCAGGCCACGGCCGACGCGCTCGAGCCCAGCGAGCTGTTGGCCCTGGACCGCCATGCTCTGCTTGAGCTGCTGCAGAGCTCGGACTTCTCGCTGGGCCTGCTGCGCGGCATGGCCCGGCGCCTGCGCGAGTTCGGCGAGAAGGCGGCCCGCTGACGCTTTGGGCTGCCTGACCAAGAAGCTGGTCTCGCTCGACCTGATCAAGCCCCCTCGTTTTGTGGCCGAGAACGTCCATTACGAGACGCTCATGGGCAGCCAGGCCTACGGCGTCTCGCGGGACAACTCCGACTGCGACGTTTACGGGTTCTGCATCCCTCCTCGCGACGTGGTCTTTCCCCACCTGGCCGGGGTGGTGCCGGGCTGGGACAAGAACGTGCCCACCTTCAACGACTTTCAGCAACACCACATCGACCTGCCTGCAGAGCGCAAGTCCTACGACCTCACCATCTACTCCATCGTGCGATACTTTCGCCTGTGCGCCGACGGCAACCCCAACATGGTGGACAGCCTGTTCACGCCCGCTCACTGCATCTTGTTCATGACCTCCGTGGGCCAGCGGGTGCGCGAGCAGCGCAAGCTCTTTCTGAGCAAGAGGTGCTGGCATACCTTCAAGGGCTATGCCTTTGCCCAGTTGTCCAAGATCCGCACCCGCGTCGATCCCAGGAGCCATGCTCGCCAGAAGTCGATCGCCGAGCACGGCTACGATGTAAAATACGCCTACCACCTGGTGCGGCTGCTCAACGAGGTGGAGCAGATCCTTCTCGAAGGCGACCTCGACTTGCTGCGCGGCAACGACCAGCTCAAGGCCATCCGCAAGGGCGACTGGCCCCTGGAGGCGGTCTTTGCCCACTTTGACGAACGCATCAAGACGCTGGAGAAAATCTATCCCGACTCCAACGCCGTGCCTCACAGCCCTCCCGAGGAGGCGCTCAAGGAGCTCTTGCTCGAATGCCTCGAGCATCACTACGGCTCGCTTGCGAAAGTGGTGGAGCGGCCCAACCGGGAGAAGGTCATGTTGGAGAAGATCCGCCAGGTGCTCGACGGGGAGCTTTAGGCCCCGGTTTTGACGGCCACGCCCTGGAGCTTCTGCGCGACGGTGGCGATGGCGCCGCCCAGCGGTTGCCTGGCCTGGTAGCCATCCGCGCGCCAGCGCTTGAGGTCTCTGAGGGGCACGGACAGCTTGATCTGGCCGGTGGCGCTCTTCAGCGTGGCCCGTTCGCTCACAATGCGGACGACCGTGGCCGGCTCGGGGAAGAAAGGGTCCGCCGTCAGAGCGGGGGTCTATCTTGCCACGAAGGCGCGCGCCTTGAACGCTTCAGGAATGGGCGCGCTGCCGTTTAACCCCGGCGCGTTGACGTGTAGGTCGGGCAGGCTCGTCCGTCGAAATCTGTCGGGATGGCTCGTTCCAAGAAAGGCCTGGGCGGATTTCGTCCCGAGAGTTTTGCTCCCCGCGAGCGCCGCTCCGAGGAATCGCCGCCACCGCCACCCCCCTCGCGTACGGTCGACCCCGCCCTGATTGGCGCCGCTGCTCAGGTGATCGGCTGGGGCCTGGGCCAATGGAGGGAATCCGCCCGCCAGTCCCGCGAGCTCGAGGCCGGGCTGTTGCGTCTGGCCCAGGAGCGCCTCGGCATTCTGACCGTCAACGATGCCGTGCGCGAGCTCGGGGCACCCCGGGCCGGCATCGAGAAGCAGCTCGCCGGTCTGACCCACCGGGGCTGTTGTCGTCACGGGGTCTCGCGCAGTGGTCAGGAGATCTTTGTCTTCGACGAGTTCCTGCCCAGGCTTTACGCCTGTCACCATTGCGACGGCGAATGGGCCGAGGAGCGGCCCAGTTGCCCCGGTTGCGGCGCTCCCCTTTATGAACGGGTTTGCTCTCCTCCCCTGCGCTAAGGCACTTTCAGCAAGCGGCGACGCTTGATGGGGAGAGCTGGTGGCGGGCGGCTCCGCCCCGCTACGCCGGAATGAGCGCGTAGCGCCAGCGACCGTTCACGCGTTCCCAGATAGCCCAGCTGCCAGAGTAGAGGTCGCGGTAAGGCACCCAGCTCTGGCATCATAGCGCTCCTGGGAGGCGGAGCGCGAGTTCCTTGACCGGCTTCCGTAGTTCTGTATAGAATGTATTCATGTCTCAGCTCAATATCAACATGTCTCCCCAGTTCGAAGCGGACCTGACCAGTTTCATGCGTCTGCGCGGATTTCGCAGCAAGTCAGAGGCCGTCCGGGTGGCCATTCGCGAGGGTCTGGAGCGAAGCTCTCCCCCTCCGGCGGGCGGGTCCTTTCGCAGCTGGTTGGGTCTGGCCGGTCCCCCCGATTCTCAAACCCCGCAATCCCCACTCACCGAGGATGAGCTGTGGTCATCGACACGTCGCTGATCCTGTCGATCTGGTTTGAGGAAGCGTCCGGAGCCTGGGCGGCCGACCTGCTCGACCACCACGCGGCGAACCTGTGGATGAGCACGGTGAATCTTACCGAGTGCTTGATCCTGGCCCGGAATCGCAGGCCGAGCTCCTGGCAGCAGTTGGAGACGGCTCTCTTGTCGAGCGGGATCTCATTTGTGCCACCGGACGTGCAACAAGCTCGCCATGCCGCCGAAGCCAGGGTCCGTTTCCCCTTGAACCTGGGAGACTGCTTTGCTTACGCCCTGGCACGCCATCTCAACGATGCCGTTGCCACCTGCGACCGGGATTTTCGTCATCTCGACATCCCTGTTCATCACCCCTGATGGGTTTGATTATTGTGTTGAGCGTTACGTGCTGAAGGTTTTGCCTATCCTTCGGGGGCGCCTCCATACAAGTCTGTCGGCGCAGGTTACTGAAAAACCTTCAGCACTTCACTTTAGCTCAGGTCGAGCGACGCGGTCAGCAGGCCCGGCTCGAACCTCAGTGACTCCACCGACACGTGCAGTGGATCGACCCACTTCTGGCGCGAGAGCCATTCGTTCAGTCGCCGCAGTGAGACGCCGATGCGACCGGCTTTCTTGCCCTGAAAACTGACCTGCTCCACGCTCAGCGTGTCCGACGGGAGGCCGGCTGCCACCAGGCGCGGACCGGCCTGCTTGAGCACCTGGTCGGAGATGACCCCCCAGAGCATCTTGGTGAGCTGCCCCATCAGATTGCCGGTGATGTTGCCCCGGATCTGGTCGAAAGGCAGGTAGAGCACCAACTCGCTGCTTTCCACGGTGGGCACGGCCACCAGCGAGGCGGCGCCGATGGGCAGCTTGCGGTGCAGCACGAAGCAACCGTCCTGGTAGCTCGCGGAGAGGTCCTGCACCCGGTCGAGCAGCAGGTTGACGTGGGCTTCGGTGAGGGTTAGCTCGATCACGTCAGGCGCAGGGTGAGACTCAAGCCCTGGGGACCGAGCGAGAGTTGATCGACGGCAACTTTGGGCCAGTCCTCCAGCTTGAGCTTGAGCTCGGGCTGGAGAATGCGCACCGGATCGACCTTCAGCTTGCCCATCTGGAGTTGTCCCTCCTCCAGCTTCACCTGGGGGGCGAAGACGGCCAGCAGCTTCTGCAGCGACTCGGGGTCGATGTTGAGGCTGCTCACCCGCTCCTCGGGAACAGCCACGGCCGTGCCGCAGCGAGTGCAGAACTTCTTGCCGGAGGCGACCGGGGCGCCGCACTGGGGACAGGTCATGCCCTCTTGTTCGGGCTGTCGCAGGGGGGCACCCTGCCGTTCTCGAAACTCGCGCCCATGTTCAGTCTGGAATTGGACAAGCACGAGTACGACCCGCGCCAGATCGTGCGGGGGGTGTTTCGCTTCGCGCTCGAGTCGGCTCGGCCCAACCTGAGGGTGGCGGTGGGCCTGACCGCCACTCGCGAGGGAGAGATGGTCTACGAAACCTCCCGCACCCTGGATGGGCCGCGCGAGCTGGCTTCGGGCAATTACGCCTTCGAGCTGCGCCTGCCCGAGGACGTCAAAGGCCCCGGCCTCTTCAAGCGGCTCAAGCAGGCCATCGGTCGGGCCGCTTCGGCCCCGGTCAAGTGGGAGGTATGGGGCATCCTCGACCGCGAGATCGTGTGCAAGAGAGCCTTCGAAGTGGTGCTCGAGGAGGAGGACGACGAGCCCGCCGAGGCTCCCCCCGCCCGCTCGTCGGTGCTCAGCCGGCTCAACCTCGAGCCCCCCGACTACGCCCCCTCGGGACGTCTCGAAGAGGCTCCCGCCCGCAAGAAGCCCGCTCCCGCCAAAAGGGCCGACCAGCCCGCCGAGCCCTCGGAGCTACCCAGGCGCACCGTCTTCTGCCCCTCCTGCGGGGCCCGCGAGGAGGATGCCGAGAGCGACTACTGCGGGCGCTGTGGCAAGGCCTTGCACTGAGCTGCTATAATCAACTTACCGCGACCTCACCTCGGAAGCGTACATACGTAGCTCATCGGTAGAGCACTCGATCTGGTGTCGAGAGGCATCTGGTTCAAATCCAGACCATTGCTTCTGGAACTTGCGCGGGAAAGAAGGCCGGCCCTCGGGTCGGCCTTTGTTTATGCAGCCCGAGTTGACAGGCCTGGTGTCAGCTCATGCGCAGACGCGCGGGCTGTCAACTTTGCCCCGACCGAGTTGACAGGCCTGGTGCCTGCTCATGCGCAGACGCGCGGGCTGTCAACTTTGCCCCGACCGAGTTGACAGGCCTGGTGCCAGCTCATG
>JAANMY010003542.1_pt1 | contig 12826 bp, 14 predicted proteins | sample 7279691 | NCBI WGS metagenome assembly JAANMY01 (sample SAMN14094543, study PRJNA606508) | bioreactor metagenome | isolation source: A lab-scale SPAN reactor treating ammonium-rich wastewater day 388 | place: Ireland: Galway | collected 2018-02-07
AGCAATCCCCACTTTGCAGGAAAATCTATGGCAACAGGAGATTGCTTCTCGAAGACTCGCAACGACATGAGGGAAGTTAATAATTTACTGACCCTAAGGATGAAGCCGGTGAATGGGAACCTGATTTCCCCGGGCTTTGACGCTCTCGAATAAGGTTGTTCATGCTCTTTCAATCTCCTCCTCCCACACGCTATGACCTCCGCTTTTCCATCGCGGGGATTCCCGTTCGGGTTCACCCCCTGTTCTGGTTGATCGCCCTGTTGCTGGGCGCCTCCGGCGACCTGCTCACCATCCCCATCTGGATCCTGGTTGTGTTCGTGTCCATCCTCATCCACGAACTGGGACATGCGTTTGCGTTCCGCCGCTACGGCATGAACTCGTATATCGTGCTTCACTTCGCGGGCGGCTTGACCATTCCCGAAGCGACCCCGTGGGGGGCGGGCTGGGCGAACGTCGCGCCGAGTCCGCGGCAACAGATCGTCATCTCGCTCGCCGGTCCTTTTGCGGGATTCTTCTTCGCGGCGCTGGTCATTGCGGGCGTCTTTTTCTCGGGAGGCACGGTTCTCACGACCATGTTGTTCGGATTTCTCCCGTTGCCCTTGACTCCCATCTTGCCGTTTGGCGGCAGGATATTGGGCGTCTTCGTCGCGCTGCTGCTGTGGGTCAATATCTTCTGGGGCTTGATCAACCTCCTGCCGGTCTACCCGCTCGATGGTGGACAGGTCGCGCGCAACGTCCTCATCCAATACGATCCGTTGGACGGCGCGCGCAAATCGCTGTGGGTTTCGGTGGTGACAGGCGCGGTCGTCGCCCTTGCCGCGTTCCTGTTCCTGCGAAGCGTCTACATGGCGCTTCTGTTCGGGATCCTTGCGTTTCAAAGTTATCAATTCCTGCAAGTCCGTTATTGACGCGCGTGGGCGCCGCATCCTTCGCCTGGATTTTTTCCAATCCCATTTTCTAGACAGTGCAGGCGTCGCGTGATAAACTTTTGCCCGCACGAACAACGGCGTGGCTCGTTGGTTGAATAGGTCGAGCGTTTTTCTCGACCCTATCGAAAACCAGCGCCACGCCTTTTAGTGCGAACAGGTTATGTCACGCCTGCGCTTGCATGCAGGTGCAAGTTTTGCGACAATCTCCTTATAGGGTAAAGATTGCTTCCCGGAGACTCGCAATGACAGAGGTCTCGAATGGACATTCTTCTTACCGGCTCCGTAGCCTACGATTACCTGATGACCTTCCCCGGTTACTTCAAGGAACAGATCCTGCCCGAACGCCTGGGTTCGATCAGCCTTTCGTTTCTCGTGGACGCCATGACCAAACAACGCGGCGGCATCGCGCCGAACATCGCGTACACCATGGCTTTGCTCGGCGAACGTCCGCGTGTGATGGCGACCGTGGGCGAGGACTTCGAGGAGTATCGCAGTTGGCTCGAATCCAAAGGCGTGGATACTTCGCTGATGAAGGTGATCCCCGGCGAGTTCACCGCTTCGTTCTTCGCGACGACGGACCTGGCTTCGGCGCAAATCGCCTCTTTCTACCCCGGAGCGATGGCTCATTCCGCCGCCCAATCGCTCAAAGCGCTGGATAAGAAACCGGACCTGGTGATCGTTTCCCCGTCCGCGCCGGATGCGATGAAGAAATTCCCGGCCGAGGCGCGTGAGTTGGGAATCCCGTACCTCTACGATCCCAGCCAGCAGGTCCTTCGCCTGGAAGGAGGCGAACTGGCGCGCGACATGGAAGGCGCGCAATTCCTGTTCTGCAACGATTACGAGTTCGGGCTGATCTCCAAAAAAACGGGCTGGAGTTTGGATCAAATCCTCGAACACGTAAAAGTGTTGGTGATTACGCGCGGCAAGGACGGCGCGGACTTGTACATGGAAGGCGATACCGTCCACATCCCGACTGTGCCGGAAGACGAGATCGTTGACCCCACCGGAGTCGGCGACGCGTTCCGAGGCGGATTCCTGGCCGGTTACTCGCGCGGCTTCGACTGGAAGTTGTGCGGCGAGGTCGGCTCGCTGGCGGCGGTCTATTGCCTCGAACAGCGCGGACCGCAGAGTCACAGTTACACGAGGCGGGAATTTGTCGAACGTTTTAGGAAACATTTCGACGATGGGGGGAGGTTGGATGGTTTGTTAGTTGGATAGCCCGGTGGTCGGGTGGTCCCGTGCCTGTCGGGACGTGCCGAGACCGCCATGCCGTAAAGCAATTCTTGTTACAAGGGTATTTCCGAGCCGACAGTACATCGCGAACTTTTGACCGACAGAACATGGTGTACTTTTTGCACATTAACAACCGACAGTAAATCGCACATTATTTGATAAGACGGATGCGTCCAGAATTGCTATATAGTCTCCACCTGTAACCGACAGTACCTCGAAGGAGACTATCATGCAAAACGAATTCTCAGATCGTCAACGTGCCATCCAGATGCGCCTGGCTGGCGATGGGGTGGAATTGATTTGTCGCACCTTGCATCGTTCGAAAACGTGGTTCAACAAATGGTGGCGACGATACCTGGAACTGGGTAGTGAAGGGTTGTATGACTTGACCCGCGCTCGACAAGCGGTTGTGAATCGCACACCTATCCACATCGAACGCGCCATCCTCTCCATTCGCAAACGCTTGGCGGCCCGTGCCACGCCCCAGACGCGCTATGCCTTACTGGGAGCGTCTGCCATCGCTGCGGAATTGAAGCAACTGGGCTATGCCCCCATTCCGACCCATCGCACCATTGAGCGAGTGTTGGAGCGAGCGCATCTCACCAGTCCACGCTTGCGTTTGGCGCACCGTATTCCGAAGACGCAGTACCCCTTGCCCAAGGCCACCGATTCCAACCAGGTGCATCAAGTGGATTTAGTCGGTCCGCGTTACCTCCAGAACGATCCGACCAAATACTACTTTTACGTCTGCAAAGATGCCTTCGATCAGCAGATTTACGTAGAATTTTGGGCAGGCAACAGCATGGACACCGTGCTGAATTTTCTGGTGCGCGCTTGGCAACGCATGGGACTGCCACAACACGCCCAGTTTGATAATGGCAGACAATTCTATTCTCCAGGACGCTACAGCCGTTCCATCAACCGAGTGATCCGCTTCTGTTTACGATTGGGCATCCAACCCATCTTCATTCCAGAAGCACAACCTCAACGGAACGGTAGTGTCGAGAACTTCAATGGCTGGTTTCAGCCATTGCTGCTGCGCCAGACCTTCAAGAATGCTGCTGCCGTACGACGGGAATTGCGCCATCTGTTGACTGCCGTCAATGAAACCCATACGCATCAAGCCCTGAGTTTCAAAACATCGGCGCAATTCCGCCGCACCCGACGTTTGCGAAGGTTGCCAGCCAACTTCCATATCGACTTCCACCACATCCCACTCGCCGTGGGAAAGATCCTCTTCATCCGCCTGGTCAACCAGGCAGGCACGATCAGTATCCTGGATGAAGTCCTGAAAGTTGGACGACGCTATCGCTATCACTATGTCAAAGCGGTCCTCCAGACCCATCCGCAACGTCTCAAGCTCTATTGTAACGGACGTTTGATCAAATCCATCACCTTCCTTCTGCGAGCGGCCTAACCCGCAAAAAAGGATACCATGTACTGTCGGTTACTTCTTACTCAAAAGTACACCCTACGCCGCTGTCGGCTCGGAGGTATTCTTGAAAACCTGAGGTCTCGGTACGGGCTTCGCCCTGCTCGACCACCGGTTCGATCTAAAATAAGGAGCAACCATGAGCAATTACGATATCAAAGACATCAACCAGGCTGAAGGCGGACGCCGCCGCATTGACTGGGCGGAACGCGAGATGCCTGTCCTGCGCGCCATCCGCGAACGATTCAAAAAGGAAAAGCCGCTCAAGGGCTTGCGCTTGTCGGCTTGCCTGCACGTGACCACCGAAACCGCCAACCTGATGCGGACATTACAGGAAGGCGGCGCGGACGTCGTTCTCACCGCCTCCAATCCGCTTTCGACGCAGGACGACGTGGCGGCGGCGCTGGTGAACCAATACGAGATTCCCACGTTCGCGATCAAAGGCGAGGACAACGTCACGTATTACAAGCACATCCGCGCCGCGCTCGAACACAAGCCGCACATGACCATGGACGACGGCGCGGATTTGGTCTCGTCGCTGTTCTTCATCGAGATGGGACGCTTCGAAAGACTCGAGCCGTCCCTTTCTTCATGGGCAAAGGGACTTTCCGACGCGGGGCGCAGCGAGCTGCTCAAGGGCGTCATCGGCGGCACCGAGGAGACCACCACCGGCGTCATCCGCCTCAAGGCGATGGAAAAGGACAAGGTCTTGAAGTTCCCGGTCATCGCGGTCAACGACGCGCAGACCAAGCACTTCTTCGACAACCGCTATGGCACGGGTCAATCCACCATTGACGGGATCATCCGCGCGACAAACGTCCTGCTGGCTGGGAAAATTTTCGTGGTGGCAGGTTACGGGTGGTGCGGACGCGGTCTCGCATCCCGCGCGCGGGGCATGGGCGCGCACGTCGTCATCACCGAGGTGGATCCGCTCAAGGCGTTGGAAGCGGTCATGGACGGGTATCAGGTCATGACGATGCTCGATGCGGCGAAGATCGGCGACATCTTCTGCACGGTCACGGGCGACATCAACGTAATTGACGGCGTTCACTTCGAGGCGATGAAGGACGGCGCGATCGTCGCCAATTCCGGTCACTTCAACGTGGAGATCAATATTCCCGCTTTGAAGAAGATGAGCCAGGGCGATCCGAACCTCGTCCGCCCGTTCGTGGATCAGTACACGACGAAGGACGGACGCAAGATCAACATCCTCGGCGAGGGACGACTCATCAACCTCGCCTCCGCCGAAGGGCATCCTGCCTCCGTCATGGACATGTCCTTCGCCAACCAGGCATTGTCCGCCGAATACATGGCGAAGAACGCCGACAGCCTGGAGAAGAAGGTCTACTCCGTCCCTGAGGAAATTGACAAGGAAATCGCCCGCCTGAAACTCGAAGCCATGGGCGTGAAGATTGACGTCCTCACCGGCGAGCAGTTGAAGTATTTGAGTTCGTGGGAGGAGGGGACGTAAGTCAGTGATCGGTGAGCAGTGATCAGTGATCGGTGAGCAGTGAACAGTGATCAGTGATCCAGTGAGACCTCGGAGTTTTTTCAAAACTCCGAGGTCTTTTATTTGAACACCCCACGCTTTTGAAGCGTCTCCAAATACACCGCCTGCTTCTTCCCGATCAATTTGCTCAGGCGGGGAGCCTCGAAGATGAGTTGCTTGATCTTCCGCAACGGATACACCACACATTCATGACCCTCTTTCAAATCCTCATACACGACCAGACAGACCCACGCATCCGGCATATCGAGGATCGGATCGCGGCGTTTGGGGGAGTCCTGGAACGTCCAGGAGAGGTCGTAGCGATTGGCGGCGGAACGTCGTTGGGTTTTGACTGCCACTTCCAAATCATTGATCTTCAAATCCGCATCCCATGACTTTTGTTTGCCGGTATAGATCGTGTAATCCGGTCCGACGACCGTGCAATCGCGTTTCTCGAAGACAAGCCGCACCGCCTCTTCGCCCAACTTGCTGACGAAGTGATCGTCACGGATCTTTTCCACCACAGACTGGTTGCTGTCGCGATAATTGACCGTGGATGTGACCGCCTCGGCAAAAGTCCGGGCGCGCTCCACTGCTTCGGCTGGAAGATAAACGATCTGCGGTTCGCGAAAAGTTGCCATTGTATTTGGAAATGTCACCCTGAGCGGTAGCGAAGGGTCTCCACCATGAAAATGCTAGACTCTTCGGTCGCAACGAGCGCTCCCTCAGAGTGACATGGTGAAATTCAATTAACCGCCGCTTTTGAGGTAAATGCCGGTCGGGTCGAGTTCTTCGCGCAGGATGCGCAGTTCGCTTTCGGTGACGGGATCAGTTGTCCCGACGCGCGAAGCGGTTTTCAAATCCCAGCCGGTGTTCGCCTTTGCTTCCTCCACCGTCTTGCCGGGATGCAACGCAGTGAGGATCATCTCGCCGGTTTCATCCGGTTCCATGATGCCGATGTCCGTCACGACCGCCAGCATCCCGCCGCCGCGCAGACCGGCTTTTTCGCGGTCGCCTTTGCCTGAGATAAATCCAGCCGAAGTCATAAACTCGACCTTTTCGGGGAAGCGCCGCTTTTGATGGGGGGTCATAATGTAACAACGGTTCGCCCACGCCGCGATCTCCTGCGAACCGCCGGAGCCGGGCAGGCGCACTTTGGGATGATCGTATCCGCCGATCACCGTCGCGTTGATGTTGCCATATTTATCAATCTGCGCGCCGCCCATGAAACCCACGTCCACGTTGCCGCGTTGGAGATAGTTCGCGAAGATGTCGTACATGCTCACCACCGAAAGCGACCCGCTCACGAGCGTTGGGTCGCCAATCGAAAGCGGCAGGCGCGCCGGCTCCGCGCCGATCACGCCCGCTTCGTAGATCATCACCAGGTTGGGGGCGTGCGTCCGTTTGGCGAGATTGCACGCCAGGTTGGGTTGACCGACGCCGACGAACACCGTGTCGCCATCGCGCAGCAGGCGCGCGGCGTTGACGATCATCAGTTCGGCGGAGGAATATGTGGTCCCGTTCATAACTCTCCTTCGGCGTTTGAGAACGCCTTCTACGCTTTCCGGTGTAGCGGACGTTCTCTAACGTCCGCTAAAAATGACCGCAAGATTTCAAAGACTTCCTGAGGACGTTCCAATGGAAGAATGTGCGTGGATTTTTCCAACGCTTCGACCCGCGCCTTGGGCTGTTTCCGCTTCACAAGCCTTGCCGCATCTTCGAGAAATGTGTCCGTCTCCGCGCCGCGCAGGAAGAGGGTCGGCACTTCAAGTTTTGGGAGGTCGCGCCAGATGTCGAAGTCGCGCAGACCGGTGAAATAGATGCGCGCCTCCCATTCGGGCGAATAGACCAATTCGTAACCGTTCGCCGTCTTCCGCGTGATCCCTTCGATGTAAAGTCGCAAATGCTCATCGCTCATGTATCTGAATACATCGCGCATTCGGTATCCGCGAAAGACAGTATCCAGATCGTCGAAGGTTCTCCGCCGTTTCCTTGCACCGGATATCATGGGATGCACTTTATATCCCAAGCCGATTGCACGGAAGAAATTCCACCAAATGAGGCGGCCCGGCATAAACAATACAGGGTCAATCAACACCAATGCGCGGAATTTCTGCGGGTCGCGCAGCGCGGCGCGTAACGTCACAATGCCTCCGAGGGAATGACCGACCCCGATGACTTTCTTCGCGCTGACATCGTGCCCGAGCGGTGCCGGAGCCGAACGTTCGTTGTGAGGCGCAGTCGAAGCGCGGGCAAGGAATCGAAGCAAATCGTCTGAAAGCGGATGCCAGCTCTGAATCTCTTCCGGTTTTGCATCCCCCCATAGCGGACGGAGGTACATCCCAAAGATGTGATATTCGGTTTTCAAAAGTTCAAGCAACGGCTTGTAACACTCAGGCGGGTAACCGTTGGCGTGAAGAAAATGTAATGGTTGACCATCACCACCAAGATCGAAATGCGGAATGCTCATCACGTATTTACTTGTTTACCTGTATACCTGCGTACTCAATACCGCCCGTAATTGATCGGTTCGCTCATGCGCTGTGGAACTTTCAGCCGTTCGTGCGTATCGCTTCCAAGCCTTTGCCAGTATTCCTCGCGATCCTTCAAGCCATACACCCACTCGTCGAGCCACGCCTTCACGCTCTCGACCGATTCGCTGACCCTGTCCCACGCGAGATAGAACTCGTTATCGCGGTCGTAATGTCCCTGCGCGTAACTGGGATGGCACGCAAACGGGACGTGACACACCGCGCTGACCACGATTCCCGGAATCATCGTGCGGTTCGGGTCGGACCTGATGACTGATTCGTCCACGATTTCCTCCGCGGTGACGATGACCTTCTGCGCGGCGAAGGCGGCTTCCTTCTGTTCGCCGATGATGCCCCACAGGTGCGCGTTGCCGTTCTCGTCCGCGCGTTGGGCGTGGACGATTGCCACATCGGGATTGAGCGCAGGCACGACGATCACATCCCTGCCGCCGTACGGATCGGGGATGCGCTTGATGTTCGGGTTGACGCGTTCGAGGTCGGTCGCGCCGGTCTGGTTCATGGGGAGGAAGGGCAGTCCTGACGCGCCCGCCTGCAAGCGCGTAATCATGCCGAAATGGGAGTATTCCTCCCATTCGAGTTTTCCCTGCTCGATGAAGGCGCGCACGATGCGCAGCGACCCGACGCCGGGATTGCCCATGTACGAGAAGATGACCTTCCTCGCGCATCCCGCCGCGACCATCTGGTCGTAGATCAGGTCCGGGGTGGCGCGGGCGAGCGTGAGATCCTTTTTATTCTGGCGGATGATCTCGTGCCCCGCCGCGAACGGAATGAGGTGCGTAAACCCCGCCGCGTAGACGATGTCGCCGTCGCTGACGTATTTCGAGACGGCTTCGGAAAGCGAAGTCAGTTTGGTCATTTCTTTTTTTCTTCTCCGGTTTTTGGTTTCAATCTTTTGAAAATGCCGAACCTCCCGCTGAGGCGCGCGGCTTTCCTGTATTGGGCGCGGAACAGGAAACCCACGATCAGGAGGATCATGCTCCAGCAAAAAAAGCCGAACACGGGTTTCGCCTCGGCTTCGGACATGAGGAAGAAAACCAATAGCGTCAGCCCGACGAGCAGAAAGAAGGTGCCGATGCGGTATAGAATTTCCTTGCGGTCGTATCCGGGTTCGCTCATGATTGATCTGTTGGACCTGGCGGGTCTTGAAAACCTGTTGGAGAGTGTCTGAAAACAAAATCAGGGAGGCTGGTGTGCGGATTTCCTCGCCGAAAACAATATCCTGCGGAATGGATAGAACACGGGACTGTCCGGCATGGCGGCGCGCATCTTTTTGCGAACGGATTTCACGAACTCATCCTTGTATTTGCCGAGCCGTTCGAAATATGGAACGAGCGCCGTGCCGGAGATCCAATCCACCACCGCGTCCGCGTTTTCGAGGACGTGCGGATAAATCTTTTCGAACACGACGATGTCTTCGGCGCCGCAATCGAACAGGATGCGCGCATAGTTCTCGATTGTCAGCACGGGCGAATAACGTTGAAAGCCCTGAAGGATGAATTTGAACATGTCCTCTTCGGCGGTCTCGCGGTAGATCTGGTGTGAAATGTGGTTGTGATTGGAGGGAACCTGCACGGCGATCTGTCCGTTGGGGTTAAGTTTGTCGAAGAGATGGGGGATCAATTCCGCGTGATTCTCGCTCCATTGTAACGCGGCGTTGCTGAAGATCAGGTCCCACTCACCCGTCAGCGTGGATTGGTCTCCTTGTTTGAAGATCAGGCCCGGGGTCGCGAACGAAGCGGCTTTGTCCAGCATTTGCGGGGATGAGTCGAGTCCCGTCACGCGGCTGTTCGGTAGTTTATCCGCCAGTTGACGCGTCAGTTCGCCGGTGCCGCATCCGAGGTCAACGACCTCGAGGTTTGCGCGCACGTCCACGAGCGCGAGCAGGTCGTGGAACGGAGCGGATCGTTCGGATTGGAATTTGTGATAAAGGTCGGGATTCCAGGGCATGATCCAACCATGTCATTGCGAGCCCGCAGGGCGAAGCAATCCCTTCGCATGGTTGGAGATTGCTTCGCCGCTACGCGGCTCGCAATGACATTACAAAAAGCCCTCCCTTTTCAGGAAGGGCTGTGAATCTATTTGCGTTTGGCAGCCTTCCCGGTTGCCTTCTTCGTAACTTTCTTGACCGCTTTCCTGGGTGCGACTTTCTTCGCAATCTTTTTCACAGGAGCAGGCTTGATCAATGTTTGGATCTGTTCGTGCATGTAGAGTTGGACGTAGTAATAACCGCCGCCGTTCTTGCCGCTTGCGCCGGAGCCTTTCCATCCGCCGAAGGGTTGGAAGCCGGGCCACGCGCCGGTGGTGGCGCCCTGCGGACGATTGGCATAAGTGACGCCCGCCTCGATGTTATCGAAGAACCATTTGGTCTCCTTGAGCGAACCGTAGAAGCCCGCCGTGAGACCGTAGTTCACGCTGTTGGCGATCTTCATCGCTTCGTCGAGGCTGCTCACCTTGCCGATCGTCGTGATGGGGAGGAACATTTCGTACTGCCAAAGGCGATGATCGTAGGGCAGGTCGGTGACGAGGGTGGGCTCACAGAAATAGCCCTTGTCGTACATGCCGCCGGTCTTCACGTGTCCGCCGGTCAGGAAGTTTCCGCCCGCCTGGTTGATCTCCTCGTTGAAGTTCTTGAAGTCGTTGTAGGAGCTGTTGTTGATGACCGGTCCGAGGTAGGTGGCGCGTTCGGTCGGGTCGCCGATGGCGAGTTTCTCGGTCTTCTCCTTGAGTTTGGCGAGCAACGCATCGTAGACAGGTTCTTCCACAATGACGCGCGAGGCGGCGGAGCATTTCTGTCCCTGCAAGCCGAACGCCGAGCGGACGATGCCGGTGGAGGCGTCTTCGAGGTCCGCGTTGCGCGAAACGATGGCGGGATTCTTTCCGCCGAGTTCCAGCACGATGGGTCGGACGTAGTTGCGGTTGGCGAAATCGCGGAACATCTTCATGCCCACGTCGAACGAGCCGGTGAAGGTCGCGCCGTCCACTTCGGGGCTGTCCACGAGCGCCTGCCCGAGCGTGGAGCCGGGACCCGTGACAAAGTTGACCACGCCATCCGGGAAACCCGCGTCGCGTAAACACTCGGCATAGAGTCGGACGATCCAGGCGGTATCGGTTGCCGGCTTGATGACGACCGTATTTCCCGCCACGAGCGCCGCGCCGGTGGGTCCTCCCGTCAACGCGAAGGGGAAGTTGAACGGGGAGACGATCAGCCACACGCCGTAAGGCTTGAGAACGGACATGTTCGTCGCGTCGTAGCCGACGAGCGGATCCTTGCCCATCGGTTTGATGAAGCCGTCGTTCTCCTCCATCATCTGCGCCGACCAATACATCAGGTCGGCGGTTTCCTGCACGTCGCCGAGCGATTCCATGCGGTTCTTGCCGACCTCCAGCGCCATTGCCGCGCCGAGTTCGAAGATGCGCTTTTCGATCAAAGCCGACGCCTTGCGCACCAACTGGACGCGCTTTTGCCAGGGTGTGCGGCTCCAGGCAGGGGATGCCTTGCGCGCCGCGTCAATCGCCATTTTCGCGTGCGAAGCGTTGCCCTTCTGCATCACCGCAAGCGTCCAGTCCGTGTTCACCGGTGAGCGGTCCTCGAACTTTTCGTCTGCAAAGACCTCCTTGCCGTCAATGATCATCCCGTATTCCCGGCCGAGATTTTGCTTGAGTTTGGCGACCGCCTTGTCGAAGCCGGTGTGCAGTTCCTCGGGCGGGTTGAACATTGTGGCGTACGTGAGTTTGAAAGCCATGCTTCCTCCTGGGGGGTAGTTAGATAGTTTGTTGGTTGAGTAGTTTCGTAGTTTTGGCGGGCGGTCATTCGATTGCCAAACTGCGGAACGATTGAACTAAGCAGAGTATAGTCCAGGATTTCACGCCCGTCAAAGATAAGCATCGGGATTCGGTGTGACGAACATCCGTTAATATTTGGGTAAGGATTTCATGTTACAACGGGTCTTGTATCCAAACCTTAAAAGGAATTAGATGATGCCCGACGCTTTAGTGAAAACCCGCTTCATTCCAACCCTCAGCCTGATCGCTGTACTATTGGCTTCGTGCGCCCCCGCGGCTTTGACCGCAGCCCCGGGCGCGGATCAGCCCTCCATGCAGGAACCAGCCGCCCCCTTCGTCGTGGAACCGAGCGCGACGCCCTTTGTAAGCGCGGCAACCGAGTCGCCACCGGAGGCCGCGGCTTCCACGCCTCTTCCCGTCGCCACCTCCCGTGGACCGGACCTCGAAGCCACCGACCCGGGCGCGGTCAGCCTGGCTTCGGGCGGATTGCAGTTCGTGGAATTCTTCCGCTTCACCTGAAGTACCTGCCGCGCCATGGCGCCCATGGTTCATGGGCTCGAAGCAAAGTATTTTGGAAGGATCAAATTCGTTTATCTGGACGCGGACGACCCGAACACCCTCGATTTCCAGCGCGCGCTGGGTTTCTACTACCAGCCCGAAGTCTACCTGCTGGATGGGAACGGCGGCGTCCTGAAAAAATGGGTGGGGTACACGACAGAACAGGAATTCGAGGAAGTGTTCGCGCAGTATTTGGAGTAGGGGCAAAGGAGCAGCCGCCGTACGGCGGCTGTTCTCTTTTTACTTACCCGATCTGCAAAATCCTGTAACAAAGCGAATCGCTGTGCGGTCCGATCGGCTCGTCGTAGACGAACATCGCCAGTTCCCTGGCCGTGTAGCGCAGGTCAATTCGCTGGGTGGAAATGACGCTGTGATATTTGCGGCAGATGTCCATGAGTTGCCCGCACATCATCACGGTCATGTGGAAGCGATAGGCGTCTCCGTCGTAGTCCGCGGCTGTGTCGCCAAAGCGCAGGTTCAGGTCACGGTTGAGGCGGTTGTGCAATCCCCGCAGGAGGTCGGTTTCTTCCACGTCTATCCACAGAACGCCGTATTCCATGCCGTCGAAGAACGCAGGCACGGCTTGGATTTCGCCAAGGGACACGTCAACGGGCTGGATGGAGTTCGCGAACTCTTCCATGTACCCTTCGAGAGCGGGGAGGTCCGAAACCGGGAAAGGCTGTTTGAGCGAAATGTGCGGGGGCAGGGAGGCGTGACGCGTTCCGGTGCGGTATTTCTGATGGATCTCCCACGATAATTTCCGCACCACGTTGTGGACTTCCGGGTTTGCGAGCAGGACGAAAGTTGCCTTCATTTGCCACCGCCATACAAAATCTATCCCGCGAGGAAC
>JAANMY010003545.1_pt1 | contig 12823 bp, 11 predicted proteins | sample 7279691 | NCBI WGS metagenome assembly JAANMY01 (sample SAMN14094543, study PRJNA606508) | bioreactor metagenome | isolation source: A lab-scale SPAN reactor treating ammonium-rich wastewater day 388 | place: Ireland: Galway | collected 2018-02-07
GACATGCACGGCAACGAGTTCTTCGCGCCGGAATGATCCGTTGCCGCGGGCGTCGGGGAGGGGGCGCGTGAGCGAGCGCACGCGATCTTCCTTCCGCGACGCGCCGGTGTTCCCCTTCTTCCGCTGTCCCCTTTCCCGCGCCTAGACCATGCCCCACGCCGGCCCTTCCGCTTCCCGCCCCGGTGAAATCGCCGGCGTGCTGCGGTTGTTGGCCTTCCTGGTGCTGGCCGGCGCGCTGATGGTGCTGGACTACCGCGGCGGCTGGTTGCATGCGGCGCGGGTGCGCGCCGAGGCGGCGATGCAGCCGCTGTGGTGGCTGGCCGGGCTGCCGTCGCGCGCGGGCGCCAGCCTGCGCGAGAACGTGGTGACCCGCGCCCAGCTGGCCAGCGACAACGCACGCCTGCGCCAGGCGCTGTTGCTGTCGGCCGCCCGCAATGCACGCCTGCGCACCGCCGCGGCGGAGAATGCACGCCTGCGCGGGCTGCTGGACAGTGCCGAACGCGGCCGCCTCGACGTGCAGTTGGCCGGCGTACTCGACGTCGACCTGGACCCCAGCCGCCAGCGCCTGCTGCTGGATGCCGGTAGCGGCAGCGGCGTGCGGGTCGGTCAGCCGGTGATCGATGCCCGCGGCCTGATGGGGCAGGTGATCGCCACCACCCCGAGCACCGCCACCGTGTTGCTGCTGACCGACCCCGACCACGCCGTGCCGGTCATGGTGGCGCGCAGCGGAGTGCGGCTGGTGGTCTACGGCACCGGCCGCAGCGACGCGCTGCAGCTGGGCGACATTCCGCTGTCGGCCGACGTGCGGGAAGGCGATGAGCTGCTGACCTCCGGCCTGGGCGAGCGTTTCCCGCCCGGCTTCGCAGTGGGGCGGGTGGGCGCGCTGCGGGCAGACGACAGCCGCGCCTTCCTCGAGGCTGAAGTGAAGCCGGCCGCGCAGCTGGACCGCGGTCGCGACGTGCTGCTGCTGCGCGGCTACCGCCCGGCCGCGGCCGCATCCGCCGGGGCGCCCGGCGCCGCCGCTGCCGTCCCGGTGCCGCCGCCAGCCGCGCAGCCCGTGGAGCCGGCCCGATGAGCCGCGCGCGCAACGGCTGGGTGCTGCCGGTCAGCCTGCTGCTGGCGCTGTTGCTGGGTCTGGTGCCCCTGCCCGGCGCGCTGCAGGCGCTGCGGCCGTACTGGCTGGCGCTGGTGCTGGCGTACTGGCTGCTGGAAACCCCGGACCGGGTTGGGCTGGGCACGGCGTTCGTGCTGGGCCTGCTGGCCGATCTCGCGTTCGGCGGGTTGCTGGGCGAACAGTCGCTGCGGCTGGTGGTGCTGGCGTTCATCCTCGAGCGCTTCCGCGCACGGCTGCGCTTCTTCCCGGTTTCGCAGCAGGCGCTGACCATCGGCGTGCTGTTGCTCAACGACCGCGTCATCAGCGCCGGCCTGCACCTGCTGACCGGCGTGCCGCAGCTGCCGTGGCTGTACTGGGCGGCGCCGCTGGCCGGGATGTTACTGTGGCCGCCGCTGCACCTGCTGCTCGATTTCCTGCGGCTGCGCCGGCCCGGCTGAGCGATGATGCGCCGCGCCCGCCAGATCAAGGACCATGCCGCCGAAGCCGCGCTGTTCCGCCGCCGCGCGCTGGCCGGCTTCCTGGTCGCGCTGGCCGGGCTGGGCGGGCTGGCCGGCTGGTATTTCCGGCTGCAGGTGCTCCGCCACGACGAGTTCGCCACCCGCTCCGAGGCCAACCGCCTGCGGCTGGTGCCGGTGGCGCCGGCGCGCGGGCTGATCTACGACCGCAAGGGCCGCATCCTCGCCGACAACGTGGCGGCATGGCGGCTGGAGGCGGTGCCGGAGCGGGCCGGCGACCCTGCAAAGCTGCTGGCAAGTCTGCAAGACGTAGTCGCCCTGGACGACGAGCAGAAGGCGCAGTTCCTGCGCGACTACAGGGCGGCCCGGCCGTTCAAGCCGGTGACCATCAAGCTGCGGGTGCCGGACGAGGAAGTCGCGCGTTTCGCGGTCGACCGCTGGCGCTTCCCGGGCGTGGAGCTGGTGCCTTACCTCGGCCGCGTCTACCCCTATGGCGACCTGTTCGCGCACGTGGTCGGTTACGTCGGTCGCATCGACGACAAGGACCTGGCCGCGCTGGGCGATTCCGGCGGCGCCTACACCCACACCGGCAAGACCGGGCTGGAGCGCTACTACGAGGCGCAGCTGCGCGGCCGGCCCGGTTACCGGCGGCTGGAAACCAACGTCGCCGGGCGCACCGTGCGCGCGCTCGACACCGTGCCGGCGGTGCCCGGCACCGACCTCAAGCTGTCGATCGACGCGGAGCTGCAGCAGGCGATGGTGGATGCGTTCGGCGAACTGGAAGGCACCGCGGTGGCGCTGGACCCGCGCACCGGCGAGATCCTGGCGATGGTCAGCCTGCCGTCCTACGACACCAACCTGTTCGTCAACGGCATCAGCCATGCCGACTACCGGGCGCTGAACGACAACCCCTCGCGGCCGCAGTTCAACCGCCTGGTCCTGGGCGGCGTGGCGCCCGGCTCGACGATCAAGCCGCTGACCACGCTGGCCGGGCTGGACAGCGGACTGCGCAGGCCCGAGGACAAGGTCCTGTCCACCGGCGTGTTCCGCCTGCCGGGAATGAGCGGCCGCGGCTGGCTGGATGGCGTCCACGGCTGGACCGATGCCCGCAAGGCGATCTACGAATCGGTCAACACCTACTACTACAGGCTCGCGATGGACCTGGGCGAGAAGCGCTACGGCGAATACATGGCGAAGTACGGCTTCGGCCAGCCGACCGGCATCGACCTGTCTGGCGAAATCGCCGGCATCGTGCCGTCGCCGGCATCGAAACGGCAGTACGCGAAGGACCGCTGGTATCCCGGCGACATGGTTAACGCCTCCATTGGCCAGGGCTTGTGGAAGGTTACGCCGCTGCAACTCGCGCGCGGCACGGCGGCAATTGCCGACGACGGCCGGTTGCGCCGGCCGCACCTGGCGGCGCAACAGCGCGCGCGCTTCGATGCGGCCTGGCATTCGATCCCGCAGCCGGCACCGTCGCGGATCAGCGAGGATGCCGGGCATCTGCGGGTGGTCCAAGAAGGCATGGCGCTGACCACCACCCACGGTACCGCGGCCAGCGTGTTCCGCGGCGCGCCGTATCGTTCAGCCGGCAAGACTGGCACCGCGCAGGTCGTCAATCGCGGCGCGCGCGCGGTCGATCCGCGGTCGTTGCCGCTGTGGAAACGCCATCGCGCGCTCTACATCGGCTACGCGCCGGTCGAAAGCCCGAGCATCGTGATTGCGGTGGCGGTCGAGGGCGGCGGCTTCGGCGCGTCCAGCGCCGCGCCGATCGCGCGCAAGGTGTTCGACGCCTGGCTGCTGGGCAAGCAGCCGTTGCCCGCCGCCGCGACCGTCGGCGTCGCCGCCCGGTCGGTCCTGCCGGATTTCTCCGACGTGCGCGGCAGCCCGGACGCGGTGCCGGTCGCGCCTGCGTCGGCGCGGGAGGCGCGATGAAGGGCCTGTTGCGGATCCTGCTGGAGCTGCTGCAGCGCTTCGCGCGCACGCTCGACCTGCCGCTGCTGGCGGGGCTGCTGGCCCTGATGGGGATCGGCCTGGCCACCCAGTTCAGCGCCGGCAACGAATCCCTGCGCGGGGTTGCGATGCAGGGCGCGTTCTACTGCGTCGGCCTGGGCGCGCTGTGGGTGGCCTCGCGGCTGCCGGCGCACCTGCTCAAGCAGGCGACCCCGGCGATCTTCCTGCTGTCGCTGGTGCCGCTGGTGCTGGTGCTGTTCATCGGCAGCGGCAAGTACGGCAACCACTGGATCAACCTCGGCTTCTTCAACTTCCAGCCGTCGGAGCTGGCCAAGCTGACCCTGCCGATGATGCTGGCCTGGCATTTCGACCGCCAGCGGCTGCCGCCGCGCTTCGGCGTCCTGCTGGGCGGGGTGGCGATCATCGCGATGCCGGTGGGCCTGACCCTGCTCCAGCACGACCTCGGCACCGCCGCGCTGGTGTTGGCCGCCGGCGTGTTCGTGCTGTTCCTGGCCGGCACCTCGTGGTGGTGGTGGAGCGCCGCCGCGGTGATCGGCGGCACCGGCTTCGCGCTGGCGATGTTCGCGCCGATCGAATGGCTGGGCTTCCTGCGGCCCTACCAGCAGGATCGCATCCTGACCTTCCGCAACCCCGAGAACGACCCGATGGGTGCGGGCTGGAACATCCTGCAGTCGCAGATCGCCATCGGCGGCGGCGGGATGACCGGCAAGGGCTGGGGCCAGGGCACCCAGTCGCACCTGAACTACCTGCCCGAGCACACCACCGATTTCGCGTTTTCGGTGCTGGCCGAGGACTTCGGCTGGATCGGCGTGGCGCTGACGCTGGCGCTGTACCTGTTCGTGGTCGCGCGCTGCCTGTGGATCGCCGCCGACTCGCGCGACGGCTACGCGCGCCTGCTGGCCGGCGCCATCGGCCTGTCGCTGTTCGTCTACGTGCTGGTCAACGGCGCGATGATTTCGGGAGTGCTGCCGGTGGTTGGCGTGCCGATGCCGCTGCTGAGCTACGGCGGCACCTCGGCGGCCACCCTGCTGCTGGGTTTCGGCGTGGTGATGGCGCTGAAATCGCGCCGCCAGGTACACCGCTGAGCCGCATCGCGGCTGCGTTTGCGGCTGCGGCGCGGGCGGGGTTTTGCGCTGCTTAACCTGAATGCGACGTTCCGATTTTGCCGGGAGCGCGTGCTACCCTCCGCGCCGATGATCCGACGCATCCTGACCAGCCTCGCCGTGCTCGCGCTTGCCGCCTGCGCGGGAACGCCCCGGAAGCCGACGCCAGCACTGGTGCCGGAACCCCTGCCACCCCCCGCGGCACCGGCACCGGCCGAAACGCCGCGCGACATCGCCGCCGCCCGCGCCGAATTCGTGCGCAGCACCGCGCAGCGGTTTGCCATTCCGGCTGCCGACATCGAAGCCGTGCTGGCACGTGCGCAGATCCGCGATGCCATCATCAAGGCGATGTCGCGCCCTGCCGAAGCCAAGCCGTGGCGCGACTACCGGCCGATCTTCATCCAGCCGGCACGCATCGACGGCGGCCGCGCCTTCCTCGAAGCCAACCGCGGCGCCCTGCAGCGCGCCGAGGACAGCTACGGCGTGCCGAAGGAAATCGTGACCGCGATCCTCGGCGTGGAAACCAGCTATGGCGGCAACAAGGGCAGCTGGCCGGTGGTCGATGCGCTCTACACGCTGGCATTCGCCTACCCGCGCAGCGGAGACCCGGCGCGGGTGGCCTACGAGGACAGGCGCGAGGCCTTCTTCCGCGACGAGCTGGCGCAGCTGTTCGCGCTGGGCAAGGAAGAGGGGCTGGACATCACCACCCTCAAGGGCAGCTATGCCGGGGCGATGGGCTGGGGCCAGTTCATGCCGTCCAGCTATCGCCAGTACGCGGTGGACGGCGATGGCGACGGCCGTCGCGACCTGTTCAATGATCTTGATGACGTGTTCGCTTCGGTCGCGAACTACTTCGCGAAGAAGGGCAATTGGCAGACCAAGGGGCCGGTGATGGAGCGCGCGGTGCGCGATCCGGCCGCCGCCGATTTCGTCAACCCGGGCAACGCGGTCACCCTGGACCAGCGGGTGGACGCGCTGGCCGCGCTCGGTTACCGCGCCGCCGACCCGGTGGCCGTGCTGCACATGGACGGCGGCCAGCCGGTGACGCTGATCACGCTCGAGGGTGTTGCCGGTCCGGAGTACTGGATCGTCTACAACAACTTCAAGGCGATCACCACCTACAACATCTCGCGGCTGTACGCGACCGCGGTGTACCAGCTCGCCCAGGCCATCGCCGGGCGCGAGGTGGACGGCGCATGACGGCGCCGCTGCGCCTGCTGGTGGCGCTGCTGCCGCTGGCGCTGGCGGCCTGCGCGACCACCGGTGGCAGCGCCTCCCGCGGCGCCCCGGCGGACGCCGCGGCACGCAGGCCGGTCGATGCCACGCCCGCGGAGGGCATCGCGCCCACCCCGCGCCGGGTGTCGCCCTACGCGCCGGCGCAGGAGGATCCGAGCAAGCGCGGCGATTACGTCGCCGGCGGCCTGTTCCGTCCCGGCGTCGCCGACACCGTGCCCGACGAGATTCCCGACGTCGACCTGATTCCCGAGCCGGAAGTGCGTGACGAGCCGCGCGCGCGCACCGGCAACCGCGACTATGCGGTGCTCGGCCAGAAGTACCGGGTGTTGGACGACCACGAGGGCTATGCCGAGGAAGGCGGCGCGTCCTATTACGGCAAGAAGTTCCACGGCCGCCGCACCTCCAGCGGCGAGGTGTACGACATGTACGCCTTCAGTGCCGCCCACAAGAGCCTGCCGCTGCCCAGCTTCGCCCGCGTCACCAACCTCGACAACGGCAAGTCGGTGGTGGTGCGGGTCAACGACCGCGGCCCGTTCCACAAGGGCCGGATCATCGATCTCAGCTACGCCGCCGCGGTCAAGCTGGGCTACCGCGAGCGCGGCACCGCGCGGGTGCGGGTGGAGGCGCTGTCGCCGGACGCCGTTGCGACCGCTGCTGCCGCCCCCGCCGCGCCATCGGCGATGGACAAACTGGTGCAGGCGCTACCCGAGCAGAAGCCGGTTGCCGACAACGGCAATCGCTTCGACATGCACCAGGACGGCCGCACCATGAGCGCCGACGAGTTCGATGCCTGGATGCGCGCCCGCCAGATCCGCGTGGCGACCGGCAAGCCGACCCCGGTCGCCGCAAGCGCCGCCCGCGCGCCGGCCCCGGCCGCGCCGGTGGCAGCCGCTGGCGCGCCGGTGGCAATCGCCGCGCAGGCCACCCCGACCGCCGAAGGCATCACCCTGCAGGTTGCCAGCTTCAGCAACCAGCGCAACGCCGAGCAGGCGCTGTCGCTGCTGCGGGGCGCGGCGATCGCGCAGGCCCAGCTGCAGGATGCCGACATCAACGGCCGCAAGGTCTGGCGGCTGCGGATCGGGCCGGTCAGCGAAGCGGCAACCCCGGAACTTGCAGCGCGCATCGTGGGTCTGGGTTTCGGGCAGCCGCAGCGCATCCGCAACTGACGCCCGCCATTCGCAGGCATGGCCTGCATTCCCGGGCGGGCATCCTGTTGTCGCTAGAATGACCGCCAGCATGTTTTTGCGTCGCGCCTGCGCGACCCTCAGGAGTATTGATCGATGCGTTCCCTGTTTTCCGTCGTCCTCGTTTCCGCCGCACTGGCCGCCGGTTCCGGCTTCGCCATCGCCCAGACGCCGGCGCCCGCCCGCCCGGCCGCGCTGAGCGACAACCTGCCGGTGCCGGACGCGCCCGCGCCCAAGGTCAGCAAGGCCTGGCTGGTGATGGACTACGCCACCGGCCAGGTGCTGGCCGGCGAGAACGTGGATACCCCGGTGGAGCCGGCCAGCATCACCAAGGTGATGACCAGCTACGTGATCGCCGCGGAAATGGCCGCCGGCAAGATCAAGGCCACCGACCAGGTGATGATGAGCGAGAACGCCTGGCGCAGCGGTGGCGCCGGTACCGACGGCAGCTACAGCGGCTTCGAGGTCAACAAGACCGCGCCGCTGGAGCAGATGGAAAAGGGCATGGTGGTGCAGTCCGGCAACGATGCCGCGATCGCGCTGGCCGAACACGTCGCCGGCAGCGAGCAGGCGTTCGCCCAGCTGATGAACGCCTACGCCAAGAAGATCGGCATGAAGGCGTCCCACTTCGTCAACCCGCACGGGCTGACCGCCGAGGGCCATGTCACCACCGCGCACGACCTGGCGCTGCTGGGGCGCGCGCTGATCCGCGACTTCCCCGAGGCGTATTCGTACAACAAGATCAAGGAATTCACGGTTGGCCCGATCACCCAGCCCAACCGCAACCTGCTGCTGTGGCGCGATGCGTCGGTCGACGGCATCAAGACCGGCCACACCTCCAGCGCCGGCTATTGCCTGATGGCCTCGGCCAAGCGCGGCGACCAGCGCCTGATCACCGTGGTGATGGGCGACACCAGCGAGAACCAGCGCGCGGTGGACTCGCAGGCGCTGCTCAACTGGGGCTTCCGCTTCCACGAGACCCATCGCCTGTACGAGGCCGGCAAGGCGCTGGCCTCGCCGAAGGTGTGGAAGGGCGAGGAGGACGTGGTGCAGGTGGGCGTGGCGCAGCCGCTGCTGGTCACCACCGCACGCGGCAAGTACGACCGCCTGAAGGCCACAATGGACCTGCCGAAGTCGCTGGTGGCGCCGATCGCCAAGGGCCAGAAGATCGGCACCGTGAAGGTGACCCTGGACGGCAAGCTGGTGGCGCAGGCGCCGCTGGTGGCGGTGAGCGCGGTGGAGGAGGGCGGCTTCTTCAAGCGCCTGTGGCACGAGTTGCTGATGTGGTGGCAGAGCTGAGCCAGCCCCGGCTTGCCCGCGCGCGGCGGCTCCGCGCAGGGTTGGGGAAGCCCCGCGGCGTCCCCATAATGCGTGCATGAACACGATCCATTCCGATATTCCCGAGCACGGCTTCCAGTTCCCCGGCACCTTCGAGCTGTCGGCGATGGGTCCCGCCGACAAGCATCTGGAATCCGATCTGCCGCAGCACCTGCTGGCCGCCGGCATCGACGTGCTGCACGAAGACGTGACCTGGCGGCATTCGACCAACGGCAAGTACGTGTCGGTGCGGATTTCGTTCCGTGCCCGCTCGCGTGAGGAATACGACCGCGCCCACGCCGCCCTGCGCGACCATCCTGAAGTGAAGTGGACGCTCTGAGTCCCGCTGTGCTCCCCGCCTGTGGGGAGAAGCGGCCGCAGGCAGATGCGGGGCGCCCCGCCATCGTCCGCGACCTTGGCCGCCGCCCCTACGAGCCGGTCTGGCGCGCCATGCAGGCGTTCACCGACGCACGCATCGAGGACAGCGCCGACGAACTGTGGCTGGTCGAGCACGAGCCGGTGTTCACCCTCGGGCAGGCCGGCAAGCCCGAACACGTGCTGATGCCCGGTGACATCCCGGTACTCCATGTCGACCGCGGCGGCCAGGTGACCTATCACGGGCCCGGCCAGATCGTCGCTTATCCACTGCTCGACCTGAAGCGGCTGAAGATCGGCGTGCGCGATTACGTCTGCCGGATCGAACAGGCCATCATCGACACCCTCGACGAATGGAACATCGGCGCCGCCCGCAAGGACGGCGCGCCCGGCGTGTACGTCAACGGCGCCAAGATCGCCTCGCTGGGCATCCGCGTGCGCCGCGGCTGCACCTTCCACGGGCTGGCCTTCAACATCGAAGGTGGCAGCACCGCCGCGTTCGCGCGGATCAACCCATGCGGTTACGCCGGCCTGCAGGTGGTGGCGCTGTCCGACCTCGGCGGGCCGTCGTCGCTGGACGCGGTGAAACCGGTCCTGCTGGAACAGCTGGGCCGGCAGTTCGGCCTGGCATGGCGACATGAGGCCGCGCCGCCGGCCTGAGCCTGCCCGCCAGCCCGATGTGCGCGATAATCGCGCCATGAGTACTCCCCCCCGCAGCATCCCGCTCGCCGTCGTCGACGGTGCGGCCTCCCTCGAGCCCGGCGTGCGCCAGGTTGCCGACCAGAAGATCGCCCGCTCGCCGGTGCAGTTCGCCGACGCGCCGACCCTGCGCAAGCCCAGCTGGATCCGCGTGCGCATCCCCAGCGGCAACGCGGTGCAGACGCTCAAGGCCAAGCTGCGCGAGAACCGGCTGGTGACGGTCTGCGAGGAGGCCAGCTGCCCCAACATCCACGAGTGCTTCAGCCACGGCACCGCCACCTTCATGATCCTCGGCGAGGTCTGCACCCGCCGCTGCAGCTTCTGCGACGTGGCCCATGGCAGGCCCAAGCCGCCGGACCCGGTGGAGCCGCTGCGGCTGGCGCAGACGGTCAAGGACATGGGCCTGCGCTACGTGGTGGTCACCAGCGTCGATCGCGACGACCTGCGCGATGGCGGCGCCGGCCACTTCGTGGACTGCATCGCCGCCATCCGCGAAATCGCGCCGGGCACGAAGATCGAGATCCTGACCCCGGACTTCCGCGGCAAGGGCCGGATGGAGCGCGCGCTGGAGATCCTCGCGCTCAACCCGCCGGACGTGTTCAACCACAACGTCGAAACCGTGCCGGACCTGTACCGCAACGTGCGCCCGGGGGCCGACTACCAGTGGTCGCTAACCCTGCTGCAGAAGTTCAAGCAGCAGCATCCGGCCATCCCGACCAAGTCCGGCATCATGCTGGGTCTGGGCGAGACGATGGAGCAGGTGCAGGCCACCCTGCGCGACCTGCGCGCGCATGACGTCGAGATGGTCACCATCGGCCAGTACCTGCAGCCCAGCGCCCATCACCACCCGGTGCTCCGCTACTGGACCCCGGACGAATACCAGCAGCTGGCCGATTACGGCAATGCGTTGGGCTTTGCCCACGTCGCCTCCGGGCCGATGGTGCGCTCCAGCTATCACGCCGATCGCCAGGCCGCCGCCCGTTTGGGCACCGGCGAGGGCCGCGCGTCGGATTGAGGCGCGGGCGTGGAGGTGGCGTTCACCCAGGGCGCAGCCGGGCAGGTACAGTGGGATGGAACGCAGTAGTGCAACTTCCAGCACTGTTGCGGGGTCGAAACCTTCGCCATCCTGCCCGTGTACCTCCCACAGCGGCCCCACGCCGCGGAATCCAGATGATCCGCAATCGCCCCCTGATCGTTCTGTCCATCGCCATGGCGCTGGCCACGCCGCTGGCCCTGCTGGCCGGCAGCAGCGACATCGCGCTGTCGTCCGGCCCCACCCAGGACCAGTCCACCACCGCGCGCATGGTCCACGGGCTGCTGTCCGACAGCCGCTACGCCTACCGGCCGCGCGCGCTGGACGACGCGCTCTCGCGCGAGATCCTCACCGAATACCTGAAGACGCTCGACCCCGGCAAGGTGTTCCTGACCGCGCAGGACGTGGCCGGCTTCCAGCGCTACGCCACCACCCTGGACGATGCGATCAAGAGCGGCCAGGTGGACCCTGCGTGGACGATCTTCGGCACCTACCGGCGCCGCGTCGAGGACCGCATCGCTTATGCGCGCGGGCTGCTCAAGGGCGAGTTCGATTTCACGAAGGACGAGCGCTACCAGTACGACCGCGAGGACGCGCCGTGGGCGGAACCGGCGGCGCTGGACACGCTGTGGCGGCAGTCGGTGAAGAATGACTGGCTGCGACTGAAGCTGGCCGGCAAGCCCGCCGACGAGATCCGCAAGACGCTGGACAAGCGCTACGCAAACCTGCTGACCAGCGTGAACGAACTGAAGGGCGAGGAAGTGTTCCAGAGCTTCCTCAACGCCTATGCCGGCAGCATCGATCCGCATACCGACTACATGACCCCGCGCAGCGCGGAGAACTTCAACCTGTCGATGTCCAATTCGCTGGAAGGCATTGGCGCGGTGCTGTTCCGCCAGGACGATGTGGTGGTGGTGCGTGAGATCGTTCCCGGTGGGCCGGCGGCGCGCAGTGGCCGGCTCAAGCCCGGCGACCGCATCGTCGGCGTCGGTCAGGGCGTGTCCGGCGAGATGAAGGACGTGATCGGCTGGCGCATCGATGACGTGGTGGCGCTGATCCGCGGCGCGGCCGACACGCAGGTGCGGCTGGACACGGTGCCGGCGGAAGCGCCGCTGGACAGCAAGCCGCAGACGCTGCAGCTGACCCGCGCCAAGGTGCGGCTGGAGGACGCCCGCGCCAAGGCCGAAACCATCGTGGTGCCTGCCGACGCCGGCGCGCCATCACGCCGGATCGGCGTGATCAAGCTGCCTGGCTTCTACCAGGACTTCGAGGCGCGGCGCCGCAACGAGGCCAACTACGCCTCGGCCACCCGCGACGTGGCGAAGATGCTGGTCGACTTCCGTGCGCAGAAGGTCGATGGCGTGGTGCTGGACCTGCGCGGCAACGGCGGCGGTTCGCTGACCGAGGCGGTGGAGCTGACCGGGCTGTTCATCGACAAGGGCCCGGTGGTGCAGGTGCGCGAGTCCGGCGGCCGGGTCAACGTGCAGTACGACCAGGACGCAGGCGTGGCCTGGGATGGCCCGCTGGCGGTGCTGATCAACCGCGGTTCGGCTTCGGCCTCGGAAATCGTGGCCGGTGCGATCAAGGACTACGGCCGTGGCCTGGTGATCGGCGAGACCACCTTCGGCAAGGGCACCGTGCAGACGATGGTCGACCTGGACCGCTGGCCGGCCAACGAGAAGTCGCGCTTCGGCGAGCTCAAGCTGACCGTGGCGCAGTTCTTCCGTCCGGACGGCAGCAGCACCCAGAACAAGGGCGTGGCGCCGGACGTGGCGTTCCCGGCCAGCGTGGATGCCGCCGAATTCGGCGAAAGCACCTATCCCAATGCGCTGCCGTGGACCCGCATCGCCGCTGCGCCGCACGCCCGTTACGGCAATTTCGCGCCGCTGCTGGGCCAGCTGCAGGCGCGCCACCAGGCGCGTTCGGCCAAGGACGTGGAGTTCCAGTGGTGGGCCGAGGACGTGCGTCGCTTCCGCGAGGAGCAGGCGAAGAAGTCGATCTCGCTCAACGAGGCCGAGCGCCGCGCCGAGCGTGACCGTTTCGATGCGCAGCGCAAGCAGCGCGCCGAAGCGCGCAAGCGCCTGGGCATCGAGCTGGACCCGCTGCTGGATGCGCGCGCGGACGACGGCCTGGCTGCCGACGAGCGCAACGTGGCTGAATCGGTGGCGCGCGAGGAGGCGGCCAAGAAGGCCACCGACCCGCTGCTGCGCGAATCCGCGGCGATCCTGGCGGATGCCGTGGCCCTGCTCGGCAAGGATGCGGCGCTGGCGGCGCAGGTGCTGCCGGTCACCCGCAACGGTGCGGGGCACTGGGCCGACTGACCCGGCGCGCAC
>JAANMY010003549.1_pt1 | contig 12816 bp, 11 predicted proteins | sample 7279691 | NCBI WGS metagenome assembly JAANMY01 (sample SAMN14094543, study PRJNA606508) | bioreactor metagenome | isolation source: A lab-scale SPAN reactor treating ammonium-rich wastewater day 388 | place: Ireland: Galway | collected 2018-02-07
GCGCTGCCCAGTTGCCGGGCGGGCGATCAGTCCGCTGATAATCGCCTTCAATGGGCCGAACTTCCGGGTACGCGAAGCTGCCCGCGAGGCGCTGCGATTCGAGCACTTTCGCTCCGGGATCCCTGGTCCAAACGGGGATCTCCAGATCGAGCCACGTTTCGTCCGGGCCGATCATCCCATGATCGAGGGCGTCACGTTGCGCAGTCCTCGGCACGCGTGTGAGATCGGGAAAGAGTATTTCATGCCCGCAGTCCGCCAGGCGGCCTCGCGGCTGGTCGGGATCGGGGTCCTCAAAGAAGGAGAGCCCATCAGATTCAATATGTTGTGCTTCAGGGCAGCCCCGCGCCGTGCGACCGAGGGGTCTCGGGGGGATGATCCGTTCGCGGGGATGCGGGTGGCCGAGGAAGATGGCTGTTCGATCGCGTGCGTTGAAAGCGATCTAGGCAGGTTGAGTGCCGCGGGGGCCTGGTTGGGCGCAACTGAGGCGGGGGATTTCCCTGTCGCGATTCCCAGGCATGTGATCGACGAGGTCGGCGAACTTACCGAGCGAGCTGGCCCGAAAGAAACGGGAGGGCTCCTGGTGGGCCAAATCTGGCGAGATCCCTCTAACGGGCAAGTTGCAGCCGTGGTAAGCGCACAGATCCCCGCCCGTTTGGCGCTGGGCGAGGGTCAGAGCCTGACATTCACGCAGGAGGCGTGGGACGCGTTAGACGCCGCCCTCACTTTGCGGCAGCGCGGGGAAATGATGCTCGGCTGGTGGCACAGCCATCCCGGATCGAAGTACTGGTGCCGCCCGGAATGCACCCCAGAGCAACGGGCCCGATGCGTGTACTCGAGGAACTTCTTCAGCCCTGCGGACATGGCCGTCCACCGGACTGCGTTCCCGGCTGCGTTCAACGTGGCCCTTGTCGTGACGAACACAGACGCGGGGCTCAGGTTCGCCCTGTTCGGTTGGCGGGATGGTGTAATCCGGCAGCGGGGCTTCCTGGTCACGGGCGAGGCGAAGGATTTGCTCCAGACCGAAGGAGCGAGAGACACAACAGATGGAGGGCGCGAACATGCCAAACCATGCGAGTGATCCGGCGCGAGTCCTGGACCTGCTCGGGAAATTTGATCACGGTGGACCCAGCGAGCGCGAGAAGTTGGACCACATTGCCGCGGTCAGGCGCAGCAATCCGGAGATGGGGATACTGTTGGATCAGTTCCTGATCCACGAACTGACGCGCTTGCATCTCGCGTTCGACGAGATGCGGGACGCGCACGAAGAACTGCGCAGGGTAGTCGAGAAGGCCATGGCGCCGCCATGGGCGGCCGCGGCGTTCATTCGAGTGGTGCCGACCCGCGCGGGCGAGCGAGTGCTCGTCGCCGAGGGGGGGAATCAGAGGCTCGTGGAAATGTCGCCTCAGCTCGGGGTTCGGCCAACGGAATTGGCCTGTGGCCAACGCGTTTACCTCAACGGAGCGCGCAGCCTGATCGTGGACATCTCGGCCAGAGACCAGCGCGACGGCGGAGAGGTGGCGTCGGTCGAGGAGGCAAAGGGCGACGGGCGGGTCCTCTTGCGATTTCGGGGCGAGCAGATCATGGCCGGGGTGGATCCGGTGCTCGCAGGCCAGCTCCGAGCCGGCGATCAGGTCCGGTTCAGTCCGGGGGCGTTCTACGCCTTTGAAAAGGTCGAGCGTCCACGCGAGTCGGAGCATCTCGTCGGAGAGGTGCCGGAGATCCCGCGGCATGCCGTCGGGGGCCAGGACCGAAATCTTGACCAGCTGCTGTTTGCCCTGACCGCGCGCCTGCTGCGTCCAGAGCTTGCTTCGCAGTACGGGGTGGCGGGGCGGCAGAGCGTGCTCATCAGCGGACCGCCGGGCTGCGGAAAGACGCTGATGGTCAAAGTCGCGGCAAGCGAACTCACCCGTCTCGGTGGCGCGGCGTGTCGCGTGGCGGTCGTGAAGCCCGCGGAATGGGAATCGCCCTACGTGGGGGAGACGCAGGAGCGGATCCGCCGGACATTCGAGGTGCTCAACGGGCTCGCCGCCGAGCAACCGGTGATCTTGTACCTCGACGAGGTTGAGTCCATTGGCCGGGCCCGTGGCCTAAGCGCGAATATCCACGCGGACAAATTCCTCGGGGCTCTGCTGGCGGAGCTGGATGGCTTTGCGGAGCGGACGAACATCGCGGTGGTGTCGAGCACGAACCGGCCGGACATTCTCGACGGAGCGCTGATGGAGCGCCTGTCTGATATACATATCCGGGTAGGGCGTCCCGACCGACGTGGGGCGCGGGCCATCTTCGAAATCCATCTGGCGGAAACGTTGCCCTACTCCCCCAATGGTTCGGAGGCGCCGATGACCCGGACGGGCCTTATCGATCTGGCGGTGTCGCGCCTGTATGCGCCCAATGCTGACAACGAGGTGGCCACGGTGAAATTTAGGGACGGCAAGGGGCGCGTGGTCCACGCGCGCGAATTGGTGAGCGGTCGCCTGATCGAGCAGGTTTGCCGGGCCGCGCGGAGGGCCGCGTTCGCGCGACACCAAAGCGAGGGCATGGCCGGAATCCGGCATGAAGACATCGACGGGGCAGTTGCTGACTCTATCGAACGAATGCGCACGACCCTGACGACGCAGAACGTTGGGCATTATCTCGACGACATCCCGCAGGACATCGGCGTGGTCGCCGTGGAACCTGTGCGCCGCCACGTGACGCATCGACACCGTTATGTGAGCCAGCGAGGCCCCTCTCTGGGATGAAGCCTATGAGAAACAGATCAAGAGTCTCCGAAGTGTGGTCGGAAGAATGCGCGCCAGTGCCGAAGCTGTGGGGCTCGGACATCGAGCTAGGCAATTTCGTGAAGGGGGCAAGGCATCCCGATGGCACGGGCCGCCGGGCGTCCCGCCTCTTGCTGGAACAGATCGCCGGCATGCCAGACCGTGCGCGGGCAAACGGCTGCTATATTGATCTGCCGCGGCCCGCGGCTGATCTCGCCGCGCATGCCGAGTGCAGTGCGCGATACAATCCTCAGGACTGGGGCCGCAGATGCCTGCCAACCAATGGCGGATTTGCGTACATTGACTTGGACCATCTCGAAATCTGCACGCCAGAGACCCGCTCGGTGCGGGAGCACGTGGCCGCACGGCATGCGATGCTACGGGTAGCGGCCCAGGCCCGCGAATCGGCGAACTTGCACTTGGAGCAGGGCGAGCGCATCGAGGTGATGGTCAACAACACGGACGGCCGGGGGAATGCGTATGGGTCGCACCTCAACATCCTGACCAACCGGCGGACCTTTGATCGCATCTTCAGCAGGCCCCATTATCTGGGATTCCTTGCATCCTTTCAGGCATCGTTCCTCGTGTGTTCTGGTCAGGGAAAGGTGGGATCCGAGAACGGGCGGGCGCCATGCGCCTACCAAATCTCGCAGAGGGCCGACTTCATCGAGACGTTGGTCGGCCCGCAGACGACCTATAGTCGGCCGTTGGTTAACTCGCGGGACGAGCCCCTGGCGGGCAACGTCGCTAGATGGCGCGCCGACCCCGGCGGCCATGCGCGACTACACATCATATACTTGGACAACGCGCTGTGCCACGGGACGATTTATCTGGCCGGGGTGCACCTGCTTCTGTTGGCGCTCATGGAATGCGACCTGGTGAACAGCCGCCTCCAGCTAGAGGACCCGGTGGGCGCGTGCCATCTGTGGAGCCGCGACCTGGATCTTGCCACTCGGCTTCCTCTGCAAGATGGAACGCGGGTGAGCGCTACGGAGCTCCAGCTCCTGTTTGCCGATGAGGTGTGTCGATTTGTCGATAAAGGCGGTTGTGATGGGGGGATCGTTGCGGAAGCCGGGGGTCTGGCGCGGTACTGGGTGGACACGTTGGAGAAGCTGGACCTTGGTGAGCCCGAGGCGCTGGTCGGTAGGCTGGATTGGGTTCTAAAGAAGCGCCTCCTTGAACGTGCTATAGGGACGCAAGGACTGGGTTGGGAATCCCCAGAAATCAAATACCTTGATCATCTCTACGGGAGCCTGGATTTTGAGGAAGGACTCTATTGGCAGGCAGAGCGCGCCGGCGTGAGCGAGCGCCTCGTTGGCGAAGGGGACGTTCAAAGATTGATGGGGGAGCCTCCTGCGGACACTCGCGCCCGTGCGCGCGTCCTCGCGCTCCGGGCGCTTGAACCTGAAGCCGTGAGGAGTGTTGATTGGGATGCCATCACATATCAGGTGGGCGCGGGTTGTGGGTTCTGGCCTCGGCACGAAACGATTCGGTTGGATGACCCGTTGGGTGGAGGGGCGGGGGCAAGGGGTGAGGCTGCGGACGAAGGCGGGATCACGGTTGGCGGAGCAGGCCCGGCCCCGGCCGGAAATCGATCTGGAGATGATATGGCGGATATCGGCCCAGGGGAGCCAATTGAAGCGGGTATCGAGAATGGAATCGAAAGCGAAACGGAAACTGGAGGCAGTCATGGAAATGCAAAATGAGAGAACACATGGTTACGGGCCTGATGGATCAGAGGGCGAAGAGGATGGGGGCGTTGGGGCGGCGGACCGGGACGCGATGGCGCGCCTTCTCGCCGCGGGAGACGCGATCATAGCGCAGTCGCTCTCTCACGACAGTCACGCCTTTCTCGAGTCAAACCGACAACAGGGCGGCGAATAGCGTATGCCTGGTCGATTGATCTTCGGCGTTGAGACAGAGTATGGTGCCGTCTTCCGGACCAATGGCAACGGCGGGGAGACGGCGAACGAAGATCGGTCCCTGGTCGGGGGGTTGCTGGAACTGGCATCCGCATCTTTGCCATGCCTCGAAGGCGAGCGGGGTGGTCTGTTTCTGGAGAACGGGGCCAGATTCTACATCGACGCGGGCGCGCATCCTGAATATGCGACGGGGGAGTGCGTAAATCCGGAGGACCTGGTGTGTCACGTTGCCGCGGGCGATGCCCTGCTGGCGCGGCTTGCCGGCGACTTGCGCATCAGGGACGATCTGTCCGAAGCGGCGGTCACCAAGAATAACGTGGACTATATCAGCCGCACGAGCTGGGGCTTCCATGAGAACTATCGGCTTGAGCAATCCAGCCATCCCGAATTGGCGGACTGGCTTGTGGGGCATCTAGTGTCGCGGGTGATCTATTCGGGCGGCGGCGGGTTTAGTTTTGGCGGGAAGTCGGGCGCGTGTTTCAGCCTTTCGCCAAGGGCCGCGTTCTTGAACGAGGTGATGTCGAGCGCTTCAACAAAGGACCGAGGGATCTTTCACGAGAAGCACGAGGCGCTCGCTGATTCTGGCGACCGGTTGCACGTGATCTGTGGCGAGAACCTATGTAGCCAAAAGGCGCTCTGGCTTCGGGTCGGGGCGACGGCTCTGGTTGCCGCGCTCTTGGATCGGGGGATTCGGCCCAAGAGTTGCGTGATGCTAAAGGATCCGCTGAGTGCGCTCCGCGTGGTATGCCGAGACGTGTCGCTCGGCGGATTGGTGCAATTGGCGGATGGCACCACGATCACGGCCGTCAGCCTGCAGGCGCGTTATGTGGATTTCGTGGAACAACATCTGGGAGAGACTTCCATGCCGGATTGGGCCAGCCAGGTTGTCCGATCCTGGCGAGCTACGCTGGACCTGTTGCTTAGCAGGGGATACGCAGGGGTCGCACCGTACCTCGACTGGGCGATCAAGTACTCGGTCTATTCGGAAATGCTCCAGCGTGGGGGGCTAGACTGGGAACGGTTTCGCTGGATCGCCATGGCCGTTCGCGACACGCATTCTGGCGTGGCTGAGCCGAAAACTGCCAAGGATGCCGGTCCGGAGTCCCGCCGGAAGGCTGTCGAGGATCGACTTCGGGTGCTTGGATTGAGTGGCGTCGGTTCGGGGGAAGAGGTCGATCTGTGTATTCGGGTGCTGGAGCTGGACATGCGATTTGGTCGGCTTGGGAACGGGGTCTTTTGCGAGTTGGATAGGCGGGGTGTGTTGGGGCATCGCCTTCCGGGGGGCTCGGACGAAGCCATTCGACGTGCGACGTGTGTGCCGCCCGAGGGTACGCGCGCATGGTTCCGGGGCACGGCAATCCGGGCGTTGAGCGATGAGCGGAGTTCATTTCGCTGCAATTGGGATCACATTCTCGATCTGAGGTGCCCGAGAATGATTGACCTGCGGGACGTGTTCGCTTCATGTGCTGGCTGGAAAGAGATTACAGAAGGGGAGTTCAATGAGTTGAAAGGGATAGATGCGTCTTCCGGGCTTTCTGCTGCCATAGAGCGCCGAGTATGCGCGCTCGCCTACCAGCGCTATGCGGACGGAGACTACGACGCGGCATGGCGCGCATTGGAGTCATCGGGTGAACTGGAGACTGCGGACCTATTGGTTGAACGATTGCGACTGGTTGCCTGGGTTCAGGGACGCCGCGGTGATCTGGCTGCGGCCCTCGGCGCCTTGCAACGCCTTCCGCAGCGCGCCCGTGAGCATATGAAAACCGTCGTGGATCATATTTTTGTGCTTGGGTTCACCCTCCTCTGTCCTGATCCCGCGATAGAACCGTGGGTCGATAAGGGAATCCACATGTTGGCCGACGAAGAGGGCGATGTCAGAAACTACGCGTCATGGTTTTGGGGCCTGGTGGCATTCTGTCGGTTGCGGCAGGGCATGATGCCCAAGGCGGAGGAAGCGTTGCGGGCGGCGATGGCGGCGGTGCACTTCGAGCATGCGGGCCCGCACACGGTTCCTCGGGTCCAGTGCCAAGAGGCTGAGATCCTTAGGCGGAAGGGGCTCTTAGGTGAATCATGGCTCGTTCTGATGCGCGCCAAGGAATACTGTGAGCAAAGGGGCTTTCGCGGCGATTTGGCAGACATGGTGTTATGCGGGTTGGCCAAGATTCAAGACGATAGACTGGCGGCAGTGTCTCATCTCGAGGCGGCCATCGACATCCAGGCACGGAGCGGAGGCCGGGTGGCAGAATGCCGGTCCCAAATATTGGCGGCACGTTTCGAGGGGAGCGAAAGAGGTGCCAGGAGGTTGTCCCGGATCGGACAATTGCGGAGCGAGACGCGGGCGTTGGCGAGGTGTCCGACATTGAAAAAGATCATGGGGAATTGGAACGAGTGGGTGGCTGGGGTTCCTGACCCGGAGGGTGGTGCTGATGCGTATTGGAATATCTAAAGGAGGTTCGAGGGCATGATTCGTGGGCTGGGAAATCGGGCAGCCTTTGCTGTCGCTGGGTTGGGTTTGATCATTGGGTGTGATCGCCAATTGGAAGACGAGAGCCGCATTGAGTTAGGCTCGGACTATCAAGAGATTGGGGAATCGGTCGACGGCGGCGGGATCACCCGGGCCATCGCGGACATGATGGTGCTGAGTGGTTTTCGGGAGGAGTTGCCCGACAGCCACATCTTGGACGGTCTCGTCGATGGCACGGCGCCGGAGGAGAAGGAAGAGCCCCCGCGATTTTGGGAGGGCGTGATGCCGGGTCCGGGCTGGGCGATGAAGGAGGTCGCCTCATTCCAAGGGTTTTCCGTCCAGATCCGAGACACCGAGGGATTTGATGACGCCATCGCGATCTATCGGCGCGGGCGATTGCTGTATGCCCGGGAGGACGGGCACTTCTTCTTGCCACGGGCGGGGCCTTCTGCGGGAGATGAGGACGGGTCAGAAGTGACGGGTCCCGCTGCGGGCTCGGACATCGACGGGAACGGCGTGCCGGATCTGCTGGTCTATTGGTTCTCGGGGGGCGCGCACTGCTGCTACGAGGTGTGGCACATCGAGTGCGGGAGAGAATTGCGGCTGAGGGCGAGAATCAACGGTTGGCATAGCGAGCCCGAATACCGCGATCTCGATGGCGACGGCCGGTGCGAGGTCGTGATGCGGGATTGGTCCTTCGCGTATTGGAACGAGTGTTTCGCGGCGAGCCCAGCGCCGGAGGTGATCCTGCGAATGCGCGATGGGCGGTATGAGTTGGCGTGGGACCTGATGCACGGCCCAGAACGCTCGGAGGCGGAGTGGGGTAAGCTGCGCGATCAAGTCCGGGAACGGCTTGCCGGCATCCGGGCAGTCATTGTGGCAGCAGGGGCCGGAACGCCGGTGCCGGCCGAACGGATCCCCGAGGATTTTCCCATATTCCAGTGCTGGGGCAACGAGCGGATGCGCGTGCCATCGGAAGTTTGGGCCGCGATGCTGGACCTGATCTATGGCGGTCGGGTCGCGGAGGCCGTGGCGTTCCTGGAGTACGTGTGGCCGGAGGGCGTGCCGGGCAGGGTCGAGTTCCTTCGCGACGTCACCGGGGTGATCTTGTCGAGCTGGTTCGGGCAGCGGCTGCCTTGGGTAGGGGAACTGGTTCAGGAGGCCCGCGATGACTGATTCCAGCGCAAGCCAGGGACTTTCTCAGACAGGTCGTGACGAGGTCGCGTATTTCGATCAGGAGACCGTCGGGCTCGGACCGGAGGGAATCATCTTCTGGAGTGTCTCGCGCGAAAAACGGAGCAAAAGAGCAGGGTGACGAGAATCATGGCAATAGACAACGAGAAGAGGAAAGCGATCTACGATTACTTCGCGTCGTTGGATTCACATTCCACGTACAGGATTGATGCGGTTGCCGAAAGTCTGAGGAGTTTGGGTTTTCACGTTTGGATGAGCTTTGACAAGACGCACATCGAGGTCGAGGGCATCACGATTCGGGTTGTTCAGCCAGACTACGGTACGCCGGGGATAGATGGCCTGGAGATGGGAATGCTTCTATGCCGGATACTCTTCGGTGGCTTTGTCACCGAGTACAGCGGGCGGGGATGGATCTACAGGGATATCCTGGAAAAGTTGGGTAGTGGGATCCTCGATCCGGAGGGTGAACCGCCGCCCCAAGATCGGGGATCGACGACCTGACAGAATTAGCCGATGGAAATCGGTCGGACCCGATCATGATGGGTGAACAATAGGAGAAATGATGTTCTTCGCGCGACACGACCGGGATCTCGTTGCTGTGGACATCGGGACGGCGAAAGTTGCGGTCGCTGTGGCCACCGTGGATGGCGATGGCCCGGTGAGGCTCCTCGGTGCGGGCGAAAGTCCGTCGGTCGGGGTGCGCAAGGGGGAGATTGTGGAGCCGGATGCGGCCAGGGAGGCGCTGCGTGAGGCGATCGCGTCGGCAGAGGAGAGTTCCGGGATCGAGATCCTGGAGGTGCATCTGGCGCTGGGCGGCGCGCACCTGCGGTGCGCCCTGAGGTCGGCGGTCTTGGATATCCGGGGCGAGGGGTCGCGCGTGAGCTACGAGGACGTGTCTCGCGTTCGGTGCGCTGCCGAGGAGGCGCCGATGCCGCCTGATCGGCTGCACGTGGCGACGTTGCCGGGCCGCTACGTGATCGACGGAGGCAAGCCCGCGCCTTGGCCGGTGGGACTGCGTGGGCGGCGTCTGGAGGGCGAGTTCCTCATTGTGGATGGCGCAACCGGAAGTCTGAAGAAACCGATCCAGCAGGTCCAGGCGCTGGAGATCCGCGTTGGGGATGTGGTGTTGGCGCCGGTGGCATCGGCGGAAATGGTTCTGACGCTGGAATTGCGTGATGCGGGGGCCCTGGTCGTGGACATGGGCGCCGGGCTGACGCACATCGCGGCGATTCTGGGAGATCGGGTGGTGCACGTGGGCGCGGTCGGCGTCGGTGGGGACCACGTGACCCAAGACATCGGCCGGGCCTTCGACATGCCGTGGGCGGAGGCGGAACACGCGAAGACGCGACGCGGGTCGGTGGATGCCTCAGGGAGCGAGGAAGCCGGTATCCATTACCTCGGGGAGTCAAAGCCAACGCATCGGGGGCGGGCGAGCGCGGAGAGATTGGCAATGGTCATGCGCGCCCGGTGGGAGGAGGTCTTCGAAATCGTGCGGGAACAGGTGCCGGGTGAGATATTTTCCGCGCTGGGGGGCGGCGTGGTGCTGACCGGTGGGGGTTCGCGCACGCCGGGTGTCGCTCCGCTCGCGGAGCGGGTGTTTGGTTTGAGGGTGGCGCCGGCGCGCGCCGATGGGATGACCGGCGACGCTGAAACCATATCGCGGCCTGAGCTCTCGACGGTGTTGGGCAGCCTGATCTGGGCACGTGACCGGATCCGGGAAGGGTGGACGAGGGAATATGGATCTGGCCCTTGGGGTGGGGGTCGCGGGGGAGGATCGGATGTGTGAGTTCGAGCGCATAGGGGGCAGTTTGTTCCACGTCATGAAGGCTGAGACAGCAGGAATTTCAGATATGGGGACGGGGTGGCCCATGGCCTATCCCGCCCGGGTGTCGCCTCTGGCGGGTCGCGGGAATAGAGAAAGGACGCGCAGGCAGTTGTTCGCGGATAACCCGGGCGATCTCGAGAGGGGCAAGTGGCTCGACATGACGTTGATGAGCCGGTTTGATTGCGTGGGGATCAAGGCCTCTTTCCACGAGGATCTTCGCGGGGATCGCCCCATCACCATCAAGGCGGCCCGTGTCCAAAGCGGCAGGAATAGGGCATGCCTCGAAGTGGTCGTGGATTTGCACCCGTTATTCTGGAAGATCCCGCCCGACATCCGCGAGGAGATCATCACCCAGCACGAGGTGTTCCATCTGGCGAAGACCGCGGATGGCGAAGATGCCGTGCGGCGCAAGACCCTCGCGTACCTCAAGGACAACCTCATGAGGGCGATGAGGCACCTGTGCTGGTTCGCGGCGAATGGCTACGGGATCCGTCTCGAGGGCGGGTTTCGCCGGCAGATCGAGGAGGGGATCAAGGACTACTTCATTCGGGCAGAGTGGAGGGAATTCTTTGCTGGCGAGATAGAGATTGCCTCCGGCGCGATGTTCGAAGCCCTGGGGCGGCTCCCCGAGTTGAACGACCGTCATGTCGGGCGAGCACGACTGGCCATCAAGCGGGCCCTCTCGGTCTTTCTATTCGACGGGACGTTTCCGGCGCGAAAGGGGTAGAGATGCAGGCCTCCGGGATGCCGCTGCTCTTGTCCGCTGCGGCCCGGGGCGTGTTCCTCGGAGCCATCGGAGTCCTAACGTCTCTGGTTCCAGGGTGAGCATCTGGGCAACCCCATCATGGAACGTGCGCGACTCGGACGGCACGGTGGTGTTCACGCTGGGCAAGTCCGCAACCGGGGGCAGCCGCAAGACCATCGCGATCGCGCGGGGACTGGGCAAGCCGTGCCTGCACCTCGCCAGGGACGCCGGTGGCGACGCCGTACAGCAGCTCCGGGAGTTCATCGAGGAGCACGGCATCCGCGCGCTCAACGTCGCCGGGTCCCGCGAGAGCAAGGAGGCAGCAGGTATCGGGGCGTGGGTGGGGGAGACGCTCTCGGCCCGGCGCGTGACGCCTTCGGGGGCCGCTATAGCCCGTGCCGCCGCAGGTCCCCCTGCAGCTCGCGCCAGTCGTCGCGACCGTTGGGTGTTACGTGCCGAATTCATGTCGCAGCGGATTGCCGAAGTGAGGTCGTAGAAAGGGCCTCAGGTCCTCGTGGGTGACCTGGTAGTAGTAGCTGAGGCTGGCGATGTTGGACTGGCCGGCGAAGCGGAGCACGCGGATCGGGTCCTTGCCGAGCTGGGTGCGGCAGATGCGGGTGAGGCGACGGTGGCGGAGGAGGTGGGGTCGGAGGTGCCCGAGGCCGGTGGCGCGGGCGACGCGCTTGAAGAGGACGTATAGGACGTCGGGGGAGAGCGGTTGGCCCCGATCGCCGAGCCAGGGGTATACGGGGTGGCGGTCTTGCAGCCACCGGAGGCGGCGGTGCATCGTGTCGGAAAGCGGGAGGGTGCGCTCGCCGGTCTTGCCGGTGACGGTGAGGCAGCCGCGATCGAAATCCACCCGGTCCCAGCCGAAGGCGCTTTCCCCCCGCCGGAGGCCGAGTTCGTCCATGAGGTGGATCCACACGCGCATCGAGACGGAGGTGCGGTAGGGCAGGTCCAGTTTGGCGACACGGAGGAGTTGGGATAGTTCTGGGTCGGTAACAGGCCGGGGCGTCGGTCGGCTGGGCGGAGGCAGCCGCCGCGGCACCCCGAGGTCGATCGCTTCGGCGAAGACATCCCGGATGAACTGGGCGTAGCGTCGGCAGGCGTAGCCGGTCAGTCGGCGGATGCTTTCTGGCGCATCCCACTCCAACCATGCAAGGGCCGGGGTGGGGGAATCCGAGGCATCGAGGCGATCTAGCCAGTAGGAGACCAGGCCCCGATATATCCGGACCGTGTTCGGCGCGGACCCGGTCTGGCGGAGCCACGCGGAGAAGTGATCGAGCCGATCCTGTCGCGAGATTCTGTTAATGGCGGTTAACGGAACCTGCGTGCGCTCGGCTTCGCAGAGTGCTGATCCTGGCATGGGGGAGGATAGGCCGGTCAACCAAGGGCCTACGGCAGGCCACCGGAAACACCTGAAGGCGTCACTACGAGCCTTTCGCCCTCCGCTTGTGGTGACGCGTTCACGCGGCCGCCCGCATACGATGGCCACGGAACGCGCCCTGGGTGGCGCTGGAGCGCCGGCGAACCGGCCTATTCTCAGCCATGAAAGACACCAACACCGATGCCCACCCGAACACCAACCTCCTCGCCAAGCTGGCCTCCGTCAGCCGGGCCTTCGACCGCACCCGCACCGAGATGGCGCGGAACAAGCGGTTCGTCCACCCGGACGCCCTGATGGCCGGGGTCCGCAATGCCCTGGCGCGCCGCGGCGTGCTGGTGGTCGCCGAGATCGTGGACTGGAAGCCGGGGGATCCCGACCGCCACGGCCACACGCGCCGCATGGAGGCGCTGGTCAGGGTGACCCTCATCGACTCGGCCACCGGCGAGCGGATGGAGCTGACCTCGGCGTCCACCGGGACCTACTCCGTGGCCACCGCGGTCGCCCAGGCGATCGACGTCGC
>JAANMY010003554.1_pt1 | contig 12801 bp, 6 predicted proteins | sample 7279691 | NCBI WGS metagenome assembly JAANMY01 (sample SAMN14094543, study PRJNA606508) | bioreactor metagenome | isolation source: A lab-scale SPAN reactor treating ammonium-rich wastewater day 388 | place: Ireland: Galway | collected 2018-02-07
AGCCTTTGGGGAATCACGGTAATTGGAACCGCTCAGGCTGATTTTGGAGGTGGAAACTTGGGAAGTACCGGTGAAAATGTTTTCTTTAATAATGGTAACGGATACAGAGAAGAGGATTCGAATGCCACTCCCTGGAAACAGTTCAAAGATCAGTTTGACACACTCAATTTTGGATTAGACATGAAACTGAATGAATCCTTCGTGAACTCGAGCTCCTACGCAACTGGTGGGCCAATCAAGGATATCCGTATTGATCCTTTCGGTGGTTCCGGAAATGTGGGGCAGACCATCGAAATCGATTTCATCCGTCTCTCCGAATATATTGCCTTCGAATTTAACAACAATGGCGAGTTCAATTACCTCTTCAACGAACACCCCCAGCTTTTTGATATCGATCCGGCTTCTTTTCAGGTGAACAATGGCCGCCTGAACATGACAGTGCGGGATGTCAATGATGGCAGCGCCGCTCCGGATAGCGTTTTCGATCCCAGCTTCAACACGGGCGGCCCCCTGGGTGATGTTCTGGATTGGCAGATCAATTCCGATCATTTCACCCACATGGACATCGGTGGACAGTGGAATGCAGCGGTCAACCCAAACAACTATGACATGTTCTGGAGTGACAATCGCGCTGCTTACACCGATCCACCATTTCTCGATGGCTGGGCGGTGAATGGGAACAATGCACGTTCTGCCGATTTCACCATGGATAATTCTTATCAGCGTGTTTCATTCGATATTACCAACAGCCCCGAAGCAGCCACCTGGGGTGGTGCGGATGGGCCGGTCTGGTTCAATCCGCTGCGGATCGACCCGATTCAGACTGGTTCGGATGGCGATACTGTGTCGATCGACTACATCCGGATTCGGCCGGCCAACCCCTTTGGCCCCAGCCCGGAAGTCACTGTTTCGAATACAGCTGGCTCCAAGAATAAGAACCTGGTGAAGAATGGTTCCTTCGAGGCCGGTGGAATTCCAAATCCATGGCCTTACTACTGCAATATCCCTTACTGGACCAAGACAAGTGGCGGAGGAGTCAATGATAAGTTAGGCCCCTTCTGGGACAATGGCTACAAAATGCATGGCAAACAGGTGGCCTTTTGCCAGGGGAGCCAAATCCTCTCCCAGGAAGTCTTTGGATTTGTTTCCGGGCAGCAGTACACCCTGCGTTTCCTCGAGGATCTGCGCAATTCCAGCCTGGAAGTGGATCTGGTGGTGCGGCTGAACGGGACTGACATTGTCAATGCGCATCGTGTTCCTTTCGGGGAATTCACTCTCGTGTCCGCCGATTTCATGTCTCCCGGCAATGGGAATTTCCTGCTCGAGTTTGAGGCCTTCGTTTCTGGTGATGGGACCCTGCTGCTCGATGGCATTTCGATTGTCCCTCAAGGGGAAGCGAATCCATTTCCGCCGGCAACCCTTCCGCCTCGCCCTCCGGGACTCATTATCAATGGCAGTTTTGAAGATGAACCAATCAATCCACAGTGGCCGCACTATGGCCCTGTGATCTGGTGGACTGGACTCAGCGGCATGAACGATAATACCGGCCCATTCTGGGATAATGGCATCCTGGTTCATGGAGATCAGGTTGCCTTCAAGCAGAATGGCGGTGTCGTTTCACAAGAGGGAGTCGGGTTTGTAGCCGGACAGGAATACACCCTGCGCTTCAGGGAAAATGCACGCAACTGCTGCCCGCCGGAAGCGCCGGCACACCCCGAGCTCGAAGTCAAACTCAATGGAGTCACCCTTGTGCCAAACCATGAGGTCATCCCCGGCGAGTTCCAGCCTTTTGCCATCGATTTCATGTCGCCCGGCAATGGCAATTACCTCCTGGAGTTTATTGTCGGCGCTCCGGGTGGAGATTCCACACTGCTCCTCGATGCGGTTTCGATTGTTCCGAAAGGACAGCCCGATCCATTCCCGGCGATTCCGATCTGCTGGCCCATTCATGTCTACAAAACCCCGGCGCCACCAACCATCGATGGTGTTATCAATGTCGCCTCCGAATACCCGGCCAGCAGGGTTCAACCGGTCGATTTGCGCCTCTCCACACTGGCGGCTACCGACCCGTATGATCCTGCCTGCAAACATGCCGGCAGCCATTTCGAGGCGGGTGGACAGGTGGAAAATGACGCGGATAACTCAGCGCTGATCTACTTCTCCTGGGACAACCAGGCCCTCTATGTGGCGGTGGATGGCAAGGATGAAAGCATGAACCCAGTGCAGAATGGCTGTGGGACCTATGCCTGCGGCGGTGCTGGAGTCAACCAGGGCGATACCTTCCAGCTGTGCCTGGACTACGATCAGGGTGAAGCGACCGATGGCCAGGTGGTTGGAGCCAAGGTGTATATCCCCTCCTGGGCGTTGACCGACAATGCCAATGATCCCAACTGGTTCCAGCAGTTCTGGCCGGTCGATAATCCAAATCCATTCACCGGCATGACCTACAACATGAAAACCAATGCCAATGGATATGTCCTCGAAGCCCGCATCCCCTGGACTGCCTTTACATCCGGCGGGGATACATACACCCAGCCTTTCCCGCCAGCCGAAGGCCAGACCTGCGGAGTGCTGCCGATGCTGGAAGACAATGATGGCGGTGCGGTGTCTTTCCTTTACACCGCGGGAAACAACACCAACATCATTATCAATGCCTCCGAGTACAATGACCTGATTTTCCACACCAGCACAACTTCTGTAGAAGACTGGTCACAGTACTGATCGATCGATTCATGGCCCGGGTGCGTGCTCTTTCGCGCACCCGGGCAGCTCCCTCCCACCGAGGCGGGCACTTCTCCCGCCCCCTGATTCCTTAAAAAATCCGAATTATGGCAAGGGGCTTGCCGCACCATCCTGACTGGATAAAACTTGTTTTCCGGACTGAACCGGATGAGAGACTGGCTGTGTCGGGTCTCATTCGGGAAACAGGTTCCGGGTTTCCCGCATCCATCCAGCACTGAAAAAGGAGAAGATCTCATGGCGGAAAATGTAAACAGACGGGATTTCATCAAAGGATCAGCAACAGTCGCTGCCGGAGCGGCAGTCGGTATCGGAGCCTTGCGCCGTTCAACCGCCGCCTGGGCGGGCGCCAATGACCGTGTCCGCGTGGCAGTCATCGGTGTCAATGGCCAGGGAAAAAGCCACCTGAGTGGTTTTTCCCAGATGCCTGATGTCGAGGTGGCAACCATTTGTGATATCGATGAAAGACTTTATGAGCCACGCTCCAAAGAAATTTTCGAAGACAAGGGGCTGAAGCGCCCAGCGTTTGAATTCGACATCCGCAAAGTTCTCGATGATAAAAATATCGATGCCATCTCCATTGCCACCCCCAACCACTGGCACTCACTGGCAACCATCTGGGCCTGCCAGGCAGGGAAAGATGTGTATGTCGAAAAACCCATTTCGCATGAAGTCGCCGAAGGGCGCAAAGTGGTCGAGGCTGCCGCCAAATATAACCGGATCGTCCAGCATGGCACCCAGGTCCGCAGCAGCCCCGGAATCATCGAAGCCATCCAGAAGCTCCATGAGGGTGTCATTGGCGAGGTCTACCTGGCGCGTGGATTGTGCTACAAGACACGCGATACCATCGGCAGGAAACAGGACAGCCCTGTTCCGGAAGGTGTTCATTATGACATCTGGCTCGGGCCGGCCGCCCAGCGCCCCTTCCGGGAAAATCGATTCCATTACAACTGGCACTGGTACTGGGACTTCGGCAATGGCGATATCGGCAACCAGGGGATCCACCAGATGGATATCGCACGCTGGGGTCTGGGGGTCGGACTCCCCAAAAAGGTGTCTGCCTCCGGCGGCAAATTCCTGTTCGATGATGACAAGGAAGTCCCCAATCTCCTCAATGTCACCTTCTCCTATCCGGATGCCGGCAAGATGGGCAAAATGCTCTGCTTCGAAGTGCGCCCCTGGATTACCAATGATGAGGGTGGCGCCAGAATCGGCGTGCTGTTCTATGGATCCGATGGCTACATGGTGATCGACTCCTACAACCATTACCAGGTATACCTCGGCAAAGATCGGACTCCAGGCCCGACCCGTGATGAAGGCGGCGATCACAAAGGAAACTTTATCGATGCCATCCGCAAGCGTGATAAAGCGGTTCTTCATGCCCCCCCCGAGGAAGGGCATCCTTCGGCGGCGCTGTGCCACCTGGCCAATATCTCCTACAGACTGAACCGGGACCTGGCTTTCGATCCTGAAAAAGAAAAGTTTGTCGGTGATGAAGAAGCGGATGCCATGCTGACTCGGAAGTATCGAGAACCCTTCGTGGTTCCCGAAAATGTCTGAGATTTGCAGCTAATAACCGCCCGTATTGGCACGATTGACTGGAACAGTTCAACCCACCTCACCCCCTGTTCTTTCAAAGAATGGGGGGTGAGGTTTCGACTCTGCCTGAATAGAATGGCCTTGCAGCGACGCCCTCTGTTTCTTCTTCTGATTGTTTCGCAAGCAATCCCCGCTGTCTGGCTTTGCCGGGACTTCGTTTTTCAGGGCAAGCTCCTCCTCTCACCCGAAATTCTCGACATGTCCCTGCCCTGGGCGCGCTCCCTCGATGCTGTCGGCTGGCGCCTCGATCAGGCTCTGTGGGATCGTCATTCATTTTGCGGCATCCCTTTCCTGGCCAATCCTTCACTGCGGGCTTTTTATTCGCCAGACCTGATCCTGCGTCTCCTCACTCCAGTCTCTCCCGAAGCCTCCTTCAGCTGGCTGATCCTTTCTCATCTGGTTCTTCTTGGCCTGGGCAGCGCTCTGTGGATCTCACGATCGTCCAGATCGGCCTGGGTGATGAACCTGGGAGGCTGGCTGTTCCTCCTGAGTGGGTATATCTCGTCACGCACCGGCCTGGCCGATCCAGCCTTTCTGTTCGCCGCCACCTGGATGCCCTGGATCCTCTACACCCTCCCGGTTCTGGCTTCGAGGTGGGGAAAGGTCTGTTTGACCCTCCTGCTGGTGCTGGAAATTCTGGCCGGGCGGCCGGATCTGGCCTTCTTCTTTTTCTGGTGCCTGGCTGCCTGCATCTTTGTGGTTTGGGGAAAAAGGTTTTTCCACCCACAAAGGCTCCGGTACGGGAGAAGGTATTTCCTGGCATTGATTTCCGCCTTCACAGCTGCCTTGCTCATCTGCAGTGTTCAACTCATCCCGACCTTTGAGCTTCAGCAGCATACAGTGAACCGATCGGGCAATGAAAATTTCGATTTCGCCGCGACCGACTCGCTGGTGCCCGGGCTGCTCCTCGCCTCATTCTTCCCAGGTATTTTTGGGGATCCGACAGTTGCCATCCCCGACAGAGTGGTTGGTTCGCCGGGAAGTTTCTGGGGCCAGGGGACCGGCTTCCATGAATTTTTCTGTTACATGGGGCAGGGAACAGTGCTGCTCCTTCTGGCGGCTATAATGGGACGGCGCACCCGGCTGGCCTCCTTCTGGGTGCTGATAGTGCTTCTGGGTCTTCTTTTTGCCTTTGGCAGATATACCCCATTTTTCCGTTGGATTATCGATTATCTTCCCGGCTGGGATCGTTTCCGGGTCCCTCCACGCATTCTGATTCTCTATGTCCTGGGGATTGTGTGGCTGGCCTGCCAGGGGTTCGACCATATCCTGCGGGAAAAGATTCCTCCACGTTTTTTTCTGCTCGCTTTCGCCTGGGTTCTGCTCGTGTTCGCGTTCGCCCTTTCGTGCAGCCTGGGCCTGAGCGATAACCTGATTTCCCTGTTTGGCCCCGACAACATCAGCCAGGCCCGGGAAGGCAGCCCGATGGTATACCGTCAGATGGCCGGGGATATTACCGGAGCCTTGTGGCTGGCGGGCTTCATCTGCCTGGCCCAGCTGATCTGCCTGTGGGTTCCATCACCCGGGGGCCGGAAGATATTCTGCTGCATCCTTCTTTTCGATCTGCTCTGGCACAATGGAAATTTCATCACCGGAAAAACCCAGGATGAAATCGCACGGGAATTTCTACAGGATCCCCTGATTCAGAAATATCGTGAATCCGGAGAGCAGGGGCGTCTGCTGACCCTGGCGACTGTCATGGCCCACCAACGCCGTCCGGCCCATCCCTGGTTTTTTCCGGGCAGGCTGTTTGATTACTCAATTGAAAATGTGGGCGGATATGGGCCTTTTCTCCTGGAAGAGTATGTCCATGCCTTTCAGCAGCTGGATCCCGGACAGATCACCTATAACAATGGGCTTCTGCTCTTCCTTTTCCACATGGATTCACTCAATCAGCCCCTTTTCAACCTGTTTCAGGTTTCTCATGTCATTTCACCCGATCGTCCGATCCGAGGCTTTCAGGTGGTGGCATCCCAGGATTATACCGCCTTGAATGGCAGCTCTTCACGCCTGTTTCTGAGCCGGAATCCGGTTCTTTATCCACGCGCTTTCCTTTTTCGTGATTCTTCCGATGGGGCCATTCCCAAACCGGATCCCTCATCAGGGCATTGCCAGATTGAAAGCGTTTCATCGACCTCCATGGTCCTTTCGGCCAGTGCTGCCATGGATTGCCGGATGGCCATCCTCGAGACCTGGTTCCCCGGCTGGCAGGCTCAGGTGAACGGGAAAGACCAGCCCATCGAAAAACTGGCGGCCACTTTCCGATGGATTTCAATTCCAAAAGGGATTTCAACAATCAACCTGGCCTACCGCCCGCTCTCCTGGCGAATCGGTTTATGGCTGAGTGTGTGCGGCCTGATCTTACTGGCGGCCGGTATTGTCCAGTCCGTAAGAAAAAAACACCCCTTCTGAAAATCCTACCTTCCTGCGAATTTACTTCAGAGAGCCAACTTCCTGTTTCAGATTCGAAGCTGTGAGCCGAAAATGAGGACACAGGGAATTCTTGTGTCGGGGACAAGCTCATTGTGTCTTGGTCTGTCTTGATTTTTGCCTTTTCAACAAGTCTGAACGATCCGGGTGAGCGGAATTCATGAGCCGCAAAAAATCTCAGCCGAAGATAATGCCGCTGGCGCTGGACAGGGAGCCTCTCCCGCTGGCAAAGGCCTGGTCCGGTCTTGAAGATCAACGGCGCCGTGAGGTGCTGGGGGTCCTTTTTACCGCTGCAGCTATCGCCACATTCCTCAGCCTGATCTCCTTTCCAGTCGGTTACCAGGAGTCGCTGCGGTCAATCTGGTTGCAAAGCCTTCCAAACTGGATGGGGACCCCTGGAAGCCTGCTGGCATGGATTCTCCTCTGTCTGACAGGGGTGTGCGCCTATCTGGTTCCCATGCTTCTGGTGGGTTGCGCCTGGCACTCCCTGTTCAACCGGGACCAGAATTCCAGAAGGTACCCCATTCTCTATCCACTCTGCCGTGCCCTGGGCGGAATCATCCTGCTGGCCTGCATCTGCGCCCTGGTGACTCTGTCGATGGATGGCGGTGGGAGCTCCAGCTGGATAGCGGGCGGGCTGATCGGCACCTGGCTGGCGGAGCTGATGCTCCGTTTCGGGCGCATCGGGGCTTATGTGGTGCTCTCCACTCTCATCACCCTGACCCTGCTCCTGACAACCGATTTTCTTTTTGCAAACTTCTTCCAGTGGATCAGCAGGCGCATCTCAGCCATCCACAGCTGGTGGACTTCACGCGCCTGGGTGGCGGAATTTGAAGATATCTCAGATTCCTTCGAACCCCAGCCGGAACCGGAGCCTGAACCCGAGGATCTCTATGGCGAGCACTCCCAGCCGGCACCCTTGTTTGGTGGAGGCTTCCAGGATGGCCGGATTCCTGCCCTTGGTTTGTCTGGCATACGGGAAAAACTGCCTGTCCTGCAGGTGGATGAGGATGAATCGGACATCGATTCAAACTTGTTCGAGGATGAACTGGATGAAGAGGCCGAAATAGAGGAAGAAGCCCCACGGGAGCCTCGCATCTACACTCCCGAAGACTACACCCTCAAGGAAATACAAAAGCAGAAAACTGTGTCCAAGCGGACTGAAGCGATTGTTGAAATTGGCGAAGAACGGAAACCCTACCAGCTTCCCTCCCTGGATCTCCTCGATATGCCCTCCGAAACCTTCAATGGGCCGGACAAGGAGGAAATCCATGCCAACAAGGAGATCCTCGAAAAGACCCTGGACCAGTTCAACATTTCAGCTCGTGTGGTCGAGGTTCACTGCGGCCCGGTCGTCACCCGTTATGACCTGAAACCTGCCCCGGGCGTCAAAGTGCGTGGGATCACCAACCTGCAGGATGACCTGGCGCTGGCATTGCAGGCCTATTCGGTGCGCATCATCGCTCCGGTCCCGGGGAGGAATGTGGTCGGAATCGAGATCCCCAACCGTTACCGCCAGGATGTCCTTCTGCGTGAGGTTCTGGCTTCTCAACAGTACCGGATGCTGGATTCACGCCTCACCTTTGCAATCGGCAAAACGATCTCCGGTGAGCCTTATGTCGCCGATCTGACACGGATGCCCCACCTCCTGGTTGCCGGGTCGACCGGCTCGGGGAAATCGGTCGGTGTCAACAGCCTGATAGCCTCTCTTCTGTTTAACTCCACTCCACAGGAAGTCCGTTTCCTGATGGTGGATCCCAAGCGGGTCGAGCTGTCCCTTTATCAGGATATCCCCCACCTGCTGGCTCCGGTGGTGACTGATCCGAAACGGGCTGCGGTCGCTTTGAAGTGGGCGGTTGATGAAATGGAAAGCCGTTACCGCTACCTCTCCAAAGCCGGAGTGCGGGACATCAAGGAATACAATGAACGGATGCGCGAATGGAGCAAACGCTCTCTGGCTGATGGCAACAAAGAGGAGCTGAGCCTGCCCGGGTTCCTCCCTTACATCGTCATTATCATCGATGAACTCGCCGATCTGATGATGATCGCACGCGCCGAGGTGGAAACCAACATTGCACGGCTTGCGCAGATGGCGCGTGCTGTCGGCATGCACCTGGTGCTGGCCACCCAGCGCCCCTCGGTGAATATCCTGACCGGTGTGATCAAAGCCAACTTCCCCGCACGCATCGCCTTCAAAGTGGCCCAGATCAATGACTCCCGGGTGATCATCGACCAGAAAGGGGCTGAATCGCTGCTTGGCATGGGTGACATGCTGTTCGATGCGGGCCATGCCTCCAAACCGGTCCGCCTGCAGGGATGTTATGTCTCAACCGCGGAGATTGACCGCCTGGTCAAGTTCATCAAAGCCCAGCAGCCGCCGGATTACCTCGATATCGACTTTGCTCCGGATGATGAGCCAGGTTCGGACTCTTCCTACAATGACAGCGAACTGGATGGAATGTATCTGGCAGCTGTCGATATTGTCATGGAAGCAGGCCAGGCCTCTACTTCCCTGCTGCAGAGGCGCCTCAAAATCGGTTATGGCCGTGCGGCGCGCATCCTCGATATCATGCATGAGCGCGGACTCATCGGCCCCTCCAGGGGGAGCAAACCTCGGGAAGTTATCGTATAATGATATAATATCCCGGGACCTTACCTTCAGCTTCAGCCAGCCAGTAAAAAAAATAAGGAGGTTTCCGGGGTTTGGAGCCAGCTCTGTCCCTGATTTTTCAGGATGTGTGCTCCATTACATTCTCATGGAAGAGGAGGAATTGGCTGTGCAAAAAGTTCTATATTTGCTGTCGATTTTGTTTCTGCTGGTGTTTCTCCCGGCGCATTCCGCTTTTGCGGAAGTCCCGGGGTGTGGCAATGTCACCGGTGTGTGGAATTTCAATGAAGGTGACTTCAGTGCCAGCTTAGGTTCCGACCTCATCATGATTGGGAACCAGAATCTTAACCAGTTTGGCCAATTCGGCTTCATGCCTCCGCTTGGAGGATCGACACCGAAAGTCGTTCGTGTGTTCGCCTATGGACCCGGCGATTACCTCGAAATGCGCCCGAATATCGCGGCCAATGGAGGCGGTGCGTATGTCAATCAGTATACCCTTGTGATGGACGCGATTTACGCCGAACGCCTCAGTGTTCCGGCCGCTATCTACCAGACCAATCCGAGCAACAACAATGCAGTCGAATGTCTGGTCAGCACCCAGGAAGGGAATGACGGGATTGGTTTCGATGGCCAGTATGATGGAGACATCGAGCCTCTGGTCTGGTACCGCATCGGAATTGTTGTCGATACTGTGGCTAACACCATGAGCAAATATATCGATGGCAGCCTGGTCGGTGTTCAGACACTGGATGGAGTGGATGGCCGTTGGTCCCTCTACACCGCTGAGCAGGGCCAGCCAACCCTGCTGTTCACCTCCCCCAATAATCTTCAGGAGACTCGCGAGGTCTATGTCAACAGCCTGGCCATAGTGGATTGCGCCATGTCTGCGGAGGATATGGCGGAACTTGGAGGCCCTTCCCCTCAGGGGCTTTTCCCGGGGCCGCCGCCGCCACGGGAGTGTGTCACAACCGGCCTGTGGGATTTCAATCAGGGCGATCTCACAGCCTCAGTCGGCACCGATATGGGAACCACAGGTGAGGCCGAATTTACCATTCAGTTTGGAACGACAACCCAGTTCGGAATTCCAGACATCCAGGGGCAACCTGCCTCGGTCCTGTCCTTTCCGAACTTCATCGCTCCCGATGGCCTTACAGTTTTCCATGGCATCGATGCCAATGGCGGTGGCCTGTATGTCAACCAGTACACCCTGGTGATGGATGTTCTCTGGAATGCTGATTTCAACAACATGTACCGTTGCCTCATGCAGACCGATGATAGAGTCTCCAATGATGGAGATCTGTTTGTCGGGGAGAATAATGGGGTGGGCGTATCCGGTCAGTATGATGGAGAAATTCTTCCCGATACCTGGTATCGCCTGGCTTTCTCATTTGACCTGGTGCAGGCCAGGCTGGATAAATATATCAATGGGGTACTGGTCGGAACACAAACCCTGAGCAGTGGATTGGATGGAAGGTGGTCGCTCTACACGGCTTTGGAGAATCGGCCTCTGATCCTGTTCGCCGATAATGATGGCGAGACCGGCTCTGGATATGTCAACAGCGTATCAATGATCAGCTGTGCCTTGACTGCATCTGAAATAGCCACCTTTGGTGGGCCAACTGCAGCCGGGATTGGTGTTTACACTCCATTGGCTGTCACAAACTGGTCGCAGTATTGACCATTCATATCCGAATGGCCCACAGGGAATCAGCCTTTTTTGATGCTTTAAGCGGCTTTCAACTGGCAGAGCTTCCTGTTGGAACCTGGAAAATTTCTGATGAGCCGGCTCAATCCTGCCTGGTTGGGCCGGCTTTTTTCGATCCGCAGGTGAATGGCTTTGCCGGGGTCGATTTTCAGGATCCCAGCCTGGATGCAGAAGGGCTTCATCATGCAGTCGAGGCAATCCATCGTTCCGGCTGCTCCCATTTTCTGATCACACTCATCACGCAATCCGCCGAGGCTCTCGAGTGCCAGTTCAGAAAACTCGATGGCATTCTCTCCAGCCATGCAGAGCTGGCGCAATGGATTCCAGGATTCCACCTCGAAGGCCCGTTTCTGTCTCCGGAAGATGGCTACCGTGGCGCGCATCCTTTTGAGAACCTGGCCAGGCCGGATACGAGGTTGTTTGAAAAGTTACAGACAGCCAGCGGAGACCGGATCCGCCTGCTGACTGTCGCTCCGGAACTGGAGGGATGCCTGGATCTGATACGATCAGTTTCTTCGAGAGGGATTTGTGTGGCATTGGGACATACAAATGCGGACTTCATGACACTGGCCCGAGCCTGGCAGGCAGGGGCATCCATGTTCACCCACCTGGGCAATGGCTGTGCCCTCAATATCCCGCGCCATGACAACATCATCCAAAGGGTCCTGGCTCTTCCCGGCCTGATGGTTTCTCTGATCCCGGATGGGATCCATCTGCCACCCTTTGTTGTTTCAAACCTGATAAAAGGCCTTGGCCCCGAAAGGACCCTGTTCACCACCGATGCCATGAGTGCCGCCGGTGCTCCGCCGGGTGAGTATTCGCTTGGGAGCCTCAAGGTGGCTGTTGGAGGAGACCGTGTGGTTCGCCTCCCAGGAACAGGCATCCTGGCCGGATCTTCTTTGCGAATGATCGATGGGTTCTACAATGCAGCCCGGTTTGGCGGCATTGGCGCTGGCCAGGCCTGGAGAAGCTGGTCCCGGCTTCACAACCTGTTCAATCCCGGAGCGGAAATCCCGCTTATTGCGGTCCCTTTTCCAGCAGGGCCAGGTTGAGCTCCCAATCAGATCATCCAGTCCTCTATTTTCCGGGGGGTGGGGGCGGCAGGGATGCCGGATCAAAGTAGGGTGGGTTCGGATCGACAAAGGCGAATATAAGGGCATACAGGAGAACCACGATCACCAGCGCAATCAGGAATGGCCATTTATGAAAAGACCAGCCAAAACTTTCAACATCCCCTGATTCCAGGGTTTCGGTAAGTTTGGGGTTCATCTTTTCGCCTGTTTCCATCTGACCTCTCCTTTGCACACTGAGTATAAACATGGGTCCTCAGTCCAGACAACAGGCAGACCCTTCCTGAAACTGTGGTTCAAGGCTGCAGCGAGTTATGGATCGAGGTGCAGCATGGCCGCAAACCGGCTCGATTCTTTTCGAAGGTCATTCATCACGGATTTGATCTGAGCTTCATCGAACCGCAGGGGATTGAAAAACGGATCATCATAACGGCGGGCTGAAAAATTCCCTCCGTTCCCGACACGGCTTTCATAAGCCAGCACATCGGCAATTCCGACCAGCGGGATATGTTGCCGCGCATAGTCCCAGGGGCCGCTGTCATGGTGCATCTGCAGTGTTTCTGTCACGACCTGCGGCAAATCCCAGGTTTCGGCAATCCAGTAGCCAACCAGGGCATGATCGACACCCAGGAATTTGCGCTCCAGCGCCA
>JAANMY010003556.1_pt1 | contig 12797 bp, 10 predicted proteins | sample 7279691 | NCBI WGS metagenome assembly JAANMY01 (sample SAMN14094543, study PRJNA606508) | bioreactor metagenome | isolation source: A lab-scale SPAN reactor treating ammonium-rich wastewater day 388 | place: Ireland: Galway | collected 2018-02-07
ACGCCAAACTCTGGCGCTTTTTCCCCGCCGGGTTCTATTACAAGACCTTCCTGCGCCCCCGCGCCTTCTGGAAGCACGTCTACGAGCCGATCATCCGCCGCTCGGCCGGTCTGGGCCGCGCGCCCGATGCCGAGACCCGCGACGCCGACCGCTATGAACAGCTCTATGCCTTTTGTGACGTTCTGGTCGCCGGGGGCGGGATCGCCGGGCTGACCGCCGCCGTCGCCGCCGCCGAACAGGGCCTGCGGGTGATCGTGATGGAACAGGCCGCGCATTGGGGCGGCCGCGCCCGGGCCGACGGGATCGCCTTTGAAACCGGCAGCGTTGACGGCTGGATTCACGACACCGTCGAAACCCTGACGGCGATGCCCAATGTCACCCTGCTGCGCCGCACCATGGTCGCCGGGGTGCATGACCACGGCTATGTGCTGGGCTATCAACGGGTTGCCGACCACACGCCCGGCGCCGATGCGCCGCGCCACCGGCTGTGGCGGGTGCGGGCGGGCAAGGTGATCGCCGCCACCGGCGCAATCGAACGCCCGCTGTCCTTTGCCGGGAACGATCTGCCCGGGGTGATGCTGGCCTCGGCGGTGCGCGATTATGTCGTCAACTGGGCGGTGTCGCCCGGTCGGCGGGTGGTTGTCGTCACCAACAACGACGATGCCTATCGCACCGCCCTGACCCTGCACGCGGCGGGCGTCATCGTCGCCGCCGTGGTCGATGCGCGGTTCGAGGCCTCGGGCGAATTGCCCGCCCGGGTGCGCGCGCTGGGCATCCGCGTGCTGTCAGACACCGCCATCCGCCATGTCGAGGGCGGCAAATCCGTGACCGGCGTGGCGCTGTGCCGCTTTGACAGCGACGGCGGCGCGGTGTTCGAAACCCTCGCCTGCGACGCGGTCGCCATGTCGGGCGGCTGGTCGCCGGTGGTGCATCTGTGGTCGCATTGCGGCGGCAAGCTGCTGTGGGACGAGGCGGGCGCCTTTTTCCGCCCCGATCCCGCGCGTCCGCCGCTGGGCCATGACGGGCAGGGCTTTGTCGCCTGTATCGGCAGCGCCAACGGCACGCTGGACACCGGCGCGGTTCTGGCGGAATCGCTGGCGCTGTTCCCGCAGGGCGCCGCCGGGATGCAGGCGCCCCGCGTGGTGCCCGCGCCCGAGGCGCCGATGAAACCCGTCTGGATGATGCCCGCGCAGGCCGCCTATGAACTGCGCGCGAAAATGTGGCTGGACCCGCAGAACGACGTCAAGGTCAGCGACATCCAGTTGGCGGCGCAGGAAGGCTATGCCTCGGTCGAACACGCCAAGCGGTATACCACGCTGGGCATGGCCACCGATCAGGGGAAACTGAGCAACATCAACGGTCTGGCGATCCTGTCCGATGCTCTGGGCCAGCCGATCCCGCAGACCGGCACCACAACCTTCCGCCCGCCCTATACGCCCATTTCGCTGGGGGCGATCGGCGGCGAGGCGCGCGGCCCGATCTTTCAGCCGCTGCGCAAGACGCCGATCCACGGCTGGCACGCCGCGCAGGGCGCGCATTGGGAACCGGTGGGCCTGTGGCGCCGCCCCTATTGCTATCCGCGCCACGGCGAAAGCCATCCGGCGGCGGTGGCGCGCGAAATCAACCAGGTGCGCCAGTCGGTCGGGCTGCTCGATGCCTCGACGCTGGGCAAATTGCTGGTCAAGGGGCCGGATGCCGCGCGTTTCCTCGACATGCTCTATACCAATGTGATGAGCAGCCTGCCGGTCGGCAAATGCCGCTATGGCCTGATGTGCAACGAGAACGGCTTCCTGTCGGATGACGGCGTGGTGGCGCGCCTGTCAGACGACAGCTTCCTGTGCCACACCACCTCGGGCGGGGCCGACCGCATCCACGCCTGGATGGAGGATTGGCTGCAATGCGAATGGTGGGACTGGAAGGTCCATGTCGTCAATCTGACCGAACAATTCGCGCAGATCGCCGTGGTCGGGCCGAACGCCCGCAAGGTGCTGGAGAAACTGGGCGGGATGGATGTATCGAAAGACTCCTTCCCCTTCATGGACTGGCGCGCGGGCAGGCTGGGCGGCTTTGACGCCCGCGCCTTCCGCATCTCGTTCTCGGGCGAGCTGTCGTATGAAATCGCCGTCCCGGCCTCGCAGGGGCTGGCCTTCTGGCAGGCGCTGATGGATGCCGGCGCGGAATTCGGCATCCAGCCTTATGGCACCGAGGCGCTGCATGTGCTGCGCGCCGAAAAGGGCTTCATCATGATCGGCGACGAGACCGACGGCACGGTGATCCCGCAGGATCTGGGGCTGAACTGGGCGATCAGCAAGAAAAAGGCCGATTTCCTGGGGAAACGCGGGATGGAGCGCACGGCGATGGTCTCGCCGGACCGCTGGCAACTGGTCGGGCTGGAAACGCTGGACGGATCGGTGCTGCCCGATGGCGCGCTGGCGCCGCTGCCGGGCAAGAACGATTATGGCCAGCAGGCGACGCAGGGCCGCGTCACCTCGACATATTTCTCGCCGACGCTCGGCAAGGGCATCGCCATGGGTCTGGTACACCGCGGCCCGCAGCGGATGGGCGACTTGATCGAGTTCCAGGCGGCCAGCGGCGGCACGGTCGCGGCGCGGATCGTTGATCCGTGCTTTTACGACAAGGCAGGGGAGAAGCAGAATGTCTGACACCATCAGTGCCTTGGCCGGGGCGCGCGCCTCAGGCATGGTCGAACTGGCCGAGGCCGGGCTGCAGGGCATGATCACCCTGCGCGGCGCCCCCGGCGACGTGGCCGGGGCGGTGCAATCGGTGCTGGGCGCCGATCTGCCGGGCCAACGCCGCCTCGGCGCCGGGCCCGGCGGGCAGGTGCTGTGGATGTCACCCGACGAATGGCTGCTGCTGGTGCCGTATGCAGCGGTGCGCGACACGGTCGCCGCGCTGGAAACCGCGCTGGCCGGGGCCTTTGCCACGGTGGCCGACGTGTCGGACGCGCGGGCGATGATCCATCTGACCGGGCCGCAGGGGCGCGACGTTCTGGCCAAGCTCTGCCCGGTCGATTTCGCCGATTTCGCCGTCGGCGAGCTGCGCCGCACCCGCGCCGCGCAGGTCGCCGCCGCGCTGTGGCGCACCGGGCCCGAAAGCTGGTCGCTGATCTGCTTCCGCTCGGTCGCCGCCTATCTGTGGGAGGCGCTGGCGACCGTCTCGCAGCCCGGCGGCGAGGTTGCGCTTTATCGGTGAAGGGCCGGTGGGGTGAAACCCCACCCTACGGGAGGCCCAGCCCATGACGCCGCGCGAGACCTTGCTGGCCGATCTGCGGCGGGCTTGCCCGGCCTTCGGCCCCGCCTGCGACGCCTTTGTCGCGGCCTATGCCGACACGCCCGGCGGCCTGCCGCTCTATATCCTGATGGGCGATCTGATCCCGGTCTGCTCGATGCTGCAACGCGACGGGCGCGGGGCCGAACTGGCGCCGGTCTTTGCCCTGATCGAGGGCTGGCTGGCCGGGGGCGACGATTACACCCGCACGCTGGCCGTCACCGGGTTTCTCGAGGATCTGCAGAACGGTGCGCTGCACCGGGGCACGAGGCCCGACGATTTTCACCCGATGTTGGGCGCCCGCGCGCGTGAGGCCTGGGACCAGCTCAATGGTTTCTGGTCGATCCCGTGGAAACCCGGGCCGCAGCGGTGACGGCGCGGCGCTTGACAGGTTGCGGCCCGTCGCCTAGCTAATCCACCGTTCCGCCATCACAGCAGGAATTGTTGATGTCCGAGGTTGTTTCGTAACACCGGATCACCGCCGCTGGCCGGGGTGATCCTATTCAGGCGGGGCGAAGGGTCGCCCGCGCCTGATGTTTCGTGTTCAACGAACAGGCATCACCATGAATATCTCGAAAGACGAACAACGCGTCTTGCACGCGCTCGCGCAGGGCGGGCTGATCCGCTATACCCGTGGCCCGAACGGCCGCCTGACCGCCGCCGATTGCTTCACGCATGACGGCTCGGTGCTGGTCGGCTGCACCCTCGACATCGTGGCCAGACTGCGCCGCAAGCGCCTGATCGAATCGCGCAATTCCAGCCCTTACCGCATCTCGGCCACGGGGCGCCGCACGGTCATGGCGCAGGTCGACAACCGCACCGCTGCGAGGAAACCATGATCCTGCGTCCCGAAACGCCCGCCGATACCGGCACGATCCACCAGATGACGCAGGCGGCCTTTGCCGGGGCCGCGCATCGCTCGGGCAGCGAGGGGGCGATCATCGACGCGCTGCGCGCGGCCGGGGCGCTGACCCTGTCGCTGGTGGCCGAGGAGGCGGGCCAGATCGTCGGGCATGTCGCCCTCTCGCCGGTCCGCGTGGCGGGGCGAGCCCTGGGCTGGTACGGCCTCGGGCCGATCGCCGTCAGGCCCGACAGGCAGGGGCAGGGCGTCGGCGGCGCGTTGATCCGCGACGCCGAGGCGCGGCTCAGGGCGCTGGGCGCCGCAGGCTGCGTGCTGGTGGGCGATCCGGCCTATTACACCCGCTTCGGCTTTGCCGCCGATGCGGGCCTGCGCGTGGACGGGGTGCCGCCGCAATACGTGTTGCGCAAGGTCTATGACGGCGAGGCGCCGCAGGGCGTCGTTGCCTTTCACCCCGCCTTTGGCGTCTGACATCCGGCCCGCCGCCCCGGAACGGGGGCGGCGGGTCAGGGCAGGGCTCGGCGCACGGAATCCGAGGCCGCCACCGCGCGGGTTTCCGCGAAAGCCTCGTGGTTGGCCTCGATACGGCCTCCTCCGCCGTGGGTTTACCCGGAGGCGAGGCCTCCGGGTTTGCTGGTCAATGGATCTGCACGATCTGGTCGCGCGCCGCCGTCGCCCAGACCTCGGCCCCCAGCGCATAGATTTCATGCGGGCGGGCGACGATCCGCAGTTCCAGTCCGCTGTCGGTCACGAACACATAATCCCAGGTCTCGCCCAGAAACGCCCGTTCCTTGATGCGGCCGCGCAGCTTGAGCAGGTTGTCGGTGGCGGGCTCGGCCGCGCTCAGATGCAGCGATTGCGGGCGGATCGAGATGAACACCTCGGCCCCGGCGCCGGTGAACAGATCGCCGGGCAGCGCGAAGCCGCTGAAGGCCACCGACCCGGTGCCGCGCTTGCCCGTCACTTGATTGGTGCGGCCGATGAATCCGGCGACGAAACGGGTGGTCGGGCGGGTATAGATTTCGAACGGGGTATCGATCTGCTCCACCTTGCCGTGGTTGATGACGGCGATGCGGTCCGATGTCACCATCGCCTCGCTCTGGTCATGGGTGACATAGACCGAGGTGATGCGGAATTCGTCATGGATGCGCTTGATCTCGAACCGCATATCCTCGCGCAATGAGGCATCGAGGTTCGACAGCGGCTCATCGAGCAGCAACAGCTTGGGCCGGATCACCAGCGCCCGCGCCAGTGCCACCCGCTGCTGCTGGCCGCCTGACAGCTCGGAGGGATACCGGTCGGCCAGATGGCTCAGCCGCACCGCCTCCAGCATCTCGCCCGCCCGGCGGCGCACCTCGGCCTTGTCCAGCTTGCGCAGGTTCAGGCCAAAGGCGACATTCTGCGCCACGGTCATGTTGGGCCAGATCGCATAGCTCTGGAAGATCATCGACATGCCGCGCTTTTCCGGCGGCACCGACCCTCGGGCCGACGACACCTCGACCCCGTCGAGGATGATCGAGCCCGAGGTGGGTGCCAGAAACCCGGCGATCATCCGCAGCGTCGTGGTCTTGCCGCAGCCCGAAGGGCCCAGCAGCGACAGGAACTCGCCCGGTTGCAGCTCGATGTTGACATCCTTGACCGCGTCGAAATCGCCGAAACGGCGGCCGAGGTCCTTGAGGACAAGACCTTGCATCAGGTTCTCCTAAGCATGAAATCGCGGCCCAGCAGCTTCACGCCGATCAGCACGATGGTGGCAATGATGAGCAGCAGCACGCTGCCCAGGGCCGAGAGGCGTTCGAAGGTGCCTTCCTCGCTCATGTCCAGCAGCACCACCGACACGACGCGGGTATGCGGACCGACAAGGAACACGGCCGTGGACAATTCCTGCGCGGCGGGCACGAAGATCAGGATCCAGCCCGAGGCCAGCGTCCGTTTCAGCAGCGGGGCCACCACCTTGCGGATCGCGGTGAACTGCCCGCCGCCGAGTATGCGCACGGCTTCCTCCATCTCGGGGTTGATCGCCCGCACGCCGTTGTTGGCGGTGGTATAGGCGATGGGCAGGAACCGCGTCGTAAAGGCCAGGATCAGGATGATATAGGTGCCATACAGACCGACCGGCGGCAGCGCATAGACCGCATAGAAACCGATGGCCAGCACGATGCCCGGGATGACAAAGGGCGACATGCACAAGAACGCCAGCACTCCGCCGTAGGGCAGCAACCGGCGCTGCACGATATAGGCGATCGCCAGCGCCAGCGCGATGGCCAGCGTCGCCGCGGCCGCCCCGGTGAACACGCTGGTCCACAGCGCCTGCTGCGAGCTGGAATGCTGGAACAGCACATAACGGAAATGGTCCAGCGTAAAATTGTCGATGCTGAAGCCCGAAACCCAAGACCGGCTGAAGGCGGCCATCAGCAGCACCAGGACCGGCATCGCCACGGCGATCAGCACCACCACCAGGGCATAGGCGAACATCGCCCATTTCCAGCGGCCGAGGTCGATCATCCGCCGCTCGCCGCCCTTGCCGCCGACCGAGGTATATCCCTTGCGCCCCAGCACCCGCCGCTGCAGCAGCAGCAGGCCGACGGTGATGCCCAGCAGCGGGATCGAATAGGCGGCGGCGACCTCGATGCGGATCGGGAAGGAAAAGAACTCGGCCAACTGGATCACCACCACCGGATAGCGCGCCGGGATCGAGATCAGCGCGGGCACCCCGTACAGGGCGATGGACACCAGGAATGTCAGCAGCGCACTGCCCAGAATGGTCGGCAGAACCATCGGCAGGGTGATCTTGAACGCGGTCTTGAACGGACCGGCGCCCAGAATACTGGCGGCATCCTCCAGTTCCGAGGACAGCAGCTCGAAGGCGGCGCTGACCAGGATGAACATGGTGAAGAACAGGCTGACGCCCATCACCAGCACCAGCCCGCTGAAGGTGAAGATATTGACCAGCGGCGCCTCCAGCCCGGTCAGCGCCGTCCAGAGCTGGTTGATGAACCCGGCATTCGGCCCGGCCAGCAAAATCCAGCCCACCCCGGTCAGATAGGGCGGCAGCAGGAACGAGCCGAACAGCGCGACCCGCACAAAGCTGCGCCCCGGCATGTTGGTGCGGGTGCAGGCCCAGGCGGTCGGCACGGCCAGGAATATCGCCAGCACCGTGGTCGCGGCGCCCATGATCAGCGTGTTCCACAGCGCCTGCACATGGCGGGCCCGGCCATAGGCGGTGACATAGTTCTGCAGGGTGAAACCGCTGCCATCGGCGGCGGTGAAGCTTTTGACCACCAGCATCGCAATCGGCGCGATGACCAGGATCGCCAGGGCCAGCGCGAGGCCCAGCCAGACCCAGCGCGTGGGCTGGAGCAGCGGGAACCGGCTCAGCAACGGCTGGCCCGTCACGGCAGGGTTAGGGTCGGTCGTCATGGATACTCCGCTTCGCTGGCAGGATCGGCCGGCCCGGGACAGGGCCGGCCGGTGACAGGGTCAGATGCCGAAAATGTCGCGGAACATCTCGACCACGTCCTGCTGGTTTTCCAGCGATTCCTGAACGGACACGGTGATGACGCTGACCACGTTCAGATCGGGCACGCCTTCGGGCGTGGCGACATCGGTGCGCAGCGGGTTGCGGCCCTTGGACGCCAGCCATTCCGAGAACGCGCTCGAGGCCATGAACTCGGCGAACAGCCGCGCGCTGTTGGGGTTGGGTGCCCCGGCCAGAACCCCGGCGGCGCTGGGCGGCAGGAACATGCCTTCATCCGGCACGACGATGCCGACCGGCTTGCCTTCGCGGATCGCATCGCGCCCCAGCGCCAGCGAGGTGACGGTCAGTTGCCGCTCGCCGGTCGTGACCAGCGTATAGCCATCGGCGATCGAGCGGCCGATCTGCGGGTTCAGCGCCGCCAGCGCCTCGAAGAATTCGCGCCCGTACATGCGGTTCATGGCAATCGCCCATTGACCGGCACTGCCCGAGAAACCCGGGTGGGCAATGGCGATCTGGTCCTGCCAGCGCGGATCGGTCAGGTCATTCCAGCTTGTTGGCACCTCGTCGGCGCTGACCAGATCGGTGTTATAGACAAAACCGAACGGCGAGACGCCCGACACAAAGTAATGCCCGCCCTCGTCGTTGAGCACGCTCAGCGACGGCTGCATGCCCGCAAGGTTCTCGGGGGCATAGGCGGCCAGACCGTCCAGCGCCATGAATTCCTCGAAATCCGACACGCTGTTGGTGCTGACCACGTCGCCCTGCACGGCGCCCGCCTGGATCTCCTGCACGACGCGCTGCAGGGTGCTGGAGCCGTTGGCGCGCACCGGATAGCAGGCGATGCCCTCGAACCGGGCCGAGAACAGCGCGCAGACTTCCTCGGCCTGTTCGGTGGTCAGTTGCGAGGTGTACCAGGTCACGCCATTCTCGGCGCGCGCGGCCTCATAGAGCGCGGCTTCGGTGGCGGTCATTTCGGTGGCCTGCGCCAGGCTGGCGGGCAGGATCAGCGTCGTGGCCAGAAGGGCCGTGATGATCTTCATGATTGTTTCCTCCTCCTCGTTGGTGTCGCGCGCCCGCGACGGGCCGCCGGACCCAGATCCGGCGGGACAGCAGGGGCCTACACGCGTTCCTCCGGCCCTGCCGATTCCGGGGTGCGCAGCCCGGCCAAAGCCGAGCGGGCCGCGCGTTCGCCGTCGCTGACGGCCTCGTGGATCAGGCCGATGCTGCCCGCCCGCAGATCGCCCGCGGCATAAAGCGCCGGGGCCGAGGTCTGCAAGCCGCCGGTCACGACCAGCCGCCCGGCCGCATCGCGGCTGGCGAGATCGGCCAGAAAATCCGTGTTGGGGCTCAGCCCCACATAGACGAACAAACCGCTGGCGGCCTCGGTGCGTTCCGCGCCGTTCTGGCGCAGGGTCACGCCGGTCATGCCGCTGGCGTCGCCCAGCACCGCAACCACCTCGGCCTGCGGCTGAACGCTGATGTTGCCCGCCGCGCGGATCACCGCTTCCTGCCCCTGCGTCGCGGTGAATCCGGCGCCGCGGTGCACCAGCAGCACGCCGCCCACCACCGGGGCCAGCACCAGCGCCTCGTCCAGCGCGGAATCGCCGCCGCCGACCACCACCACCCGTTGCCCGCGAAAGAACCCGCCATCGCACGAGGCGCAATGCGACACGCCCCGCCCGGTGAAGTCCGCCTCGCCCGGCACGCCCAGCGGCCTGCGCGTCGATCCGGTGGCGACGATCACCGCCTGCGCGGTGAAATCCCCCTCGGGCGTGGTCAGCCACCACCGCCCGCCGATCCGCGCCAGCCCCGTCACCTCGGCCAGCGCCAGTTCCGCGCCCGCCGCCTCGGCGGCGTCCTGCAGCATCGGCCCCAGCTCATAGCCGCCGATCTCGTCATGGCCGGGGAAATTCACGATGCGGTCGATGGTCGAGACCTGCCCGCCCGCGCTGAGCCGCTCGATCACCAGCACCCGCGCGCCCGCCTCGGCGGCGACGCGCGCCGCCGTCAGCCCGGCCACCCCGGCGCCGATGACGATGATGTCGTGATCCCCCCGGGTCATGATCTAGCGCCAGTCGTCGATGCTGCGGGTGTCTTGCCGCATCGCGCTCATGATCTGCCAATAGCCGTTGGTCTCGCCGCCGGTGACGACCACGTTGATCCGCTCCTTGACGAATTTCGGGATCATCTCGCCCGGCGCCGCCTTGAGCCGCGAGGCAAAGGGTTCCTCGCCAAAGGTCGCGCGCGGATAGATATAGTTCTGCACCAGTTGCAGATCCCAGTATTCCCCGGCCGGCATCTGCCCCAGCTCGTGAATGCAGTCGATCAGCGCCGCCTTGTCGGTGAATCCGCCGCGGTCGATGAACTGGCGCGCGGTGATCGGGTCCAGCACCAGACAGGGCGCGGTGATCGCCTCGGTGCCGCGCAGCATGTCGGCGATATGCTCGCGCCAATGCGTCTCGCGCAGGCCCAGCGAATGCGTCACCGCCCGCAGACCCTGAAAGATGCTGACCGTGCTGTCCCCCGCCGCGAAACCGTGCTGCACATGCAGGGGCTCCCAGGGGCTGCGCTCCTCGTTTTCCGCAAAGGTCACACCGGGGGCAAAGGCATTGCCCAGCGAACCCATATAGGTCAGATCCGGCGCCGATCCGCCCTGCAGGTTCTGCGACAGCAGGCTATAGGCCCGGCCGATGGTCACATTGGCATGGTTATAGGGCCCCATCGCCCCGATTCCGCAATTCATGCCGATCTGGTGGCGGATCGGCCCGTTGACCACCACCATGACCCCGACCGACGACGACGACGACCGCCGGGCCGAGAATTCCGACGCCGCCAGCGCCAGGATCACCGGGAAGTATGCGGGCTTTGCCCCGGCCATCACCGCGTTGACCGCCACCTGCTCGACCGTATAGCTCCAGGCGCCGCGGTTCGGCGTCGGCTGCATGCGGCCCACCACCTCGTCGCGCCCGCGCGAGGTGCCCTTGAGCATCGCCTCGACCCGGGCCTCGGTCGGCAGCACGATGGGCAGGAAATCCGTCCAGAGGTTGCGCTCATAGAGCGCGTGCAGGGCCTCGTCGCTTTCGGCCCAGACCAGCCGTTCGCGCGGCGCCGCCGGGGCGCCGGACTCCGTCACCGGCGGCAGACCCTGCGTCAGCGCTGCGACGATTTCCTGCATCACCGGTCCGCCGCGCACCGGGTCGATCCCGTGCACATAGGCGCGCAGTTCCGCCGCCGACTTGCCCATCACCGGCTGCGGCACGAAAACCAGCGGCGCCTGCGGCAGCCCGGCCATCTTGGTGACAGAGCGCACCACACGGTCGAATTTCTCGGTATGCACGGCGACGGTGGGCACGCCGTATTTGGTTTCCAGCGTGATCGCATGCGTCGAAACCGCCGGGGCGCAGGTGCTGCAATGACCGACGCCGATGATCGCCGCATCGCCCTTGGCGCGGATTTCCTCCCACAGGGCGGGGTCGTCCTTGGCATAGGTGCTGGCCAACTGGCGGATTTCCACCGTCACATCGGGCATGGTTTCCGCGAACCACAGCGCGATCTGCTTGAGCAATTCCAGCGAATCGTCGAACCGGCTGTCCACCAGATAGAGTGTCTTGCCGTTCAGCGTCGACAACCGCGGCGCCGGAACCTTGCCGATGACGACCGGCGGCGTGCCGGTGGGGTCCAGCGCGGCAACCCGGCTGACGGTGGCTGATTCACGGATGCTCATGGTCGACGCTCTCCCCCTGCTGTCGGCGCACCCTAGCCTTGCGCGGGGGGAACAAAAATTACATTGTTTCGACAGATGGTCTCTAAAAAACTGGAACCACGGGCGATGGACGTCAAACAACTGCGCTATTTTCAGGCGATCTATGACCATGGCTCGCTGCTGGCGGCCTCGACGCGGGTGCATGTCGCCACCACGGCGCTCAGCTATCATCTGGGGCGGCTGGAGGAGGAACTCGCCACCCGTCTGTTCGACCGCAAGCCGCGCGGCCTGTGCCCGACGGCGGCGGGCGAAAGGCTCTATGAACACGCCACGGCGATCCTGCGCGCCGTGGACATCGCCGTGGCCGACATCCGCGAGGGCGGCAAGGAAATCTCGGGCACGATCCGGGTCGGCATGGCCTATTCGGCGGTCAAGGCGATCGGCGTGGCGCTGGCCAAACGGATGATGGCCGAGCATCCGCGCGTCCAGCTCAGCCTGAACGAGAGCCTCTCGGGGGCGACGCTGGCCTATCTGATGCGCTCCGAGGTCGATCTGGCGCTGGTCTACAGCCCGCCCACCGACGCACGGCTCAAGGCGCTGCCGCTGCTGCGCGAGCGCATGGTCTGCGTCGGCGCCGCCGACCTGATCGGCCCGCCCGGTGTGCCGATCACCGTCGAGGAGATGATGACCCTGCCGATCATCATGCTGCAACAGGGCGTGTCGTCGGGGGCGATCCTCGACGAGGTGGCGCTGCTCAAACGCATCGAGAGCGGCGCGGTGCTGAAGATGAACTCGGTGCAGGCGATCTCCGGCTCGCTGCGCGAACGGCTGGGCTGCACCATCGGCACCAAACTGTCGGTCAGCGAGGCGGTGGCCGATGGTATCCTGTCGTACCGGCCGATCATCGAACCCTCGCTGTCGCGCACGCTGCATCTGTGCGAACTGGCCGACCGGCCGCAGACCTATGTGCTCGAGATCGTCCGTCGCATGGTCATCGAGCTGGTGACGTCGGCCGTGACCGAGGGGCGCTGGGAGGCGGAGCTGATCGCGGGCTAGGGGGCGGCGCGGCTCGGGCGGCCGCCTGGGCCGCCGCTCGCCGCGCCGGGGGGCGCTGCCCCCGGGGGCAAAGCGGCGGCAGTTTGGCGGGGCGGGGTTTCGCCCTTGTTGCCCGCTGTCGCGGGCGCCTCGGGCGACCCGCGCGCGGCGTGCCGTTGCGCGAAGAAGGGGGGCTGTCTGCCCCCCTCGGCCCGTGCCGGGCCTCACCCCCCGAGGATATTTGCGGCGCAAAGTTGGGGGGTGGTTTGGGGGTGTCGGGGCAGGGGGGCCAGGGGGGGCGGGTGGTCGGCCGGCGCGGCGCGGGTGAGGGGCGCGCGGGGCTGGTCGGGGGCCGATGCCGGTGCCGGGGGGACGGTGGTCTGCCGGGGCCGGACCGGGTGTTGCGGACCCGGCCCGGCGCATCGTTCAGCCCT
>JAANMY010003562.1_pt1 | contig 12772 bp, 11 predicted proteins | sample 7279691 | NCBI WGS metagenome assembly JAANMY01 (sample SAMN14094543, study PRJNA606508) | bioreactor metagenome | isolation source: A lab-scale SPAN reactor treating ammonium-rich wastewater day 388 | place: Ireland: Galway | collected 2018-02-07
GACCTTGGCCAGCGCCTTGGCATCCTCAACACCCTTGGGCGCAAGGGCGCGTTTGCGGTCTTCCTGTCCGGCCTCCGCCGGAAGGGTAAGCGCATGGCGCAGAAGATAAAGCTGCTTTGCAGGTTTGTCCGTAGTCATAAGGAATTTTATAGCGGGTCTTGCAGCGATGAAACAGGGAATTTCGTAATCCTGTCCCCCGAAAGCCCGATCGCAAGGCGTCCGGCCTTGAGCGCCAGAGCGTCTTCCCCGAACACTTCCCGCCGCCAGCCCTTGAGCGCGGGCACGTCTGCCTCGTCGTCCATCACGATGGCCTCAAGATCGTCCTGGGTGGCGATCAGCTTCGCGGCCACGCCATGTTCCGAACTCTGGATCTTGAGCAGCATCTTGAGAATATCGAGCGTCGCCGCCGCCTGCGGGGGCATGGATTTTCTCTTCTCCACCTGCGGCCACTCATCCTTCGGCGCACTAAGGGCCTTGCGGATCGCGTCCAGCAGGGCCTCGCCGATCCGCCCGTTGGCATGATCCTTCGGCATGTTACGGATTTTCTGCAACTCCTCGACGGTGCGCGGCGCCTGCGAAGCCAGATCGGCCAGCGTCTCGTCGCGCATCATCCAGCTTTTGGGAATATCGCGCTCCTGCGCCGCCTTCTCCCGCCACGCCGCAACCTCGCGCAGGACCGCCAGGGTCTTGCGGCTGGGCGAGCGAAGCTTGATCCGCTTCCACGCCTCATACGGATCATTACTGTAGGTGGAAGGGTTGTTCAGAATCTCCTCCTCCTGCAAAACCCACGAGACCCGGTTCTGATGTTCGAGCTTTTTGGCCAGATGAACGTAAACATCGCAAAGATGCGTAACGTCGCCCAGCGCGTAATCGATCTGCCGCTCGGTCAGCGGGCGGTGCGACCAATCCATGAACTGCGCGCTTTTATCGATTCCCTTGCCCGTGATGTCATGCACGAGATTGTTATACCCCACCGAGTCGCCATACCCGCAGACCATCGCTGCAATCTGCGTATCGAAGACGGGGGAGACCACCTTTCCGGTCAGATTATAGAAAATCTCCAGGTCCTGCCGCGCGGCATGAAAAACCTTCAGGATACGGGTATCCGCCAGCAAATCGTAAAGCGGCGATAGGTCAATTCCCTTAATGAGCGGGTCGATGGCGCGGGCATCCTTATCCGGTCCGCTAAGCTGCACGAGGCAGAGTTTAGGATAATAGGTCTTCTCGCGCAGGAACTCCGTATCGACCGTGATGAAGGAATTCTGGGAAAGAGAACGGCAAAAGTCGGCAACGCCCTGTGATGTGGTGATAATCATAAGTTCAAGTCAGTGCAGTTAATTAACAATAGAAACGCCGCACATGATTGCAGAACGTCGCGCACACGTCCAGAAGCAATTTCATAACAGGGGCAAGAGTGGCGGTCTCAGGCCGCGCTGCGCGAGAAGTTGCGCTTGTGGATCGCATCCTCGTGGTTGCGCAGCTTGACGATGATTTTTTCAAGGATACGGGCCGTACGTTCTGCGGGCTCGCGCTCTCTGGGCGCAAAAAACTCACTGGCGTTGTTGATTCGGCGGATCAGCTGCTGCAAGAAGCCTTCGCAGGTCTGCAACGTGCCGACGGCGGAAGAATCGAGGGTATTGACGCTGTTCATCAGCGAAGAGGTCGTCTCCAGCATCTTCGCAATGTCTTTCTGCGCATCGGGCACGGGCGCAAAGAACGTCAGCATCTCCTCCCGCATCTTGAGTAAACGGTAGGCCAGATCCTGAAATTCTCTTTTAACTTGCAAATCAGTGCTGCTCAAAATGGCGCGCATCTCTGTAATATCCTAAATAAATAACGCAAGTACTCAATAATCACTAAAATATATTCGATTTATGCTGAAAGTCAAATTTCAAGGGTTTCAGCCCGTTCCAGGCCTTAAAAAGCCGTTTGAGAAACCGGGTCTAATGCTTTATAACACACTCTAACTCACGAGAATTAAAGGGTAAAAGACGATGCACGCCTACAGAACGCATATGTGCGGGGAACTCAGAAAAACGCAAGTGGGACAAGAGGTTAAGCTCTCCGGCTGGATCTCCCGCATCCGCGACCACGGCGGCGTGCTCTTCATCGACCTGCGCGACCGCACGGGCGTGACCCAGTGCGTGGTGGAGCAAAACTCCCCCCTTCTGGCCGAAATCGAGCAATGGCGCGTCGAATCGGTCATCACTGTGGTCGGCAAGGTCGCCGCGCGGATCCCCGAAACCGTTAACCCGAAGATGCCAACGGGCGAAATCGAGATCGTGATCGGGCAGGCGATTCTGCAATCCGCCGCGGACGTGATCCCCTTTCAAGTCGCCGAAGATGACGGCGCGGGCGAGGATATTCGCCTGCGTTACCGCTACCTCGACCTCCGCCGCGAAAAGATGCAGCGCAATATCGGCCTGCGCAACGGCGTGATCCGCTCCATCCGTGCCCGCATGCACGAACAGCAGTTTCAGGAATTCCAGACCCCCATCCTGACCGCCAGCTCACCCGAAGGCGCGCGCGATTACCTCGTGCCCTCCCGCCTGCACCCCGGAAAGTTCTATGCCCTGCCGCAGGCACCCCAGCAGTTTAAACAGCTCCTGATGGTCTCCGGCTTTGATCGCTATTTCCAGATCGCGCCGTGCTTCCGTGACGAGGATGGCCGCGCCGACCGTCTGGCGGAATTCTACCAGCTCGATGTGGAGATGAGCTTCGTGACGCAGGAAGACGTGTTCGCCACCATGACCCCGGTGGTCAAGGGCGTGTTCGAGGAATTCGCGGATTTCACCGGAACCAAGCGCAAGATCGAATGGCTGCCCAACATTGATTATAAAACCGCCATGCGCAAATACGGCTCCGACAAGCCCGACCTGCGCAACCCGCTGGAGATCGTGGACGTGACCGAAGTCTTCGCCCGCGCGGATGTGGAGTTCAAGGCGTTCAAGGGCACGATCGAAAAGGGCGGCGTCGTCCGCGCCATCCGCGCCCCCAAAGTCGGAGGCCAGCCGCGCAGCTTCTTCGACAAGCTCAACAGCTGGGCGCAGGGCGAAGGCGCGCCGGGCTTGGGTTACATTCTGTTTGAAGGAACAGAAGGCAAGGGGCCTATCGCCAAATTCGTGCCTGCAGCCGCGCAGGAGCAGCTGAAAAAAATCGCCGGCCTCGAAGACGGCGACGCCATCTTCTTCGTCTGCAACAAGGAGTCCGAAGCCGCGAAATTCGCCGGCAAGGCCCGCGACCGGATCTGCGACGACATGGGCATCCGCGAAAAGGACGTCTATAAATTCTGCTGGATCGTCGATTTCCCGATGTACGAATTCGACGAAAAGGCGCAGAAGGTGGACTTCTCCCACAACCCCTTCTCGATGCCGCAGGGCGGACTCGACGCGCTCAACACGAAGGACCCGCTCACCATCGACGCGTATCAATATGACTGCGTGTGCAACGGGTTTGAAATCGCCTCCGGCGCGATCCGTAACCACAAGGCCGAGATCATGGAACGGGCCTTCGCCATCGCGGGCTATGAGAAATCCGTGCTGGAGGCCAAGTTCGGCGGGATGCTGAACGCCTTCCGTTACGGCGCCCCTCCGCACGGCGGCTGCGCGTTTGGCATCGACCGTCTCGTCATGCTGTTGGCGGACGAGCCGAACCTGCGCGAGGTCTACGCCTTCGTGATGAACGGCCAGTACGAGGACCAGATGATGCAGGCCCCGTCCCCGGCGGCGGAGCACCAGCTCAAAGACCTGCACCTCAAACTCGACCTGCCCAAGGACAAGCTCAAAATCACCGATGCGGCGGAATAAGCCTGCCGTCATTGCGAACCCGCCTTGGCGGGTGAAGCAATCCATTCTGTCCGTGGATTGCTTCGTCAGCCTGACGGCCTCCTCGCAATGACGAATCTCCTTTAACTGTCATCCCCGCGTAAGCAGGGATCCAGTCAGGCCCATGCCGTGGATTCCGGCCTCCGCCGGAATAACGGCAGGCGCAGGAAGCTTCGCGTCTTCGCGCCTTTGCGATTCACTGCAACTTCGTCGCGATCGCTGTATTTCAAAAACCCGCCCGACGCATTATGATAACCCCATGACCATCGAAATCCGCCAGCAAACCCTCCCCATCAACGGCCTCGACATCGCCTACACCGAGACCGGCCCGGAAAATGGCCGCATCCTCTTCTGCGTCCACGGCCTGCTCTCCAACGGGCGCGATTACGATTTCCTCGCCCGCCATATGGCCGCCCTTGGCTGGCGCGTCGTGGCGATGGACCTGCCGGGCAGGGGGCGCAGCGGGTGGTTCCCCGACCCCGCGCTGTATAACGTGGGCGCGTATCTCCCGTTCTGCATCGAACTGGCCAAACACATCACGCAGGGCAAACCCTTCGACTGGTTCGGCGTCTCGCTGGGCGGGATTATCGGTATGAGCCTCCACGCCCACCCGGAATTGAAGATGGAGCGCCTCGTGCTGATCGATATCGGCCCGGAAATTCCCGGCGCCGCGCTCGATCTTGTCTCAAGCCTCGCCCGTGCCCCCACCCAATACGCCACAAAGGACGCCGCCGTCGCGTTCCTGAAGAAACGCTGCGCAGCATGGGGCATCACCGACCCCGAAGTCTGGGCGCATCTGGTCGCGCAGGATATTCTCCCGCAAGCGGACGGCACATTCCGCCTGCATTACGACCCCGGCATCGGCGCCGCCGTAAAGGAGACGGGCAACGAAACGCTCGCTTTCTGGGAAGTATGGGAACAGATCAAACAGCCCTTGCTCTTGATCCACGGCGGCCAGTCTCTGATTTTGTCTAAGGACATCGCCGCCCGGATGCAGCGCGATTACAAGGGCGCCGCGATGGAAACCATCACGTTTCCCTTCTGCGGCCACGTCCCCAACCTCATGCAGCCCGAACAGATCGAACCGCTGGCAAGGTGGCTAACCGTGCGGCAGTCCTAACGCACATCCTCCCACATCGGCCCCTCCCAGCCCTCGTCGCTGAACGGATCGTCCGGCACTTTCGTCTGCGGTCGCTCCGATTTCATCCGGTGCTTGCGGATCCAGAGATAATAGCCGCTCAAAACGCCGCAGAAGATAAAAACTATAAAGAAATTCGTAAAGACGGCCAGAAAGGCATTGAGAAGGCCGAACACTTGAATGCCCCATACGATGGAGTGATGTAAAAAATTAAGGCTTATAAAATACAAAATTCCGAAAGGCAAAAGGGCGAGGGCGGTGGCTACGACAAAGTTAAGCGATAGGCCTTTGAAAATCTTGCGCCCAAGATTCGAGGAAATCACAATCCCGTTTGCTTTTGCGGGGAAATACAAAAAGGAGGGCGCAAGAAAAACAAACGGAAAAAGCGTGATGATCAGAAAAGCCGTCAGGATGCTGGGGATATTGCTGAATGCAAGAATAGAGGTATCAACAAAAGCTTGGGGCAAAGCAAACGATAAAAGATAAAAAGACACCAGACCCAAAATGCCCAGAAGCGCGGTAAGAATATACCACCAGAGACTTATGCCCAGCATTTGAGCCAAGCAGCAGAAGACCAGCTTCCACTCGTCGCGTAATGAGCAGTAATTTTTATAAGAAACGCCGCACGTAATCGCCCGCATCCAGCCCACGGCAAGACAACACAAAAGAACCGGATAAAGAACCAAAACTGAAATATTTATGATCATCATAACGGGGCCAAACCAACGAAAACTGTCAAAACCGAAGTCTGGCGACGTATGAGCAAGCGAAGTCATGTACTGCATCAAGAAAAGAGGAAATCCCTGTAGCATTATAGAAAAGACCAAATAAGGCCACCCCAGCCAAAGCGCATGCCTGAAATTCCTGAACAGGAAAACCCACGACGCATAAGCAATCGCCCCAGCAGGCGGTTTAGCCCCGTCGGCGTGCGTAACCCCTCTGGGCCGCAAGGTCATTAAAATCCGCCGGGCGCAACCGGAGGCGGGGGCAGGTCGTCTTTTTCGCCCGCGCCGCTGCCCGAAGCTTTGCCGTCGGTCTTGCCGCCCGCGCCGCCTTTTCCACCCTTGCCGCTTTTACCGCCGCTTCCGGCCGTATCCTTGCTCTCGTCTGAATCGCCCGGCAGATCGATCGTGGGTCCGCGCTCATAGTGCGGATCAAACTCGGGCTCCGGTGTGCGTACCTGCCGGGCATAGGCGGCCATCTGCGTGAATGGGTTAGGGCGGTTGGCGGCTTTGTTGACGCTGACGTTGCCCTGCTTCACGTCCTGAATATCCTGCTCCATTTTTTGATGAACCTGAACAGCCTCCACCGCCGTTTCGGCCTGTTGGAGGTCTTCCTCATGCCGTTCCAGCCGGCGCTTGAGCCATTTCAGGATCGTGCGCTCCTCGTTGTTGGCCTTGAGCGCCTCGGCATGCGCGTCACTGGTGGCCTGCGCGGCGATTTGCGAGTCGATGGCGCGGACCTTTTCGACGATATCCTCACGAACCGTAACGATCCGCGTCTGCGTATGCGACACAATATATGTGAACTGGCGGTCCAGTTGGGCGAGAAGCTTGTCCAGTTCGTCCCAGAATTCCTGATCGAGCTTGCGTTTTTTGTAGTCTGAAGGCAAAAGCCCGTTCATGACTAGCCCGGTATGCCCGAATCCCAGCATCTGCTGCGAACGGTAGCCCGTCTCGTAGCCCTGCAACTCCATCATGAGAAGGATCATATGCCGCAGCTCCGTGCGCATATTGTCCAGCCCGACGGAATGCGGCCCGTCGAGATACGCCAGAAAATCGTCCATGCCGTCAAGATCAAGGATGGCTTCGTCTGCAACCGGCTCCGCCGCAAAACCCGTATTCATAATAATCACCTTCAAAAGTTGTATTCTTATTATACCGGCAAGCATAGAGAATGGCATCCGCCTTGTCAAAAAACCCACGCGGTACCGATGGAAAACCTATGTAAAACAAAGGAGAAGCCCGGATTACGTGGTGTAACGCAATCCGGGCTCGGGGGATACGTCTGCCCTTCGGGGGATCAGGGTCAGGGTCGGGGATGGTCGGGGCAGACGCAAAACCTGATTGATAAAACTGTGCTCTAAGATCCTAGGAAGCTTTTCGGCCCGCCTTTCTGGTCTTCTTGTGCTCATACAGCGCCGCATCGGCGTCCTCGATAATGTCCTCGATCCGGTCGCCGGCGACGAAATTCCGCAAACCGACGCAGGCATAGATCGGAATGGTCTGGCCCTTCCATTCGGCGGTCAGGGCATTCAGCCTTACGGCAAGCTTTTGCGCACGCTTCATGGCTTTTTCGCGGTTCGTGCGGGGGAACAGCAAGATAAACTCGTCCCCGCCCAGCCGCGCGGCCACATCCATCGCCCGCACTTCATTCATGAGGAACGCGCCAACGCGCTTGAGGCATTCATCGCCCGCCTGATGGCCATGCGTATCGTTGATCGTCTTGAAATTATCGATGTCGATCATGATCAAAAGCCCGCCCTCATCCTTGTTGCGGTTGGCGCGGTCGATCTCGCGGTGAAAGGCTTCGAAAAACCCCCTGCGGTTCGTCATCCCGGTTAGCTCATCGACGGTGAGGCGCGATTCCAATTCCAAAATCCTTGCTTTCTGTTCCGCGATCGTCTTCTCGGAGCTGGCGATGGCGCGGTAGGCGCTCTTAAGCAACTCCATAACATTGGTCTCGCTGGGATTGGCGGCCTGATGGTCGCTTTTCCCGCCCAGCAGATCGAAAATATCCTGAACGCCGCTCAAAAACCCCTCGGCACGGGTAAGCTCAAGCCCCTGACCTTTGGGTTGACCCTTGCCCTTTCCGGCATACACAGTCTGTACAAGATCCGATGTCATATAAGTGACCCTTTCCAATTAATCCGGACAACCCGGACAAACGCTCTCTCGGATCTACACATTGCGAACCCCGTGCCAGACGGAAATCAGCAAATAACTGTTATTTTACAATGGCATCAAGGGGTTTGGCCTATAAGGCCCTTGAATGGCAAAGACAACAAAAAAGGTAATATGGATAATATTGCCCGGTCGGCTGGAAGCCTTTGCCCATTTTGCGTCCTTAGCCGCTTTGCCCTTTATGCTTATGCCGCTTTGCGGTATCATAAATAAGCACAAGCCTAGGGCTAACCAATCAGTTTCCGGTCAAGGGCCGGTTAAGGGTATGATGTCAAAGTTTTTTTCGCGCAGAGGGCAGGGTATTTGCCGTCTCATCGCCTCGGTCTGCTTGACGTTCGCCGCGGGCGGCGCTCTGGCGGCGCCGCCGGTTGACCGCGCGACACAGGCGGGGCTGGCGCCGCATAAAGCGCTCTATGAAATAAAAATGATCGCTAACCACAGCAACTCCCAATTTCAGAATCTCAGCGGGCAAATGTATTATCAATGGCAACCCACCTGCGATGCGTGGATGTCCAGCCACCGCTTTAATCTGGTGTACGAATATATCGACACTCCGGCCATGCGCATCACCAGTGATTATTCAACCTATGAGCCGTTCGACGGCAAAAGCATGACCTTCACCTCCCAGCGCCGCCGCGACGGCGAGTTGTTTGAGGAGCTGCGGGGCGGAGCGCAGATCCGGGAGCCCGGCAAGCGGCCGGAGGCGGCATACACCATTCCCGAGGGCCTGACCTTCGCCCTCACTGACGAAACGCTGTTTCCGATGTCTCACACGCTGACCGTTCTTGAAAAAATACGGGAAGGCAAAAAATTCTTCCGCGCCGCCATTTTCGACGGCAGCGATCAGGATGGGCCGATGCAGGTGACCAGCTTTGTGGGCAAGCCCGTTCCCCCGGACGATCTGATAAAGGTTTCCGCGGGCGTGGACAACAAGCTTCTGCGCACGAAGGCGTGGAACGTCCGTCTGGCCTTCTTCCCGTTGAATAAGGAAGACGCCGGCTCGGATTACGAAATGAATGTCGTATTCCATGAAAACGGTCTTATAAGCGATATAATTATTGAATATCATGACTTTACGGTCTCCCAGAAGCTCGTCGCTCTGGAGCCTCTGGAAAGTACGTGCGGTGCTGCCGCTGGCGGTGCGTCCGGTTCAGGAAAGGAGGATAAGCTTAAGCCCGATCAGGCGGTTAAAAAACCGTAATTTATCGTTCAAAATTAACGTTTTGGAAAGCCCTTGCCCGTAGGATGCAAGGGTAAGAAGCCCGGGGTTCAAAGTGTCAGGTTCAGACCAGATTAGCGTTACAAAACAAAAGGTTCTCATTGTCGAAGACAATGAGCTGAACATGAAGCTGTTTCACGATCTTCTTGAAGCCCACGGAATTGAAACCGTGCAAACCAGAGACGGACGTCAGGCCTTTGGTCTGGCCAAGGCTCATCGGCCCGATCTGATCATCATGGATATCCAGCTTCCGGAAGTGTCCGGCCTTGAAATAACGAAAATGATCAAGGACGACCCCGACCTGAAAAAGGTCCCGGTTATTGCCGTCACTGCCTTCGCGATGAAGGGTGACGAACAGAAAATCCGGGACGGTGGCTGCGAAGATTATATATCCAAGCCTATTTCCGTCGCGAGGTTTATGGAGATCGTTCGCCATTACCTCGATAAGGCAGAGCAGGAATCTGGACTGGAAGCGGCAAAACAGCCCGAAAATCAACCGAGAGAAGGAGCGGTATAAGGAATGTCTGCGCGCGTATTGGTCGTTGACGATATTCTCCCCAACGTAAAGCTTCTCGAAGCGAAGCTGAGCACGGAGTATTATGAGGTCCTGACCGCCACGAGCGGTCCCGAGGCCCTGCGAAAAATCGAGACAGACAATCCGGATATCGTGCTGCTGGACGTCATGATGCCCGGCATGGACGGGTTCGAGGTCTGTGCGGCGATCAAGAAAAATCCCGATACCGCCCACATCCCGGTGGTCATGGTCACCGCCCTGACCGACGCACAGGACAAGGTCCGCGGCCTTGAGGCCGGCGCCGATGATTTCCTGAGCAAGCCGATCAACGACACCGCTCTGATGGCCCGCGTCCGTTCACTCGTCCGCCTGAAAATGGCGCTGGATGAGTGGCGCGTGCGCGAAAACGCCGCCAACCAGTTCGGCGCGGTCAGTGAATCGCCAAGCGTCATGACCGAACCCGTGGAAGGCGCGCGCGTTCTGGTGATCGAGGACAAGGAATACGAAAAGAACAAAATCGCCGAGACCCTTATGCGCGACCACAATATTGTGATGGGCGTCGACACGGGGCCTAAGGGTATGGAACTGATTGCCAAATACGATTTCGATATCGTGATGGTCAGTCTGAATTTAAACGGTGAGGATGGGCTGCGCCTGTGCTCCCACCTGAAATCCAACGAACGCACGCGTTCCGTGCCGATCGTCATGATCGCCGAACAGGACGACATGGTTTTCGTCGCGCACGGCCTTGAAATCGGCGCCCACGATTATATTATGCGTCCGCTCGACAAGAACGAGCTTCTGGCCCGCGTCCGCACCCAGATCCGCCGCAAACGCTTCCAGGAACGTCTGCGCTCGACCTACGAAATCAGCCTGAACATGGCCCTGACAGACAGCCTGACAGGCCTCTATAACCGTCGCTATTTCGAGGTTCACCTCGACAAGCTGCTCCAGAAAAACAAGGTCAGCCGCAAGGCCATGGCCGTCATCATGATCGACATCGACCATTTCAAGAGTGTGAACGACACATACGGGCACAATGTGGGCGATGAAATATTGAAGATCTTCGCCGAACGTATGAGCGGCAGCCTCCGCAGCTTCGACCTCGTGGCCCGTCTGGGCGGGGAGGAGTTCGTGGTGCTGCTACCTGATATTTCCAAGGAGCGCGCCTACATGGTGGCGGAACGCCTGCGTCGCTCGGTGGCCGATACGCCGTTCCCCTGTGCCATCGAGGGGGGTGCGCTAAGAGTGACAGCCTCGCTGGGCGCGGCAGTGATTGAGCATGGCGGCCATCAAATTCACGAAGTTCTGGATCGTGCCGACAAATGCCTCTACGAAGCCAAACGCAGCGGGCGGAATTGTACGGTGTTCGAGAATGTCGGCAAAATCGACCCCGAAAAATATCAGGAGAGCGCACGCATCAGTTACGGTGATGAGGACGACGAGGGCGCTGGAGCTTCAACAACCTCTCTATAATGTCCCCGCACAAATCGTTCGAATACCAACAAAAAAGCGCCCGAAAGGCGCTTTTTCAATTCCGTACCCACCCGAAGCCTTACTGCTTCTTGGAGGGGGGCATCTTCTTCTCGACGAACATGACATGCATGCCTTTTTTGCCCGTCTCGGGGTTGAGCGCCCAAGGATCGTATTTCTTCTTCTGAAGTTTGTATTCCGCGCGTGCGCTGCGTTTTGCGTAGTAACGGTAGCCCGTTCCCGCTTCGCTCTCCAGACGTACTTTAACGTATGTGGCCTTTGCCATGGTCGTAAACTCCTGTATTCGAAGTGCGCTTTATGCCGCCTTTGAAGGAAATTGTCAAGTCTTTCGACCGTCCCTTAATCCCTGTCTTTTCGCCGTTTTCCGGATTTTCCACGGTTTTTTCCGCCTTTTTTGCCCCCTCCGGGGCCGCCCTTGCCGCCGCGTCCCTCATAAGGCCGTCCGTCCCGCCCGCCCCCCTTGGGGATGCGGGGGGCCTTAAGGCCCGGCAAATCGGCTCCCGCCAAGGGGTCGGCCAGTTCAAAAAGGCTGCTGCCTGTGATCCCGCTGGCCTCGACCACCCGCACAACGATCGGGGCGCCAAGCCGGAAAACCCGCCCGTGCCGCCGCCCGATCAGGGCATGCGCCCGCTCGTCGTGGAAGTAATAATCGTCGCGCATGCTCCGCGCGGGCACCAGCCCGTCCGCCCCCGTCTCGTCCAGCGCCACGAACAGCCCGAACCGCGTCACGCCGCTGATCTTCCCGGCGAAGGTCGCCCCGATCCGCTCGGAGAGAAACGCGCCCGTAAACCGGTCCACGGCGTTACGCTCGGCCTCCATGGAGGTCCGCTCCGTCCCTGAAATATGCTGGCAGATTTCCTCGATCCGCACTTTTTCCTCGTCGGCCAGTCCGCCGGGGCCAAGCCCGAACGCGCCGATCAGGGCGCGGTGAACCAGCAAGTCGGAATACCGCCGTATAGGCGAGGTGAAATGCGCGTACTTCTCAAGCGCCAGCCCGAAATGCCCGATATTATCGGTCGAGTAATGCGCCTGGCTCTGGCAGCGCAGGATGACCTGAGAGATCAGATGAGAGTAGGGCAGCTTCGCCGCTTGCTTCAAAATCTGATTGAGTTGCGCGGGCTTCACGACCTGCCCCTTCGGCAGGCTGAGGCCGAACCCCTCAACGAACTCGCGCGCGCTCTCAAGCTTCTCGTAAGACGGCCCGTCATGCACCCGGTAAACGCACGGATACTCGCGCTTGCCCTGCAACGCCGAGGCCGCCGCGACGTTGGCCAGAATCATGAATTCCTCGATCAGCTTGTGCGAATCGAACCGCGCCCGGGGCTTCACGCCGATCATATTGCCCTTGTCGTCAATCAAGATCTGCCGCTCGGGGATATCGAGTTCCAGCGCCCCGCGCACCGCCCGCGCCCGGTCGAGAATCTTGAAGACCTCATAAAGCGGCGCGATCACAGAATCCATCAAGGGCCGGGTCAGATCATCCGGCGATCCGTCCTTGGCTGTTTGCACCTGCTCATAGGTCAGCCGCGCGACCGACTGCATCAGCCCGCGCACGAACTTGTATTTTTTCAGCCCGCCGTTGGAATCAATCCAGAGATGCACGGCCATCGTCGCGCGCGGCTCCTTCGGGCGCAGGGAGCAAAGATCGTTCGACAAAGCTTCGGGCAGCATCGGCACGAC
>JAANMY010003565.1_pt1 | contig 12764 bp, 13 predicted proteins | sample 7279691 | NCBI WGS metagenome assembly JAANMY01 (sample SAMN14094543, study PRJNA606508) | bioreactor metagenome | isolation source: A lab-scale SPAN reactor treating ammonium-rich wastewater day 388 | place: Ireland: Galway | collected 2018-02-07
ACCCTCGCCGCGGCCGCCCCGGCCCCGCAGGGCGGCATCGTCGATGCCCAGACCTACCGTCCGCACGCCCGCAGCGCCGCCGGTGCCGCACCCGGGCCGCGCCCGGCCGAGATCGTCACCGTTGCCTCGGTGCCGCCCCCCTCCAGCCAGAGCGGCCCCAATGTCGTGGCCTATGCGCTCTCGACCAGCCATCCGGTCGGCACCGAACTGCATCGCCGCATCAACCCGCTGCGCTGGTCGCGCTGGGAAAATGCCTGCCTGCAATACCGCAACCAGGACGCGGCGCAGGAAGCCTTCCTCGCCAATGGCGGCCCGCAGCGCGACGGCGACAACCTCGACCCCGACGGCGACGGCTATGCCTGCTGGTGGGACCCGACGCCAATGCGCCAGGCGGCTCTCGCCAGCCGCTGAGATGCTGCGGCGCCCCTCGCCCAATGCCGGGCTGCGCCGCGACGGGCTGCGGCCGCGGCTCGTGGTGCTGCATTTCACCGAGATGCGCAGCGCCGCGGCCGCGCTCGACCGGCTCTGCGACCCGGCGGCCGAGGTCTCGTCGCATTACCTGATCGGCCGCGACGGTGCGCTCTGGCAACTGGTCGACGAGGACCAGCGCGCCTGGCACGCCGGGGCCGGGATGTGGCAGGGGCAAGAGGACATCAATTCGCGCTCGATCGGCATCGAACTCGACAACGACGGCCAAAGCCCGTTTTCCGCGCCGCTGATGCGGGCGCTGGAACGGCTGCTGCCCGGCCTCCTCGCCCGCCACGCGATCCCACCCGCCGGGGTCATCGCCCATTCCGACATGGCACCGGGGCGCAAGGTCGATCCCGGCCCGCGCTTCGACTGGCAGCGCCTCGCCCGCCAGAACCTGGCGATCTGGCCGCGAACCCCGGGCGACCCGGGCCGCCCGCTGGCCGCCTCGCTCGACGCGATCGGCTATCCCCCGGTCGCCGCCGACCTGCGCCTGCAGGCCTTCCGCCTGCGCTTTCGCCCTGGCCATCAGGGCCCCGAGGATGCCACCGACCGCGCCCTGGCCGCTGCCGTGGCCGCCCTGTCATCCGCGGAAAAGTGACAGCGGGGGCCGCATTGGATCAGGTGAATGCTCCACAATAGTTGGAAAAGTCCAACTTTGCGCGGAAAAATATCCCGGGGGGCGGGCCCTCGGGCCCGGGGGGCAGCGCCCCCCGCAGGGCGGTACGCCCTGCTCTTCAGGCGGGGGCGGGCCGGGGCGCCTGCGCCCCGGCCCGCCCCCGCCACCCCGTCAATGCAACCGCGACCGCAACCGGCGCAGCGCCAGCCAGACCCCGACCACCACCAGCGGCGTCAGCAGCGCCATCAGCCCGGTCTTTTCCAGCCCCAGCGGTTCGGCCACCGGCAGCGCCATATTGGCCAGCAGGCCCACCGCGTAATAGCTGATCGCCACCACCGACAGCCCCTCGACCGTGTGTTGCAGCCGCAATTGCAGGTCGGCGCGCCGGTCCATGCTCTGCAGCACCGCCTGGTTCTGCGCCGAGCGCGCGACCTCGACCTGCGTGGACAGCAGCCGCCCGGCCCGCATCGCCCGTTCCGACAGCAGCGCCAGCCGCGCCTCGGCGGCCCTGACGGTGCGCATCGCCGGGTCCCAGCGGCGGCGCATGAATTCGGCCAGCGTCTGGCGGCCCTCGAACCGGGTCTCGCGCAGCACGGCGATCCGGTCATGCACGATCGCCTCATAGGCCCGGGTCGCGCCAAAGCGGAACGACGACGCCATTTCCAGCCGCTCAAGCTGCGCCGAGACCGCCATCAGCCCGTCGAGCACCTTTTCCGCCTGGCTGGCGCCCCCGGCCATATCCGCCTGCAATCCGGCCAGTTGCCGGTCCAGACTGCCCACCATGCGCGACACGTCGCGCGCCCGCGCCAGCCCCAGCATCGACATCGCCCGGTACATCTCGATCTCGCACAGCCGCTGCACAACCCGCCCGATCCGCCGCCGGTCGGTTTCGGGCTGCGCAAAGATCGCCATGCGCACATGCCCTGCCGGGTCGATGCGGAAATCCGAGGCGATCAGCGCCGCGCCGTCCAGCACCGTGACCGCGGCGAGGCTCTCGGCCACGAACCAGGCGCCGAGTTTGCAGCGCAGCGCCGATACGTCCCAGTGGCCCGCGGCCAGCGGCATCTCCTCGATGCGAAACAGGATCGATGTCACCCGCACCCCCGGCGCCCGCTCCAGCCAGTCGGCGGGAAAGACGTCAAAGGCGGCCGGATCAAACGGACGCTCTGTCAGCCCCTCGGCAAAGGCCATCCAGTCGGTGAATTCGGTGTGGTTTTCCCATTTCAGCCCGTGACGCCCGGCGGTGCAGGAATGATGCGTGGCCTCGGGCGCCGGATGGGCGGCCCCGTGCCGGTCTAGCAGATCAACCAGATGCGCCCGGTCGGCGCCGCGGTCGCGCGCCACGGCGTCCTGCACCGGCTTGAGCGCCATGAACACCGCCGTCGCGGGCAGCGGGATCACCGGCGAGGGCCTTGCGTGCAGCTCGTTGGTCAGCGCATAGCGCAGCGGATGGTCCTGGATCGTGGTCATGGCTCTCTCGGCGCGGGGGGCTGTTTCCCCATAGACCGCGCAGGCCGCGCCGGAAAAGCCAGAGCCTGCCGCAGAGGCGGTGTGCCGTCGTATCCTTGCAAACCGGCAACAATCCCCGGCGTCAACCGCGGTCGAACAGGCCCTTCAGCGCCGTTGCGGTCAGCGCGCTGACCCCGGGCTTGCGCCCCATGCGGAACGGCAGCGGGCGGCACAGCTCCATCGCCGCCAGCCCGACCCGGGCGGTCAGCGCGCCATTGACCACCCCCTCGCCAAAGCGGCGCGACAGTTTCGACACCAGCCCGCCGCCCGCCACCGAGCCGATGAGGTCGTCGCCGACCGCCACCATACCCGTCGCCATCAGATGCCCGGCCACCGCGCGCGCCAGCCGCCAGTTGCCAAAGGCCCCGGGCCTGCCGCCATACAATTCGGCGATGCGGCGGATCATCCGCAGATTGGCCACCAGCGCCGCTGCGACATCGGCAAAGGCCAGCGGGATCAGCGCCGTCGCCATCGCCACCTGCCGCGCCGAGGCCTCGATCTCGCGCTGCGCGCGGGCGTCGAGGCCGATCAGCAGATGCGCCTCGGCCCCCTCGATGACCGCCTCGGCATCCAGCGCCTCGATGGTGGCATCCTGCGCGGCGTACAGCCCCGCCACCGCCGCCGCCACCGCCCGCGCCTCGGCCAGATCGCCGCTGACCAGCGCCGCCTCGGCCCGCGCCCGCAGGGCATCCAGCCGCCGCACGCGCCGGTATCCCAGCGCCTCGCGCCCGGCCCAGAGCAGCAGCGCCCCGGCCAAAACCGCCGCCAGCCCCGTCGCCAGCCAGCCCAGCAGCGGCGCCCGTTCGACCAGCCGCGCGGCGAAATCCCAGGCCGCCACGCCCAGCCCCAGCGACAGCAGCGCCGCGCCCGCCGCCAGCGCCCAGGCCCCCGGCCCCGAGGGGCGCCCGCGCGCCATGCCCGCCACGGCACCCTGCATCGCCCGCCCCTCGGGCGCGTCGATTTCGGGCGCCGCCGCCACATCGGGCGGTGGGTCGCCGTCGCCCAGTTCGATCAGGATCGGCCCGTGGTTTGTCATCGCGCTCCCCTCAGACCAGCCGGTCGCCGATCAGGAATTCCGCCGCCGCATCCAGCCGGATATGCGGCAAGCCCTGCCCGGGCACCCGGGCCAGCACCGGCGGCGCGAAATGCATCACGCCGTAATCGCCCTGCAACCATCGGTCGGCCCCCTCGCGCGCCGGGGCCAGCAGCCGCGCCGGATCGTCGGGCAGCGTGCCCGCGTTCACCGCCGCCTGCCGCCCGTCCATCAGCCGACCGCGCACCGTCTCGATCTCGCGCCCGGCGTGGCTGCGGGTCTCCTCGACCGTGGCGCGCAGCGCGGCGATCGACAGCGCCGCCGTCTCGGCGCCCGAAAACCGCGCCCGGTCGCGCGCCTCGCGCAGCATGGCCTCGGCCAATGCGGTCAGACGGGGATGCTGGCTGTGGTGCAGATGGTCGGCCTTGGTGGCGGCGAACAGGATCTTTTCCACCCGCCGCCCGCGCAGCAGCGAGGAAAAGAACCCGTTCGCGCCGGGGCGGAACGCGGCCAGCACCTCGGCCATCGCCCGGCGCTGATCCTCCAGCGCCTGCGGCCCGCGGTGCACCGCCTCCAGCACGTCGATCAGCACCACCTGCCGGTCCAGCCGGGCGAAATGCGTCTCGAAGAACGGCCGGATCACCTGCGCCTTATAGCCCTCGAACCGCCGCGCCGCCTCGCGCCACAGACTGCCGCGCGGCCCCTCGGCGCCGGGCAGCGGTGCGAAAGTCAGCACCGGCGAACCGGCCAGATCCCCCGGCAGCAGGAACCGCCCCGGCGTACAATCCGACCAGCCCGCCGCGCGCGCCCGGGTCAGATAGGCGGTGAAATGCCCGGCCAGATCCTGCGCCACGGCCTCGTCATGCCGGGCCTGCGGGTCCACCGCCGCCAGCGCCGCCAGAAACGCCGCCGCCTCGGGGCGGGCGGGCAGCCGGGCCAGCACCTCGGCCGACCAATCGGCAAAGGATTTTCCCATCAGGCCCAGATCCAGCAGCCATTCGCCGGGATAATCGACGATATCCAGATGCAGCTTGCGCGGCCCGGTCAGCCCGCCCAGCAGCCCGGTGGGCGCCAGCCGGAACGACAACCGCAACTCGCTGACCGCCCGCGTGCCATCGGGCCAGCGCGGGTTGTCACCGGTCAGCGCCGCCAGATGGGCCTCGTAGTCAAAGCGCGGCAGCGTCATGTCGGGCTGCGGCTGCAGCCAGACGCCGCGGATCAGCCCGCGCTGTACCGCCTGCATCCGCTGCATGCGCCCCGGTTCCATCAGATTGTGCACCAGCGCGGTGATGAACACCGTCTTGCCCGCCCGGCTGAGCCCGGTCACGCCGATTCGCAGCACCGGCTCGAAGAACGCCTCCGACACCGTGTCGCCCACGGCTTCCAGGGATTGGGCGATCCGTCCGGCGATGGCGGTTATCAAGGGGGCAGCTCCGGTTGCTCCCCCTCAGAATAGGCATCCGCCGCCCGGTTTTGAAGGGCAGGCTCTTGCCCTGCACCCCCCAAGGCCGTTAGGTGCCGCCATGAACACCTTGCTTTCCATCGGTCACGGCTATTGCGGTGCGGCAACCGGGGCGGCGCTGGGGCCCGGCTGGCGGGTGCTGGGCACCTCGCGCAGGCCCGGCGCGGCGGTCCTGTGGCCCGATCAGGCGGCGCAGGCGCTGGCCGAGGCGACGCATCTGATTTCCTGGGTTGCCCCCGGCGAGGGCGATCCCGTCGTGCCGCTGCTCGCCAGTCTGCCCGCCCCGCGACTGAGCTGGATCGGCTATGCCTCGGCCACCAGCCTCTACGGCGATGCGGGCGGCGACTGGATCGACGAGAACGCCGCCGATCAGCCGAGCACCGCCCGCGGGCTGGCCCGCCAGCGCGCCGAACAGGCCTGGCAGGCCTTTGCCGACGCGCGGGGCCTGCCGCTGGCCTTGCTGCGCATCGCCGGGATTTATGGTCCGGGGCGCTCGGCGCTCGATGCCCTGCGGCAGGGACGGGCGCACCGCGTGGTCAAGGCCGGGCAGGTGTTCAACCGCATTCATGTCGCCGATCTGGGCCGGATCGCCGCCGCCGCCGCCGAACGCCGCATCGCCGGTCCGGTGATCCTGTGCGATCTGGAACCCGCGCCGATGGCCGATGTCACAACCTTCGCCGCCGGGTTGCTGGGCATCGAACCGCCGCCGCAGGTCGATTTCGACAGCGCCGATCTCTCGCCGATGGCGCGCAGCTTCTACGAGGAAAACAAGCGCCTGCGCTCGATCCGTATCGGGCCGGATCTGGGCGTCACGCTGGATTATCCCGATTACCGCCGCGGCCTTGCCGCCATTCACGCCGCCGGGGGCTGAACCAAGGCGGCGTTGCGCCATCCGCGCGCCGGGCGTATTCTGGCCGGGCGGCGCGGCGCACGCCCGGTCCCCAATTTTCGCAGGCTGCCGATGCCCCGCTATGCCTTCCGGATCGAATATCTTGGCACGCCGTTCAACGGCTGGCAGCGGCAGGAGGGGCAGCCCTCGGTCCAGCAAGCCATCGAAGAGGCGCTGGGCCGCATCGACCCCCTCGCGCCGCGCATCGCCGCTGCCGGGCGCACCGATACCGGCGTGCATGCCACCGGCCAGGTGGCGCATGCCGATCTGGGCCGCGACTGGGCGCCCGACCGCTTGATGGACGCGGTCAATCATCACCTCAAGCCGCTTCCGGTCGCCCTGACCGCCTGCGCGCGGGTGGCTGACGATTTCCACGCGCGTTTTTCGGCCATCGAGCGGCGCTATACCTTCCGGCTGGTCGCCCGCCGCGCGCCGGTGGTGCAGGATGCCGGCCAGGTCTGGCAGGTGCGTCATGCGCTGGACGCGGCGGCGATGCGCGACGGCGCCGCCGCCTTGATCGGCACGCATGATTTCACCACCTTCCGCGCCAGCCTGTGCCAGGCGAAATCGCCGGTGAAAACCCTCGACGAGATCCGCATCGAGGCGCTGCCCTATCCCGCCGGGCAGGAAATCCGCTTCCATCTGCGGGCGCGGTCATTCCTGCACAATCAGGTCCGCTCGATCGTCGGCACCCTGGAGCGGGTCGGCGCCGGGGCCTGGCCCGCCTCGCGCCTTGCCGAGGCCCTCGCCGCCCGCGACCGCGCGGCCTGCGGCCCGGTCTGCCCGCCGCAGGGGTTGAGCCTGACCGGCGTGGGCTATCCCTCGGACCCGTTCGGCGACTGAGCCCCCCGGCGCCCGCGCTCAGCCGGTTTTCGTCAGCCGGTCGCCCTCGGCAATCACACCATCCTGCTCGACGCTGCACAGGATGCCGCGCAGCCGCAGCGGTGGATGGCCCGGCGCGGTGATCCAGTCCTTGGCCGCCGCGCCATAGCGCACTTTCCATTTCACGCAGGCGTCGTTGAACACATCCGACACCCGCAGCACCGCACTTCCGGCCCGCAACAACTGACCGACCGGCAGATTGGCCTCGGTCAGATCCATGTCCACAACGAAGGTATCGCCGGGATGGGGCGTGCCCTCGCGGTCGCGCCAGACCAGATCGAGCACGCGCAGCGGCAGGATGCAGATCTGGATGCCGGGATGCGGCGCGCCGTCGGGCAGCCGCAGCCAGGGGGTGCTGGCCCAACGCTCGCCCGGGATGCCATGGGCGCGCGTGACGCTGATCTGCTCGACAAAGCGGCGCTGATTGACCCCGGGGCGCAGGCAGAGCATCGAGATCGGGGCCGCATCCCGGGGCGCGGCCAGAACCTGCGGCAGGGCTGCGTCCAGCTCTTCGCGCGTGATCGGCCCGCGGCCCGGCAGCATCGCGTCGCTACTCGTCCAGAACCGGGGCGTCGCCCTCGCTCATGTGGAAATCGAGCCCGTTGGCGGCGCGGATCTTGTCCTCGATTTCCATGGCGACCGAAGGATTCGACTTGAGATAGGCCTTGGCATTCTCGCGCCCCTGGCCGATCCGCTCGTCGCCGTAAGAATACCACGAGCCCGATTTCTCGACGACCCCGGCCTTGACGCCGATATCCAGCAGCTCGCCGGTCTTGGAAATTCCGTCGCCATACATGATGTCGAATTCGACCTGCTTGAACGGCGGCGCCACCTTGTTCTTGACCACTTTCACCCGGGTCTGGTTGCCGACCACCTCGTCGCGGTCCTTGATCGAGCCGATCCGGCGGATATCCAGCCGCACCGAGGCATAGAATTTCAGCGCATTGCCGCCTGTCGTCGTTTCAGGGCTGCCGAACATGACACCGATCTTCATGCGGATCTGGTTGATGAAGATCACCATGCAGTTCGAACGGCTGATCGAGCCGGTCAGCTTGCGCATCGCCTGGCTCATCAGCCGGGCGTGCACGCCGACGCTGGAATCGCCCATGTCGCCCTCGAGTTCGGATTTCGGCGTCAAGGCCGCCACCGAATCGACCACGACCAGCGACACCGCGCCCGAGCGCACCAGCGTATCGACGATCTCCAGCCCCTGTTCGCCGGTATCGGGCTGCGAGATCAGCAACTCGTCGAGGTTGACGCCCAACCGCTTGGCATATTGCGGATCGAGCGCGTGCTCGGCATCGACAAAGGCGCAGATGCCGCCTTTTTTCTGTTCCTCGGCAATGACATGCAGGGTCAGCGTCGTCTTGCCCGAGCTTTCCGGGCCATAGATTTCGATGATCCGGCCCTTGGGCAGACCGCCGATCCCCAGCGCGATGTCGAGGCCCAGCGACCCGGTCGAGGTGGCCTCGATCTCGGCTACGGGGTTATCGGCCCCGAGCCGCATGATCGAGCCCTTGCCGAACTGCCGTTCGATCTGCGCCAGGGCTGAATCGAGCGCCTTCTGCTTATCCTGTGCACGTTTGTCCTGCATGTCGAGAAGGCTCGCGGTTGCCATGTGATGACCCCTTATTTCATAGCCCGTTCCGGGCGGCAATACAGCGTTTGTTCCGCCATTGTTCTTGTCTTTATGCGCACAAATCGGGAACATATCAAGCAATCTTTCCCCGGTTCCAACTTTCTTCGCGCTTGGTTAAGAAATGGTTCATGTGACAGGGAAAGCCACCGACGATGCTGGTCTTCTGGAAACAACGGCTGGTCGTTCTGGCGACCCCCAAGACCGGCTCGACGGCCATCGAAAGCGCGCTGGAGCCGCTGGCAGCGCTGTCGGTTGGCCAGCCCGCGCCGCTCAAACACAGCGATGCGCGGAGCTGGCAGCGGTTTCTGCGGCCCTATCTGCGGGAGATCTCGGGGGCCGATTTCACCGCCGTGGCGCTGATGCGCGAGCCGATCGACTGGCTGGGCTCCTGGTATCGGTTCCGGCAGCGCCACGATATCAACGACTTGCCCGGCGCCACGCGTGGGCTGAGCTTTGCCGGTTTCGCCGAGGCCTATCTGGAAACCCCCTGCCCGGCGCTGGCCGATGTCGGATGCCAGTCGCGGTTCCTGCAAGGCGCCGGTGGCGAGGCCTGTGGCGTGGACCGGCTGTTTCGCTATGAGGATATCGGCGGCTTCGTCGCCTATCTCGAGGATCTGCTGGATTTCGCCGTCGAACTGCCGCAGCTCAACGTCTCGCCCAAGGGCAATCTTGATCTGCCCGATGATCTGCGCGCCCGGCTGGCCGCGCGGCTGGCGCCCGATTATGCGCTGTATCGGTCAATCGGCTGAGTTTTCAAGGGGTCTGGAGCGGGCGGCGGGAATCGAACCCGCGTCTCTTGCTTGGAAGGCAAGGGTCTTACCATTACACAACGCCCGCACGATGCCGCAGGGATACCGCCTTGCGCGGGCGAGGGCAAGTGGGTCGTGACGGGCGGATGGCTTCCGCGAATCATATTGCAACTATCGCGAATTGCCACCAATATTGCGGCCATGGACAGCACTGACCGCATAATCATCAGCCTTCTCGCCGCCGACTCCCGCCGGGCGCTCGCCGATATCGGCGCGCATGTCGGCCTGTCGCCCTCGGCGGTGAACGAGCGGGTGCGCCGTCTGGCCGCCAGCGGCGCGATCCGGCGATTCACCGTCGACGTCGATCCGGCGGCGCTGGATCTGGGCATCCTCGCCTTTGTCTGGATCGCCCTGCCCGCGCAGGCCGACGAGGCCGCGTTTCGCGCCCATGCCGCCGCCGATCCGGCCATCGAGGAATGCCACCATGTCACCGGCGACTGGTCCTATCTGATGAAGGTGCGGGTCAACCTGCTGACCGGGCTGGAGGATTTCCTCGCCGGGCTGAAGGCGCAAGGCTTTGTCGGCCGCTCGCATACGGTGCTGGCGCTGTCGTCGCCGGTGCCGGGCGCGCATGTCCCGGCGGGGGGCTGAGATGCTGTTTCTCAAGGCGATCCTGCTCGGTCTGGCGGTCGCGGCGCCTTTGGGGCCGATCGGCGCGCTGTGCATCGCCCGGACGCTGCAATCGGGCTTTGCCGCCGGGCTGGCCGGGGGCCTTGGCACCGCGCTGGCGGATGCGGTCTATGCCGGGTTCGCCGCTTTCGGCTTTGCCGCGCTGGCCGGGGTGCTGGAGGGGGGCGCGGGCTGGGTGCGGTTGCTGGGCGGGCTGTTGCTGATCGGGCTGGCGTTGCGGGGCTGGCGCGCCGCCGGGCGCGACGCGGCCCCCGCCCCCGCCACCGCCCGCACGCTGCTCGCCACGGCCGCCACCACCTTTGCGCTGACATTGGCCAATCCGGCAACGATCCTGTCGTTCGTCGCCATGTTCGCCGGGCTGGGGCTGGCCGACGATCCCGGCCTGACCGCCGCGGCGCTGGCGGTCGGCGGGGTGTTTCTGGGGTCGCTGCTGTGGTGGGTGGTGCTGTCGGGCGGCGTGGCGCTGACCCGCCGCCGCCTGCCGGTCGGCTTTGCGCGGCGGGTGGCGCAGGCCTCGGCGCTGATGCTGCTGGCGCTTGGCCTCTGGGCGCTGCTGCCGCTGCTGGCGCGCCTCTGACACCCGCAACACGGCCGACAGCCGCCGACCCGTTTTGCCCACGTTGCGCCGGGGCCGGTGCCGCCCTAGTGTGGCGCGCGAACCAACACGGAGAGACCGATGCCCGCGCTGCACGACGCTATCGACCAAGGCGGACTCGAGGAATTCTCGGTCGTCTTCACCGACCGCTCGCTGAACCATATGTCGCAGCGTTTTCAAGGCGTCATGCGCGACATCTCGACGATGCTCAAAGAGGTCTACAACGGCAGCGCGGTGGCGCTGATCCCCGGCGGCGGCACCTATGCGATGGAATCGGTCGCCCGGCAATTCGCCCGCGGCAAATGCCTCGTGGTGCGCAACGGGCTGTTCAGCTTCCGCTGGAGCGCGATCTTCGACGCGGGCCACCTCAACGACGGCACCGAGGTGATGATGGCCCGCCCGCAGGGTAACGGCGCGCAGGCGCCCTTTGCCCCGGCGCCGATCGAGCAGGTCATCGCCCGGATTCGCGCCGAAACGCCGCAAGCGGTGTTCGCGCCGCATGTCGAAACCTCGGCCGGGATGATCCTGCCGGATGATTACATCAAGGCCATGGCCGAAGCCGCGCATGAGGTCGGCGCGGTCATGGTCCTCGACTGCATAGCCTCGGGTGCGGCCTGGGTCGATATGAAGGCGCTCGGCGTCGATGTGCTGGTCTCGGCGCCGCAAAAGGGCTGGAGCGCCTCGCCCTCGGCCGGGATCGTCGTGCTGGGGGCCCGGGCCGAGGCCCGTCTGGAAGCCACCACCTCGGACAGTTTCGCGCTGGACCTGAAGAAATGGCGCGCGATCATGAAGGCCTATGAGGACGGTGGCCACGCCTATCACGCCACGCTGCCGACCGACGCCCTCGCCGGGTTGCGCGATGCGATGCTCGAGACCCGGGCGATGGGATTCGATGCCGCCAAGGCGGCGCAATTCTCGCTGGGCAAGGGGGCGCGGGCGCTGCTGGCGGCCTACGGCCACAAACCGCTGGCGGCCGAAGGGTTCGGCGCGCCCGGGGTCGTGGTCTGTTTCACCGACCGGCCCGATCTGCAGAACGGTTCGGCCTTTGCCGCCGCCGGGTATCAGATCGCGGCGGGGGTGCCGCTGATGGTCGGCGAAGGGGCCGAATTCCGCACCTTCCGCATCGGCCTCTTTGGCCTCGACAAGCTCAAGGATGTGCCGGGCACGCTGTCGCGCCTCGATGCCGCGCTCAAGGCAGTCAGCGCCGACACGCCCTGACCCATGCGCCTGTTCGCGCTCAGCGCGCTGGTGATGCTGGCCTTTGCCGGGAATTCCCTGCTGAACCGCGCCGCCGTCGGCGCCGGGCTGATCGGGGCGATGCCCTTTGCGCTGATCCGGGTGATTGCGGGCGCGGTGGTGCTGGGGCTGCTGGTGCGCGCCCGGCCGGGGCGCGACAATCTGGCCCCGGCGCTGTGGCTGGCGGTCTATCTGGTCGGCTTTTCCTGGGCTTACCGGGCGCTGGATGCGGGGATCGGCGCGCTGATCCTGTTTGCCGGGGTGCAGGTGACGATGCTGGCCGGGGCGCTGGCGGGCGGCGAGCGACCGCCGGGGCGGCGCCTGGCCGGGGCGGCGGTGGCGCTGGCCGGGCTGGTGGCCCTGCTCTGGCCCGGCAGCGGCGCGGTCCCGGCGCCGCTGCCCGCGCTGTCGATGGCCGCCGCGGCGCTCGGCTGGGGCCTCTATTCGCTGGCCGGGCGACGGGCGGCCGATCCGCTGCGGGCGACGGCGGCGAATTTCCTGCTGGCCGTGCCGCTGGTGGCGCTGGCGGCGCTGCCCGGCGGTCTCGGCGCGGTGCAGCCGCGGGGTGTGGCGCTGGCGCTGACCTCGGGCGCGGTGACATCGGGGCTGGGCTATGCACTCTGGTACGCAATCCTGCCGCGGCTGGGGGCCGCCCGGGCAGCGGTCGCGCAGTTGAGCGTGCCGGTGCTGGCCATCGCCGCGGGGGCGCTGCTGCTGGGCGAGGGGCTGAGCACGACAGCGGCGCTGTCGGCGGCGGTGGTGCTGGGGGGCGTGGCGCTGGCTACCCTGCCCGCCCGCCGCAACCCGGCGCAGGGCCCGGCCGCCAAGGGCTGATCCCGAGGCCGCGCCCCGGCTGCGCGCCCGCGCGGGCCGGACTTCCTGCGACTGGCGACCGGCGACTGGCGACTGGCGACTGGCGACTGGCGACTGGCGACTGGCGACTGGCGACTGGCGACTGGCGACTGGCGACTGGCGACTGGCGACTGGCGACTG